>VOFC01002297.1_pt1 | contig 30791 bp, 32 predicted proteins | sample 5384161 | NCBI WGS metagenome assembly VOFC01 (sample SAMN12384722, study PRJNA508395) | human gut metagenome | isolation source: healthy gut B | host: Homo sapiens
GGCGACCGTGTGAACATTGAGTTTGACATTCCTTCGCGCGGTATAATAGGACTCAGAACAAATGTGCTTACCGGCAGTCAGGGCGAAGCCATAATGGCTCACCGTTTCAAAGAATACCAACCCTACAAGGGCGAAATCACAAGGCGAACAAACGGTTCGATGGTGGCTTTGGAAACGGGCACAGCCTTTGCTTACGCCATTGACCACCTTCAGGACCGTGGCAAGTTCTTCATAAATCGGGCGAAGAGGTTTACGCCGGCGAGGTTGTGGAGAACATGTTCACGAGAACGACCTCGTGCTGAACGTTACCAAAGCCAAACAGCTCACAAACATGCGTGCGAGCGGCGCGCAGACGAGAAAGCGAGAATCGTTCCGCCGGTTGTTTTCTCGCTCGAGGAAGCTCTCGAATACATAAAGGAAGACGAATATGTGGAGGTTACTCCAAAGAGCATGCGCATGCGCAAAGTGTTGCTCGACCATTTGGCACGCAAACGCGCAAACAAGTAATCCGAAGAACTATATACATTAATATATAAGAGCCTGTGCCGGACAACGATTTCCGCACAGGCTCTTTATCATATTAATACACAAAAAAAGCGCGGAAGAATCTTTTTCCCCTGCGCTTATTTGTCATGATTCCGTTCCTGATTACTTTACAGCGTCGTTGAGAGCTGCGCCGGCTTTGAACTTAACCACGTTCTTTGCGGAATCTGCACTTTTTCCTTTGTTGCGGGTTGAAACCTTCGCGAGCTGCGCGAGTGGCAACCTCAAAAGTACCGAAACCGATGAGAGCCACCTTGTCGCCGGCTTTCAAAGCGTTTTCAACAGCTCCGAGAGTAGCATCGAGAGCCTTCTTAGCGTCAACCTTGCTGAGAGCTGCGCCTTCAGCGATTGCATTAATCAATTCAGTCTTGTTCATAATCAATTTATTTAATGAGTTATTGTGTTCGTTTTTTTGTTATTGCTCAAATCCTTACGTGTGTTACGCAAGCAAATATAAACAATGTTTGTTAAATTGGCAAAATAAAAAGCGCGTTTTTCCACTTTCCGCCATTTTTTTCTTTTCAAACGCCTAAAAACACTCTGTAAAGGGCATTTGCACACAACGCCGTGCCCGGAATTTCATAAATATGGCATATTTCCGCAAAAAAGACGCTTGTTTTTTCATTCTTTCCCCACACGGCGAAAAATACATGGCTTGTCGTAAAAAACATAAGGCACATATTTTGAAATACAAGCCATATATTTTAAAATATATGCCTTATATTTTCGAGAATCTCAAACACATGATTCACAACAACTTACACTGCCCCTCCATTTTCCTGTCATCTTTCTGATTTTCAATCTTTTGCACAAAACCGTTACATATTCGCGTTTCGCGGCAACGGTTGCGGACCTTATAATATAAATATGCAGTTTGCATTTCATCCCGCCATGAGGTGCGGTTGCGGCACGATTTGTCTAAGACATACGTCATTAATTCGGTCTATAAGGCATTATAATAATGTAATATGCCGATAATTTCATAACTTTGCCGTGAATTATATTCAGAAACACATTATGTTCAAGACACCGCCCGTTACAAAAAACCTGATTATCATCAACGTGATATTCTTCCTGGCTAAATACGTTTTCGAGCTTCGTGGAATGGATCTCGACTCCATGTTGGGGGCTTCACTTCTTCATGGCACCGGATTTCAGACCTTATCAGCTGATAACATACATGTTCATGCACGCCAATGTGGAGCACATATTCTTCAATATGTTCTCTCTGTGGATGTTCGGAAGAATCATAGAGCAAACATGGGGCGAAAAAAGAAATTCATAATCTTCTATCTGGTCTGCGGCATAGGAGCGGGATTTACCCAGGAAATATGGCAGTTGGGACAATACTACGTGGAAGGACTGAACAACTACCATTTGGTAGACACCGGAACCTCTACAATGCCCATGAGCCAGTATCTGAACATGTGGACAACCATCGGAGCATCGGGAGCATGCTATGCCGTGATGCTGGCATTCGGTATGACCTATCCCAACGAAGTACTCATGCTCTTCCCCATACCCATACCGTTGAAAGCAAAATACTTCGTCATGGTGTGCATAGCCATAGAATTGTTCTCATCCTTCTCAACCAACGGAAATGTGGCACACTTCGCCCATCTCGGAGGCATGGCGTTCGCGTGGTTCTTCATACGCCACGAACGCCGCAAGCAAAGAATATTTGGCGGATGGGAAGAATACACGCCGCCGCGCGACAACTTTTTCAAACGCATGAGAAAGAAAATGACCGAATCGGGACACGAACCGTTCGGAAAACATGACAGCGACCACGAATACAATGCGCGCCGCGAGGAAAAACAACAGGAAATAAACAAAATTCTCGAAAAAATAAGAACTTCGGGATATGAAAGCCTGACCGAAGAAGAAAAACGCAAACTCTTCGACTCCGGAGAAAAATAAATGCTCGCAAGAATAAAGAAACTATCCACCTTTGCTGCCATGGTTGCCACCTCGGCAGCAATACTGGCAATGTGGGCAAGTGCATACAGCTCACACATCAACCCGCAACACTTCGGCTGGTATGACATATTGGGAATGGCATTCCCGATATTCGTATTCATAAACGCCGCAGCCCTCATATTTTGGCTCATATTCAAACCCAAGCTTGCACTTATACCATTATTCGTTCCCTGTGCTGTCTGAGCGATTTGAAAACCTACTGCCCGCTCAACATTCCGCAAAACCCGCCACAGGGAAGCCTGAAAATAATGTCATACAACGCACACAACTTTGACGGAATAGCGAAAGAAAACAAAAAAAGAAGGAAAGCAGCAGATAATAGCCAACATAATAAATTCGAATGCCGACATTGTGTGCATACAGGAAGGCGAATGTTGGGAAAACTGGAAGCAGGTAGAGAAAAAACTACACAATATATATAAATATACAGAGGTACTCGGTCAGGACTCTGCGCCTACCACCATGCGCTGTTTCTCGAAACTTAAAATCATAAAGGCACAACAGATAGCCTTTCCCCAAAGTTTCAACTCCGCCGTGGCTTTCTTCATGAAACATCCCCGGGGCGACACCATAATAGTGCTCAGCAATCACCTGCAAAGCGACAATCTCACCCCGAAGAACTTAAAAACTATCACGCGCTCATGAAAGGCAAAAACGAAGCGGGACACAAAAAGTCGAAAACCGCCATACTCTCGCTCTTTCGCAAAGTTGCGCTCGCGGCAGAGAAACGCAGCACACAGGTGGACAGTATAATATCATTCCTGAACACACACACAAACACCCCGTCATACTATGCGGCGACTTTAACGACACACCCATATCATATTCGCGCAGGGAAATAGCACGAAATCTGACCGATGCCTACGTGGAAACCGGATTCGGACCAGGATTCTCCTACACAAAGCAACGGCATGCGGGTAAGAATAGACCACATAATGTGTTCGCACCATTGGAAACCCTATGCAGCCAAAGTATTAACCTATGCAAAAGGCTCCGACCACTACCCTATAACCGCATTCTTTAGTCTAAAAACCAAATAATACCCCCTCACACGCTTTCAAGTATTAAAAAAAATGTATATTTGCAAGCCTACTGCCAAAAGAAAAAAATAAAAATAATAATAAACCAAATGCAAAACAAAGGATTCATAAAGGCAATTGCAGTATTACTAACCCTAATCTGCATTTATTACCTCTCATTCTCATTTGTTACCAGCCACTTCACAAGCAAGGCTGAAAAAATGGGAGAGGTAGCCGGCGCACAATATCTTGATTCCATAAAGAACGAGAAAGTGTGGCTCGGCGCGTACACGTTCAAGCAGTGCCAAGAAATGCAAATCGGTCTTGGTCTCGACCTCAAGGGAGGTATGAACGTAATTCTCGAAGTATCGGTTCCCGATGTCGTAAAATCTCTTGCCGACAACTCTACCGATCCAAATTTCCTCAAAGCCATTCAACAGGCTTCGGAACAGTCTCAAAACAGTCAGGACGACTTTATCACGCTCTTCGTGAAGAATTATCAGTCAGTAGCGGGTAAAAATCATCTTGCAGAGGTATTTGCCACCCAACAACTCAAAGGACAGGTAGCAACTAACAGTACCGATTCACAAATAGAGAAGGTTCTTCGCAAAGAAGTTGCCGCAGCAATCGACAACTCCTACAAGGTGCTCCGCACACGTATAGACCGTTTCGGCGTAGCACAGCCTAATATTCAGACTTTGCAGGGTCAAATGGGTCGCATACTCGTTGAAATGCCGGGTATAAAGGAACCCGATCGCGTAAGAAAGCTTCTACAGGGAAGTGCAAACCTCGAGTTCTGGGAGACATACGACGGAAACATTATCATTCCCTATCTCTCGCAAATCGATGCCAAACTTGCAGCTTCAGGCAATGCTTCTGCCAAGGCTGACACTGCAAAAAAACAGAGCCCGCTGCCGAAGAAGTTGCAGCCGACACAGCGAAAGTTGAGAAAAATGCCAATGTAAATGCCGCTGCCGCGCTTAAAAATCTCGAAGCCGGCAAAGACAAATCGAAAGAAGATGCTAAAGCCGATGCCGATCTCAAAAAACAGCACCCGCTTCTCTCATCCATTTCGCCCGCACAGGGAGGAAGAGGCTGCGTAGTGGGATATGTTCTCGCACGCGACACAGCCGAGGTAATGCACATGCTTACTTCCGGCGAAGCACAGAAACTTCTTCCGAAAGATCTCAAACTTTGCTGGGGCGTTAAGCCGTCAGAGGTTAGCACAAAACAGGACGTATTCGAACTCTATGCCTTGAAAGTTACCGAACGTAACGGTCGCGCACCGCTCGAGGGCGATGTCATCACAACTGCAAAGGACGATTACGACCAATTCCACCGTCCCTGCGTCAGCATGTCTATGAACACCGATGGCGCACGCCGTTGGGCAGCCATTACAAAGAAAAACAAAGACCACGCAATAGCTATTGTTCTTGACGGATACGTTTACAGTGCTCCCAATGTAGAGAATGAAATCACCGGAGGTCAGTCGCAAATCACAGGACACTTCACTGCCGAAGACACAAAAGACCTTGCAAACGTACTGCAGTCAGGAAAGATGCCTGCGCCAGCCCACATTGTACAGGAAGACATCGTAGGTCCGTCGCTCGGACAAGAGTCTATTATTCAAGGATTCACCGCCTGCGTCATAGCATTCATAATCCTTATGATTTACATGTGCGCAATCTACGGAATGATTCCCGGTATGGTTGCAAACTGCGCATTGTTGCTGAACTTCTTCTTCACTTTCGGAGTTCTCACATCCTTCCAGGCAGCACTTACAATGTCCGGAATTGCAGGTATGGTGCTTTTCGCTCGGTATGGCAGTCGATGCCAACGTGCTTATATATGAAAGAACAAAGGAGGAATTGCGAAGCGGAAAACTTGTAAAGAACGCCCTTGCCGACGGATACAAGCACGCATTCTCTGCAATCTTCGACTCCAACCTCACATCAATCATCACCGCATTCATATTGTTTAACTTCGGTACCGGACCTATTCGAGGATTTGCCACAACCCTTATCATCGGTTTGCTCGCCTCGTTCTTCACAGCCGTATGGCTCACTCGTATCGTTTACGAGCATTTCATGAACAAAGACAAGTGGCTTCACATCACGTTCACCACGAAACTTTCCGAAAACATCATGCGCGACCCGCACTACAACATTCTCGGTGCATCCAAGAAACTGCTCGTTGTGTGCGCAGCCCTGCTTGTTGTGGTATTCATCTCGTTTGGTGTGCGCGGTCTAAGCAAAGGCATCGACTTCACGGGAGGTCGCAACTACGTTGTACAGTTTGAGCAAAAAGTAACCCCCGAAGAGGTTCGCGATCTCCTTCAAAAAGAAGTTGGCGACCAGGCAAACGTTTCAGCAATTGCTCTCGGTACAGACGGCAAGACACTTCGCGTGTCAACCAACTATAACATCAACGACAATTCCAACGATGCCGACGCACAATCAGAGAAATTCGTTTATCAGGCCTTGAAGAAAGGTCATCTGCTTGCAGACTACGTAACTCTCCAACGCTTCATCGACCGCGACAACCGCGCCGGCGGCTCAATCATAAGCTCGCAAAAAGTTGGTCCGTCTGTTGCTAAAGACGTAACAAACGGTGCTATCATCAGCGTAATACTCGCACTCGTGGCAATATTCCTCTACATTCTTGCACGTTTCCACAACGTAGCATACTCAGTGGGAAGTACAATTGCACTAACAGTCGATACACTGCTCATCATCGGTATGTATTCCATTTGCTGGGGTTGGGTTCCGTTCTCACTTGAAGTTGACCAGACTTTTATCGGTGCAGTGTTGACGGCTATCGGTTATTCAATCAACGATAAGGTGGTTATCTTCGACCGTGTACGTGAATACTTCCACCTCTATCCCAAACGCGACAACCGCCGTATATACAACGACGCGCTCAACAGCACTCTCAGCCGTACAATAAACACCGGCGGCACAACACTCGTTGTTTTGCTCTGCATCTTCATCTTCGGTGGCGAAAGCATTCGCTCTTTCGCATTCGCAATGATTCTCGGTGTAATCTTCGGAACACTTTCCTCACTCTTCGTGGCATCACCTATTGCATATCTTGTCATGAAGCGTACACGCCGCGACACTGCTAATGTAAAAGCAGAGGAACCGGTAGCAGAAGCAAAAAGGGATCTAAGCCTGAACATAACTTTATAATATAATTGTTGAGAGTATCTCGCCGGGGTCAACACAGACCCCGGCGAGATTTTTTATATCCTCTTACGTCCCATTTCCCATCCTGCACAAACCACATTCTATTTCCTCTGCTTCACTTCCCCTCTATCCCAAAGCACACTCACTCTCCTTTATTCCATTTCCATTCCGGCGCAAACCACACACTATCTCCTCCGTCCTGCTTTCTTTCTGTCGCAAACTACATCCTCTCCCCTCCGCCACATACCACAATTTCTACATTACACATCCGCATAAAAACTTTCACATCCTTTTTTCCGCTGCAAATTCCCTCATTTTCTCCCCCACTTCATCACTCTCAAAAAAAAACAAGGCATGTTGTAAAAAACACAAGGCACATATTTTTAAAATAAGTGCCTTGTATTTCAAAATATATGGCTTGTATTTTTACGGGTAAAAAGGCATACTGATTTTCAATCGCTTACAAAGGCGTGAAATTTCACTTACCAAAACAAAAAATCTCCGTCTGCAGAGAGTTATTCTGCATGGGCGGAGATTTTTTTGTTGTCCGATATGTTTTTACGTCCGGCGCAGGCTATGGCACAAGCGGAACCAACGTCCGATCGTGCCGCGCATCACTTGCTATTACGCTTGTTTTTGCGCGGGCAAGGCATATAGTTTTTTCTTCAACCATGCCCTTACCGGTTCGTCATAGAGTTTCAGGAAAGCCCAAGCAATGCCTATAGCCACAAGCAGTATGCCTAAGTTCAGAACCACATGATGCCACACGGGAGAATCCTTGTGACTCGACACCCATGCCATTTGCATGTACATAAGCGGGAAATGCGTTATGTATAACGGGTAAGAAAGATTGCCGAGAGTCTCGCACCACTTCGCACTTCTCTTGTCGGTTGTCTTGCTACCCGCTCCTATCAGCACAATCACGGGAAACATCACCACAATGGCAAATACCTGATACAAGCCATCGGCTACACACGATTTTCCGCCTATTTGCGGCACTGCAAAGAGCACTACAAGCAGCAGCGAAGCCCACCAGAAACCGCCTCGAATGCCCAACGGACTTCCGCTCGGGTTTTCTTTTGTAATGAACTTGGGAAGCAGGCGCGAAATCAACAGACCGCAGAGAAAAGGATAGAGCAGTCGGCTGAAACCAACATACATCTGGTCGGGAGTAATGCTCCACCCGCCGATGACATCATACTTCGGTTGCGCAAAAAATCCGAACACGTCCCACCCGAGAGCAAGATTCATGGTAAGGAAAGCACTTGCCACACACAACATGCCCAACACTACAGTAGGCAGACGGCGCAGAACGAATGCGTAAAGTATATTGCCGATATATTCAAAGGTTAGCGACCAGTTCGGACCGTTTAAGGAATTCGTCTCGCCCCATCCGCGAATGTCGAGACCCGTTCCGGCAGGAATCATAAGCAGTCCCAGCACTATGCACAAGAAGAATTTCCACGGCTCAGTGCCTCCTATCAGCGAGAAATAGTCGCTCTCGCCAAAGAAGAACAGACATGCCCCGAACAATGTGCCTGCCACCACCATTGGATGCAAACGTATAAGGCGGCGTTTGAAGAAACTCCACGTTGACATCCTGTCCCAACGGTCATCGTAGGCATATCCAATCACGAATCCCGACAACACGAAGAAAAAGTCCACGGCAAGGTAACCGTGATTTATGTGTTGCGTGCCGAAAAACGGATGTAGGTTTCAAACCCATGGAAAAGAATTACCACCAGTGCCGCCACGCCGCGCAGTCCGTCAAGTATCGCGTAGCGCGGCTTTGATGCGAGATAAACATTTTTCTGATTCATTTTTATATATCTGTTTTTGTTTTGCAATGATTGGACTTCTTACAAAACCACATGCACCGGGCAATTCTCACATAGTCCTGTGGTTCCGACGAAACATTAAATAAGAAGTCCGGAAACTTTCAAGTTCAAAGATAAGCCTTTCCTGCGACATACACACCCCCCTGTGGTTTGCATTTCGCAACTATCTTCTCCTACACGAATACGGCAAAAAAACATGTATATTCCGACATGGAAAAAGACACACGGCTTGTTGTAAAAAACATAAGGCATATATTTTAAAATACAAGGCACTTATTTTAAAATAAGTGCCTTGTATTTTTCACGAAAAATAATATCTGATTTTCAACAACTTACAAAGGGCAATTTTTAAGGCATTTTCAAGAGTTGCGTGAGGCACTTTATCTAAGCATTTTCCTATTTCCCCAGTTCCAGATACACAGACAGTAAAGAACCTGCCACGGCTGAAATCATCACAATCAGCACCTGCCACATGGCAAGACTCACCCTTATGTAATTGAAATCCGAAAATTCCTTGCGTTTCCAAACGGTGTAGTTTTCTTTCAGCCAGGAAAGGAAATCAATCAGTTCTTTACGCGGATTCCTACGAAACCAGTCGACCGTCTTTACCTCCAAAACCGGCTCATCCGCCCATGAAAAAGCACGAGCCCACTCCACTTCTTCACCTTTCAGCCCTATACAAACGACAAACTCGTTTTTGTTGCCGCCATGCCAGAAAGAACGCTGTTTATCCACTATGTTCACCGAAGCGGTTGAGGCATCGAAAAGAAGAATGAAGAGATGCATCTCCACCTTTGGGGCAAAAATGGAATTGAATACGCGAAAAGCCCTTTCCGTGTTCGGGGCAATATTGAAATGACGGAAAGAACGGTGGGCGCATCAAAATTATTTATTTCGGGATAGTCAATAAGCCCGAGCCTGTCGGCTTCCTCACCGGTTATTTTCTCAAAACGGAAAATAGAATTGGAGTTTCGGATTTTGTTGGTATATGAATGTGTCTCGGTTATAGTGAAAAGTTTTTCCGTGGGAGCACTTTCGGATTGCGGGCTTCGGCATAATAAAATGATGTCCGTATCTCACACCCCTACAATCTCACTCCCGGACCATAAGTCGCCATGCCGGGGTGCGTTCCACGTTGTGCATATCAGAGAATACGATTTCGAACTTATCAGGTGGCGTGTGCCAATGTTGGTTTTGAAATAAAAAACCTCGGAATGGTGAGTATAAACCACCCTTCGCCTTTCGTGGGTATTGCCGTTCTTGTCCGTATAAGTTTCAACAATGACTTCTCTTTCCGTCCAAGGCTCTTCGTAAAAAAGTCCCCAAATAAATGCGCCCAGATATTCGGTGGCTTTTGTACGATTCCTATAACACAACCTGTGAGTCAAGCCTGCGGCAGCCCAACCCGAGACTAAAATCCAAGCATAAGGCTCCGGGGCGTCAATGCCGCAAACATAGAACACAAAAAGGCACACCACAGGCGGCATTAAATATGCTATGGCAACCATAAGACTACTTTGGTTGGAAAAAATCAGTCGTGGAATGTTAGCATCTCGTCATCTATGCCCGACTGCATGATGTTGTTGGTTGAAGTAGAAGCTATGACGGTATAGTCAATTGCAGACTTGTTACGGATGAACCAGCATGAAGGATATTGTTCAAGCAATGCCGCACGCTGATTAATAATATCAAGCATACGGGTTTGCTCTGTGTTGAACGCTTCGCGCTGAACTTCTATCGACTGCATGAGATCTCCGTAAAGCGAAGTGTCGAACGTGGGGTTCTGTTCCTGAATCCATTTCATCATTCCTCCGTTGTCGCCGGAATATCTTCCCGCAATCAAATCGGGATATATCTTTTCGAAAGCCTTACGATACTCGGTGGACACATTTGCTTTCTCCCGAATGATTTTGAACACTTTGTCGCGCACCGATTTTATTTTTCCGCGCTGCGCTTCAGCCTCTTTGCGCAGGGCTATTTCCTTTGTTGTTGTACGAAAAAACATCACCAACAATATTATGGCGAATACCGCAACACACATAATGAGAATGATACTTGCTGACATGGATTGTAATGGTTTTGTTACGCCTTCAGCCCGCAGACGCAAGGTTAATGTTTTTGTTTTTCACGCAGGGCTGACGTTTTCTTAGGAAATTACGCTAAAATCAGCCGAATAGCTAAAAATGAACTATTTATGAGTTTTTCACCTCAACAGAGGTAATGATTTAGCAACAGTTCTAAATTCTGCAATCTGCATACGTTTGCTGCCTAACAACTCTTTTCGGCTGCAAAAATAAAAAAAAATAATGAATCTAAGAATTTTATTAAACAAAAAATATCAAACAGAGTAATATGTTGCAAAAAGCACGGTCTTACTAGTAGTCTGTAAAGTCTAAAAAGTTGAGTAAAACGTCGTTCGTCACATACTGATGATTGATGAAATAGTGCCTTACTAAACTTTTAGACTTTACAATCTACTAGTTGTTTATTTTGCGAAATACGTATTTACAACATTTGTTGTTGTATTTTGCAATTTTAGCAACTTGTCGGTAAATTCTAAAACTTTAAACTTAACAGGGAAAGTTTTTGCACCCTTTCCTTCTGATGGAAAAATAACATAAAATGTTTGTACGTTTTCCTGCTGTATTAAGTATGGCTTCTCTATAGTATGAGTCTGTCCATTAAAGGAGAAACTAGTTGTGTATGTCGTATCTTTGAATATAAGATTCGAAGTATAAGACTTTCCTTTTGGCAATTGCAACTCCCATTTTTTACCTTTTAAGCTGTCGATTTTAAATGATTGTGCATGAACTAATTGCCCATTTAGGAACAATAGAGAAATAAAAAAAAAAAATATTTAAAAATTAACTTCATATTTATTTAATTACTTTATACCTGTTAATACTATATTATAATCTACGAAAATCGCTGCGTGTTAATGCTTGTGGTTTGCTATATTGAACTTTATATCAACTACAAAGGTAGTTATTTTCAGGAAAAGCAGGGATTTTCGCAAGTCGATTTCACTTAAGCGAAAAACATTTTGAACTGCATGTTTGCCAAAGAAGGAAACAGCAGGAGACACTCCCCTTATTTGCAAACCGGAGTTTGAGAAATTCCCCACTCCGGGAAATTGAATGTTTTTGTCGCCGTAGTTTATTGCTTTTTAAGCGTTTTGCGTAATAAAGAAAAGTATTTGTTGAAATTTATTTTTACAAAAAGCGGTAATTCGTGGGGCGAAGTGGTGAAAAGTTGCTAACTTTGGCGAATTAAAATAGGACTATTGTAAACATACTATAGCTTAACATTTGACAAACAATGCGTTTCACGGGTACCATAGAGGCTAAGGCCGATGCAAAAGGCAGAGTATTTTTCCCTGCAATGTTCCGCAAGGTTCTTGCATCGGCAGGCGAGGAACAACTTGTGCTTTCGCGCGATGCTTTTCAGCCTTGCCTTGTGCTGTATCCCCGGAGTGTTTGGGACGAACAACTCGATAGTTTACGCGCTGGTCTGAGCCGTTGGAACGCGCGTCAGCAAATGATAATGCGCGAATTTGTTTGCGATGTCGAAACAGTAACTCTTGACGGCGGGGGAAGGTTTCTCATACCCAAACGCTACGCCACCAAAGCCGAAATTAAACAGGACGTAGTATTTCTCGGAATGGACGACACGGTTGAAATATGGTCGCCCCGTCTGTTGGAAGAGCAACGTATGCCTGCGGAAGAGTTCGCAAAAGAATTGGAAAACCTAATGAATGCCCCACAATGAACGAAGTGTGTCCGAAATATCATGTTCCCGTAATGCTGATGCAGAGCGTCGATGCCATGAATATAGGCAACGGCAATTACGTTGACGTAACTTTTGGCGGCGGCGGACATACACGCGAAATATTGAAACGTATGGGCGAGGAGGCGCATTTGTTTAGTTTTGATCAGGATGCTGATGCCATAGCCAATGTGCCCGACGACAACAGGTTCACGTTTGTTTATTCGAATTTCAGATACCTTGAAAATTGGATGAACTACTACGGCGTGGAAAAAGTTGACGGAATTATGGCAGACCTCGGGGTATCAAGTCATCATTTTGATGCTGCCGAAAGAGGTTTTACCTTTCGCGCCGACGCTCCGCTCGATATGCGAATGAACCAACGTGCCAAGATGACAGCAGCACAATTCCTGAATTCTGCCGAAGAAGAAAGGATTGCTTCGGTACTTTACAATTATGGCGAACTCCGCAATGCTCGTCGCATGGCTTCTGCCATTGTAAAATCGCGGACAAAGAAACCTGTTGAAACCACAGCGGAATTTGTGGAGATGCTCGAGCCTTTCATGGGCAGAGACAAAGAGAAAAAAGAACTGGCGTGTGCCTTTCAGGCATTGCGCATTGAGATAAATGACGAAATGGGAGCGTTGCGCGAGATGCTCGAATCTGCCATATCGCTTCTGGCAAAGGGTGGAAGACTTGTTGTGCTTACTTATCATTCGCTCGAAGACCGTATGGTGAAAAACTTTATTCGCAGCGGTAACGCGGAAGGCAAGGTGGAACAGGATTTTTACGGAAATCGCATTGTTCCTTTGCGTGCCGTCAACAACAAAGTCATAGTTCCGTCGGCAGAAGAAATAGCCGCAAATCCGCGCAGCCGCAGTGCAAAATTGCGTGTGGCAGAAAAAAACTGTAACAAATAGAATAAGACAGCACAAACTATATGTCCGGCAAATCAGAAAAAAGACAGCAAACGGAACATGCAGCAGGAAGCTGCAGGCACCGGAGGCAAAAAGCTCCGCCGGGGCACTAGGAGAAGAAACGCGCCAAAAAGCAATATAAGAAAAACTTTACAGGTCTCTTGTTTGGCGAATTCCTTACGAGCGAAGTTCTGAGAAAGAATATAGGATTCATACTTCTCGTAGCGTTCTGCATGCTTCTTTATATAGGCAACGGATATTCAAGCCAGCAAGAACTTATAGAGCTGAACAAACTGAAAGAAGAGGTTGAGGATGTGAAATACAACGCCTTGATACGCTCAAGCGAGCTTCTGGAAAGAAGTCGTCAGAGTCATATCGAAGAACATCTCAAATCCATTGGCGATACCATGCTTCAAACTGCCACAATATCGCCATTCGTAATAAAAGTGGACACAACTGAATGAAAAGCAAGTTTCCCGAAAAAAAAGTAATGACCCGATATTTTTGCGTGGCGGCAGTCTTTGTAATTGCCGGCATAGCCATATTGGGCATGACTGCAAAGATTATGTTCGTGGAACGTGGCTATTGGGAAAAAGTGGGGCTGCGTTTTGTAAAACGTAACGTAGAAATAAAACCTGTACGCGGCACAATATATTCTTCTGACGGGGAAGTTCTTGCTTCTTCACTCCCAGAATTCAAGATTTTCATGGATTACGTGGTAGTGGAAAAGGATTCTGTGCGCCGCATAAAGGAACAACATTGTCGCGATTCGGTATTTCAGTCAAAAGTTGACAAAATAAGCGAGGGACTTCACAAGATATTTCCAGAAAAATCAGCAAGGGAATTCCGCAAAAATCTCATGGAAGGTTGGGAGAAAAAGAGTCGCAATTGGCCAATATACCACAAGAGAATTTCTTATACCCAATATCAGGCGGTGCGCAAGCTTCCTGTTTTCAGTTTGCCCGCTTATCGCGGAGGTTTTCATTGCGAAAAGATAGAACAACGCACAAATCCTTTCGGTTCTCTGGCTCGCCGCACAATAGGTGCGCTATATGCGGGAAAAGATTCGGCACGCTACGGATTGGAACTTGCCTACGACTCCGTATTGAGAGGCAAACCCGGCGTAAGCCACAGGCAGAAGGTTTTGAACAAATACATAAATATCATTGACCGTCCGCAGGAAGACGGTTACGATATAGTTTCCACCATTGACGTAGGCATGCAGGACCTTGCCGAGAAAGCACTCGTTGATCAACTGAAGAGTATTGATAATGCGCAGGTAGGCATGGCGGTTCTAATGGAAGTAAAAACCGGCGATGTAAAAGCTATAGTTAACATGGAACGCTGCAAAGACGGGAACTATCGCGAGACTAAGAACTATGCCGTAAGCAATCTTTTTGGAGCCGGGATCTGTTTTCAAAACTGCGTCTTTTATGGTGGCTTTTGATGATGGCTATCTTCATCCGAACGACATGGTAAATACCGGTTGCGGCAAAGTAAATATGCACGGACGCGAAATGAAAGATGCTTCGTGGAATACCAAAGGCGGATACGGAGTTATAAGTGCGGCGGAATGTATAAAGCATTCCTCAAATGTAGGAGTGAGTGAACTTATAGACAAATACTATTTCAATCAACCCGAAAAGTTTGTAAACGGTCTTTATCGCGTAGGTATTGCCGACCCTTACCCTATAGATATTCCCGGATGGGCAAAACCCAACATCCGCCACCCTAAAAAGGACCGCAGCAATTGGTCTAAAACAGCTTTGGCATGGATGAGCATTGGCTACGAAACGCAAATTCCGCCAATACGCACGCTTGCCTTTTATAACGGCATTGCAAACGGAGGAAAGATGTTGCGTCCGCGCTTTGTAAAAGCAAAGAAACGCAACGGCGAACTGATTAAAGAGTATCCCGTAGAGGTTGTTCGCGAACGCATGTGCTCGTCAACGGCATTAAAAGACATACAATATTGTCTCAGTCTTGTAACCCAACCAAAAGGTTCAGGACACAGGGCTTCGTCCAAATACTTTCCTGTATCAGGAAAAACAGGAACGGCGCAAATTTGGACAAAGCACGGAAGAACCTCAAGCTATCTGGTAAGTTTTGTGGGGTATTTCCCGGCAAATGCACCAAAGTATAGTTGCATTGTATGCATACAAAAATCTTATCCCGCCTCGGGTGGCGGACACTGCGGACCGGTGTTCAAAAGAATTGCAGAAGGAGTAATGGCGCGCGAAAGAAATTGGGATTTGTCTTCTGCCCGCGATGCTCAACGTTCTTCACAACCTTTTGTACACAACGGGGATATGACTGCGGCAAAAAACGTATTGAGCGAACTGCACATACCATACTCTTCAGATAATCTTGGAAACAAGACATGGGGAACCGTTGCTGCAGACACGAATGAGATTATTCTTTTGGGCAACAAGGTTAACAAAAACGTTGTTCCCAATGTTGAGAATATGGGACTCCGCGATGCTTTGTTTTTACTTGAAAGTTTAGGAATGAAAGTTTCTGTAGAAGGTAAAGGAAAAGTAGTAAAACAAAGTTTGTCGCCGGGCTCACATTTCAGAAAAGGAACATGTATCAGCATTTCCTTGGAAGGGAACAACAAAATCCGGCAAAAGGAAACAGAAACATTGGAACCGCAAAACGAGACTACGGAATCGGAACAAAAGAACGACAGCAGTAGCTCCAAGAAAGTTTCCCCTGCTTCACCTACCGGCAGAGAGAATAATAAAAAGGAAAACAAGCCGACCGTAGCCGAAACTAAAAAAAGAAAAGAGCAAAAAGAATTAGGATATGAAACTACAAGATGTATTGCAAAAGGTAGAACCTAAGGAAATAACAGGTGCATGCGACATTGAAATTTCAGGAGTTCAAATAGATTCCCGACAAATTACTAAAGGCGATTTATTTGTTGCCGAACGCGGCACACAGGTAGATGGTTATAAATTCATTCCCGCCGCAATAGAAAAAGGCGCAGTGGCTGTGGTTTGCGAGGAAATCCCTACAGAATGCCCAGCAGGAGTAACTTTTATAAAAGTTACCGACTCAGAAGATGCAGTGGGACCGATTTGTACACAATTTTATGGCGATCCTTCAAAACATATTAAACTTGTAGGAGTAACCGGAACAAACGGAAAAACCACGATAGCCACTTTGCTCTATAACATGTTTAGAGAAATGGGGTACAAATGCGGTCTGTGCTCCACCGTTTGCAATTACATAGACGGCGAAGCCATTCCTGCACATCAGACAACCCCCGACCCGGTAACCCTTAACAAACTTCTGGGAACAATGGTTAAGAGAGGTTGCCAGTATGCCTTTATGGAATGCAGCAGCCACAGCATAGCCCAAAAACGAATAGGCGGACTTTCGTTTGCTGGAGGTATTTTCACAAACCTGACACGAGACCACCTTGACTATCACAAGACTTTCGAGAATTATCGCGATGCAAAGAAAGCTTTCTTTGACGGTCTGCCTAAAAAAGCTTTCGCAATTACTAACGCCGATGACAAAAACGGAATGGTAATGGTACAAAACACAGCAGCAACGGTCAAGACATATTCCGTTAGAAGCATGGCAGATTTCCGCGCAAAAATAGAAGAAATGTCATTTGAAGGAATGCTTCTAAATATAGACGGACACGAAATAAGTGTTTCATTTGTCGGAAAATTCAATGTTTCAAACCTGCTCGCTGTCTATGGTGCTGCAAGGATGTTGGGAAAAGACCCGATAGAGATACTTACAATTTTAAGTAAACTCCACAGCGTTGCAGGAAGATTCTGAAACCTTGCGTTCGCCGCGCGGATATACAGCAATCGTTGACTACGCCCACACTCCCGATGCTCTCATAAACGTTTTGTCGGCAATTCATGAAGTATTGAAGGAAAGCCGCAACACCAAGAGCAAAGTAATAACCGTGTGCGGTGCAGGAGGGAACCGCGACAAAGGCAAACGCCCCATTATGGCAAGCGAAGCCGCAGACCGCAGCGACCGCGTGGTTATCACGAGCGACAATCCCCGTTTTGAAGAACCGCAAGCTATAATTGACGACATGCTTGCAGGACTTACACCCGCACAAAGCAAGAAAGTTCTGACCGTTGTTGACAGACACGAAGCCATAAAGGCTGCCTGTATGATGGCTAACCAAGGCGATGTTATACTTATAGCAGGCAAAGGGCACGAAGACTATCAGGAGATAAAAGGAGTAAAACATCATTTCGACGACCGCGAGGAAGTGAGAAAAGTGTTTGAGACCGAGAAATAATCACAACTAAATAAAAACATATCACGATAAGATAATTATATATGCTATACTATCTGTTCAGATTCTTGTCGGACTTCGGAGTTCCCGGTTCGGGAATGTGGTCCTACATTTCGTTCCGTTCCTTGCTGGCATTTATTGTGGCTCTTCTGATTTCCGCATGGTTCGGTCAGCACTTTATCAGTTACATGCGTCGAAAGAACATAAGCGAAACACAACGCGATGCAAGTATCGACCCGTTCGGAGTACAGAAACAAGGAGTGCCTTCCATGGGCGGAATAATCATTATTGTTTCTATTCTCGTGCCGTGCCTTTTGCTCGGACGACTGAGAAACATTTACATGCTCCTCATGCTTCTCACAACGGTTTGGTTTGGTGTTCTCGGCTTTGCCGATGATTACATAAAAATCTTCAAGCACAACAAAGACGGACTCCACGCCAAAGCAAAAATATTAGGTCAGGTAGTACTCGGACTTGCCGTGGGACTCACGCTTTACCTCAGTCCGGATGCCGTTATTCGCGAAAACATCACCACGCAGCGCAGCGCAAACAACACAGAGGTCATTGTTCACAAAAGCGAGCCTGTAAAGTCTACCATAACTACCATACCGTTTTTTCAAAAACAACAATTTGAGCTATACAAACATCATGTCGTTTTGCGGAAAGTATAAAGGCGCAGCGGGATGGATTCTTTTTGTATTGGTAACGGTGCTTGTAATAACCGCTGTGTCCAATGGCGCGAACCTTAACGACGGAATGGACGGTATGGCGGCAGGAAATTCGGCAATAATAGGAGTGGCACTCGGACTTTTGGCTTATGTGTCAAGCCACATACAATTTGCTTCATACCTTAATATAATGTACGTACCGGGGTCGCAGGAACTTGTCATCTTTGCCTCGGCTTTTGTAGGCGCACTCTTTGGCTTTTTGTGGTATAATGCCTACCCGGCACAAATTTTTATGGGCGACACCGGCAGCCTTACCATAGGCGGAATAATAGGAGTGTTTGCCATTATAATACATAAGGAGCTGTTACTCCCCATTCTGTGCGTAATTTTCCTCGTTGAGAGCCTCAGCGTAATCCTTCAGGTTGAGTATTTCAAACTTGGCAAGCGTCGCGGTGTCAAACAGCGTTTGTTCAAGCGCACTCCCATTCACGACAATTTCCGCGTGCTTCCTTCGCAGCTCGATCCCTCGTGCAGATATCTGCTTAAAGGCTGGCCCAAAACTCCGTGTCATGAAAGCAAGATTACGGTGAGGTTTTGGATTGTTACGATTCTTCTTGCTGCTTTTACCATAATTACATTGAAAATCAGATAAACGACTTATAAAACAAACGATATGGCTGCTAAAAAATTGATGTCTGTATTGGGTGCCGGCGAAAGCGGTGTCGGTGCCGCCGTACTGGCGCAGAAAAAAGGTTACGATGTTTATGTTTCCGATTCCGGAGCTATTAAACCCAAATACAAGGAAATGCTCGAGCATTATGGTCTGAAATACGACGAGGGAAAGCATAACGAGGAATTAATCCTCTCTTCTGCCGAAGTGGTAAAAAGCCCCGGCATTCCCAAGGAAGCTCCCATTGTGAGGAAAATAGAAGAAAAAGGAATAAACATCATTTCCGAAATAGAACTTGCAGGGCGTTACACCAACGCCAAGATGATTTGCATCACCGGCAGCAACGGAAAAACCACAACCACATCGCTTGTATATCATATTTTGAAGTCGGCGGGATTTAATGTGGGACTTGCAGGAAACATCGGTCGCAGCCTTGCGCTTCAGGTGGCAGAGGAAAATTTCGACTACTACGTAATAGAATTGTCTTCGTTCCAATTGGACAACATGTATGACTTCCGCGCAAACGTTGCGGTGCTTCTCAACATAACTCCTGACCATCTTGACCGCTACGATTTCAATTTCCAAAACTACACAGACGCAAAGATGCGCGTCATTCAGAACCAAACCGAGGACGATGCCTTTGTATATTGGATGGATTCCCCAGTCATAGCCCAAGAACTCAAGAAATACGACATCAAGAGCCGCACGTGTCCGTTCTCTGCCATTAAGAAAGACGGCGCGATTGCTTATGCAGAAAAGGGCGAGTATGTCATTGAGCAGCCCACGCCTTTCAACATGGAACTCGAATCTCTTTCGCTGACGGGCAAACACAATCTCTACAACTCTCTTGCGGCAGGCATTACCGCAAAGTTGGCAGGCGTGAGTAATGAAGATTTGCGCAAGAGCCTTTCCGACTTCCCCGGTGTGGAACACCGCTTGGAAAAAGTGGCAAAAAGTGCGCGGCGTGCAATACATAAACGACTCCAAAGCCACCAATGTGGATGCCTGCTGGTACGCACTTGAAAGCATGACAACTCCGGTAGTTCTGATTCTCGGAGGAAAGGACAAAGGCAACGACTATACCCCCATCAAAGAAATGGTAAAGAAGAAATGCCGCGCACTTGTCTACCTCGGTGCCGACAACACCAAACTCCACAAGGAATTCGACTCACTCGGCGTGCCGGTAGTGGACACTCACGACATTGACACCTGTGTAAGCGAATGCTACAAGCAGGCTCAGCCCGGCGACACGGTATTGCTTAGCCCCTGTTGTGCGAGTTTCGACCTTTTCCACAACATGGAAGAGCGTGGCGAGCTGTTCAAAAAAGCCGTCAGAGCACTTTGATTAAACTTCTAATTCTGCAAAGGAGGCTGCATAACTTATGAAAAAACTCTCGGGACTGTTCTTGGGCGACCGTGTTATATGGATTGTGTTCTTTGCACTCTGTATAATTTCGGTGGTTGAGGTTTTCAGCGCACTCAGCACCCTCACATACCAAAGCGGAAGCTATGTTTTGCCCATAGCCCGCCACGCCGCGTTCCTCATAACAGGCTTTGTGGTGGTGCAAATAGTTCACCGCATGCCCTGTCGCTATTTCAGAGCCATGCTTCCCTTTGCCGTGCTGGCATCAGTGCTTCTGCTCGTACTCCTTCAGTTAGGTTTCGGAATAACACTCAATGGCGGCGCGAGATGGTTCAATCTTTTTCGGCATTCCTCTGCAGCCGTCCGAAATAGCCAAAGGCACACTCGTTATCTACACCGCCCTCGTACTATCGTGGTATCAGACAGATAAAGGCGTGGCACCCGGCACATTCAAAAGAATATTCATTCCCCACGCTCATAACGTGCTGTCTCATCGGTCCGGAAAACTTCTCTACGGCAGCCCTGTTGTTTCTGGTCATAACCATAATGATGTTCATTGGTCGCGTGTCGGTCGTAAGCATAGGCAAAATGCTCGGAGTGATAGCCATAATCATCTCTCTGTGTGTTGTGTGGCTTCTCTCCATGTCCAAGGAGCAATCGCAGGAAGTGGCAAAGCTTCCGTTTCTTTTCAAGCGCGTTCCAACGTGGAAAAGCCGACTGGAAGACGGACTCCATTCCAAGAACACCAAAAACTTTCGCCCGAAGATTTCGACATAGACGCAAAAAGCGCAGAGAGGACATGCCAACATAGCCATAGCCTCAAGCAACATAATAGGAAAAGGACCGGGAAACTCGGTGCAGCGCGATTTCATTCCGCAAGCCTATAGCGACTTTATTTACGCCATAATAGTGGAAGAACTCGGGCTTGTCGGAGCTACGGGCGTAATGATACTGTATCTTCTGTTGCTGCTGCGCGTGGGATACATAGCCCGAAGCTTCACCGAAAGCAGCTTCCCGCCATTTCTCGCCATGGGACTCGCCCTGCTCATGGTTACACAGGCTTTGGCAAACATGTTTGTGGCAGCCGGTCCGTTCGTAACAGGACAACCGCTCCCCCTTATCTCTCGCGGCGGAACGTCAACCCTTGTAAATTGCGCATACATAGGAATGATTCTCAGTGTAAGCCGTCTTGCCAAAAAGCAGGAGCGCAAACGCAAAGCCGCAACGCTCATTGCGCCGGCAGTGCAACCCGAAATGCCGGAAACAAAAGAGGAACATCCCGAATACATTCCTCCCGCCGAGCAAACCGCAAGAGAAATAGCATCGGGCAACTTCGAAACCCCGGATACCGAACAGGAATAAGCCCTAAACATAGGGCATTTTGCCCCGGCGGAAAGCCTCGAAAAACGGCTTTTGTAAGACATTCTTTTTCACATACTTATAAACAGCAAAAATACAAGCCATATATTTTAAAAAATATATGGCTTGTATTTTAAAAATAAGTGCCTTGTATTTTTTACAAGATGCCTTATGTTTTTTTCGCACCTTGAAACGCACTTTTTTTGTCCCTGTTTTGAAGTTATTTTTACGGGGTCGCCGGGTCAGGATAGCCATAAGCCTATGGCGAGATACAACCCGTAAAGAAGTATGTTGCGCGAGGTGAGGGCGAGAACCTTGTTGAGTTCGCGCCCGTGGTTTATGGTTACCATGGTTTTCCATGTGGCTACATGGGGAACAAGGTAGAACAAAGGCACGACGGCTGCCGCATATTTCCCGAAGAATGCAAGCGAAAGCGAGAGCACGCAGGCTGCTATGCCGAGGAACAGGTACAGCTGTTGTCCGAACTTTTCGCCGAACATAACGATTATCGTGCGTTTGCCGCTCTGTCTGTCGGTGTCGCGGTCGCGATAGTTATTAAGCATGAGGAGTGTGTCGGTTACCATGCCGCACGCAACGGCGCAGATTATTATGGAAATGTTTATTTCGGAGGTTTGCAGATAGTAGGTAGCCGTTACGGGAACTATTCCGAAGAATGCAAGAACCAGCAGGTCGCCGAGACCTATGTAGGAAAAACAGTGTGGTGTAGAGAAAAGCAAACAGCACGCATGCTCCGCCCAGAAACACGAGCCACATTCCGGCTTCGCGCACCAGCAGACAGCCGCATAAGCAGGCGAGAGTTACCACAAAAACTATTCCTACACGCATTGCCGTGGGTGAAATCCAGCCTTGCGCCGTGGCACGTTTGGGACCGAGACGGTCTTCTCTGTCCGAGCCGTGCATGAAGTCGTATATGTCGTTAATGAGGTTTGAGGCTATCTGCATTAGTGCTGCGAAAATCATGCAGACAACCGCTGGAAAGAGTTTGAAACCGCCGTCGGCGTATGCCATGGCGCACGCCACGACCACGGGAATCACTGCCGCGCTGAGGGTCTTGGGACGTATGGCAAGCAACCATGCTTTCGGCGAATTTCTTTTTACGTTGTTTTCATTCATTTCGAGATATGGTCTATTGGAAATCTACTACGGTTATTCCGCTTCCGCCAAACTGAACATGTTCGTCGTGGAAGGAAACGTTTCCCGGCACAGTGCGCAGATATTGCCGTATTACTTCGCGCAATGCGCCCGTACCCGTGCCGTGTAATATTCTTATTCGCGCCACGCCCAACAGTTGCGCATCGTCAACGAAGGACATTACGGTTCGCAAAGCCTCATCGCCGCGCATTCCGCGCACATCTATGTCGGGTTTGAAATTGTTCTTGCGCTCGTCCACAGCCTTCCGCGTGGAGCGGCTTAGGTATGCCGCATCCTGCAAAACCTTTTTCTCGGGCGCAGAGTCCAACACCAGGCGTTTTGCATCGACCACCACCTGCATTGTGCCGAATACCACTACTGCTTTTTTGCCGGATATTTCTTTCAGCAAACCTATGGAAGTTTGTCCTTTTATTCTTACGTAATCTCCCGGACGGGGTGTTCCCGAAATTTTTACGGTTTCAGTATTTCTTGGCTGGGATTCGCCCTGTTTGCTGTCAGTACGGCGGCGACGTTCTTCACGGCGTTGTTTGCGCCGTTGTATCTGTTCCATTTTGCGCTGTATGACATCCTCCTGCGAATCAGCGTTAACATCGGCAACTTCTTTCTTGAAATCCTCAAGTTCACGGCGTACCTCGCGCGTTTTCTCGCGTTCCGCCTGAATTTCACGTATGGAGCGAATGGTATTTTCTATCTTGGCATTCGAAGCATCGAGAAGTTGGCGTGCATCTTCCTTTGCCTTGGCAATGACTTCCTTGCGGCTGGTTTGGAGTTCCTGCATTTCGCGCTCGTAACGGTTAATTATCTCTTCGAGACGCTTTTCCTGCTGATGAACTTTCTGACGTTTCGATTCCCAATAGCGTTTGTCGCGCACAATGTCAAGCAAATATTTGTCGCTGTCAATGTAGTCTTTTCCCACAATTTGTGAAGCATCTTCGATGACATCCTGCGGAATGCCGATTTTCTTTGCTATCTCCACGGCAAAGGAACTTCCGGGTTGACCTATCTGTAATTGGAACAACGCCTGCATCTTTTCGCGGTCGTAGAGCATTGCTCCGTTAACCACGCCCGAGTGTCCGTCGGCATAACGCTTCAGATTTTGATAGTGGGTTGTTATAATGCCGTATGTGCCGCTTGCAATGAAACGTTTGAGAATTGCCTCGGCGAGCGCACCGCCTATCTGCGGTTCCGTGCCGCCTCCGAATTCATCAATAAGCAGCAGACTACGCGGCGAAGCGTGCTTCATCATCATCTTCATGTTCAAAAGATGCGAAGAATATGTGCTGAGCTCGTTGGTAATGCTCTGCTCGTCGCCAATATCAATAAATACACTGTCGAAAACGCCTGTCTTTGAATTTTCGCGCACCGGTATCGGCAAACCGCACTGAAGCATGTATTGCAAAAGCCCCACAGTTTTAAGGCAAACCGATTTCCCTCCCGCATTAGGACCGGAAATTATTAGAATTCTGCGACTTGAAGTTATTTCTATGTCGAGCGGCACAACTTTTCCCCCACGTCTTTTGAGCGAAGCGGAAAGTATGGGATGCACAGCCTGTACCCAGTCTATTACAGGATTGTCGCTAACGGGCGGTTGTACGGCTTGCATGCTTTCGGCAACAAGTGCCTTGGCGCGTACAAAGTCAATCTCGCCCATGAAATGGTAACTCGGTATAATGCTGCCTATTTGCGGACGAATCCAATCGGTCAGTTCTTTTAGGATTCTTATAATCTCACGTTGCTCCGCGCTTTGCAATTCGCGTATGCGGTTATTGGATTCCACAACTTCGGTCGGCTCTATAAATACAGTTTTTCCTGTAGCGGATTCATCGTGTATTATGCCGCGAAACTTACGTTTCAAAGACGGGGCAACGGGAATGACAAGTCTGCCGTCGCGTATGGTGGGAGTAACGTCCTTGTCAATAAGTCCGTCGCGCTGCGCAGTGGAAATAATGGTGCGAAGAGAATGTGAAATACCCCTTTTGGCACTCTCTATTTCCGAGCGAATGCGTGCAAGTTCGGGCGAAGCGTTGTCTTTGATTCTTCCGTACTTGTTTAGAATGGCATCGGCGCGTTTTACAATCTCGGGGAAAAGAACAACACCGTCAACCAAACGCAACAAGGCAGGATAAGGTGAAGAATCTTCCTCGTCTGACGAACCACGTTTCAGGAAATTCACAATATCTGAAATGGTTGAGAGCGAACGCTTGAGGTCAAAAACTTCAAGCTCTTCGAGATGTGTGCCCTCAAGACGTATCTACTACGCTGGTCTGATTCGACAAATGGATGCATTGCATACCGCCATCAATCAGCAAGATGGCTATTATAATCCACAAGTAGCTGTCATTCCCCCAAAATGCCAGCAGCCAGGCAGCCAACAAGACGCATCCTCCGGCAACAGAGAAGAACCTTGCACCATACTTTTGGACGTAGTCGCTGATGAAGACCACCGTAGATGCACCTGCCAGTCCGCACAAACCGAGAGCTCCAATCATGTCGTCGCCAGCAAAGAAAGGCGCCTGCTTCATCCGGAAGGCCAGGCAACTCCATAAGGCGAAGAAAGAACCATACGCCAATGCCGCCCTTAGCGACGCGATTTGCAAGTATGGGTATTTGAGGAGCAGGCGCAACAATGATTTCATTAACCCTGCATAGTTTTCCCGCGAACGGGCAGTCAACTCTGGCAGCATCCCGTGAATGAGCAGAAAACATCCGAGCATAAACACACTAGCTACAAGATAAACAGAACGCCATCCCCATTCGTCGGCCAGCAGGCCGCTGAAGACACGTGAACCTAGAATGCCTACGAGCAGGCAGGATTGTATGATTCCCACATTGCGCACCTTGCGTGAAGGCGTGGAATGATAAGACACCAGCGGGATGAAGAACTGCGGCATTACCGAAGATGCGCCAGCAACCAGGGATACGCCCCACACCCAATAGATGTTCGGAGCAAGGGCTATGGCAAGCAAGGCGCACAAAGAAATGAGGTAATTGGTCTGTATCAGTTTCTTTCGTGAATCCAGATCACCAAGCGGAATGACAAATACAAGTCCTACCACATAGCCTATCTGGGTCAAGGTAGCTACCATGCTGGCAGAAAAGTCTGATACCGCAAACTCTTTTGCCATACTGCCCAGCAAGGGCTGGTTGTAATAGCAGTTGGCAACGGAAAGTCCGGTAGCTACTGCCAGCAGAGCCAGCAGAGGATGCCGGAATACCTTGGTTCTCTCTCAATTCATACTTCATTTTTCGCCTCTCTTTTTTTAATATGACACAATCTTCAATCCAATCAAGGAAGCAATGAGCGTGAAGAGGAAGAAAAGCCTGATGGGAGTGGCTGGTTCCTTGAAAACGAATATTCCTATCAAAACCGTACCCACTGCCCCGATGCCTGTCCAGATGGCGTAGGCCGTGCCCAAAGGCAAAGTCTGCACCGCCTTGGCGAGCAAAGCCATGCTCAGAATGGTGGAAGCAAGGAAACCGCTCCCCCACAGATAAAACCAAATTCCTGATGCTGCTCTCGCTTTTCCCAAGCAGAACGTGAGGCTCACCTCAAATAATCCTGCGAACAATAAAATTATCCAATTCATATCTATTAATTTATTTTTAAATTCGGGTGCAAAAGTAAGCAGCAAAAAAAAACTAAAAGCTTTTTACATTTGACAAAAACGGATTTTGCATTTGCAAAAAAAATAACCATTTACTTTCGTTTTCGTGTGAAATTTTATAATTTTGCACACCGAATACAGCAAAAAAGAATATGGATATAAAAGAAATCATTAATAAGAGATACGCCATGCCGGATGCGTCTTTGGACAAATTGCAGCGATGCTTAACGGAAGTTTCATATCCCAAAGGATTCCGGGTGTTGGAAAGAGGTAAGGTGGAGAAGAACATCTTTTTCATCAAGAAAGGCATTGTCCGCGCATATACTTCAGTGGACGGAAAGGAAATTACCTTTTGGTTTGGCAAAGAGGGAGCGACTATTGTCTCCTTGAAAGGCTATGTGAACGACGAGCCAGGATATGAGACGATGGAGTTGATGGAAGATTCGGTCTTATATAAATTGGAAAGAAAACAGCTGAAAGAGTTGTTCTTGGATGATTTACACATCGCCAATTGGGGGCGGCGTTATGCAGAGATGGAGCTGCTTGCCACCGAGGAACGACTGATTTCCATGCTATCCGCCATCGCTTCGGAAAGGTACAAGGAGCTGCTAGAGAAAGAACCTGACTTATTACAAAGGTTGCCATTGGGAAGCATCGCCACATGAAGGCTCTGATTACTACCGTATCTATGGAGAAAAGGATGGAACGACTAAAGAATATCATCATGATATTGCTTTTGATGAACTTGGCGATGTACTTGACTTAATGATAGAGACTGGAGGCATGACCAAGGAAGAATACCAAGCAAAGGAAAGAACTTTGTTTGTAGTCTCTAACATAAAATCTTTTGGTGCAAAGTTAGTGTTAAACACAAGGAAACTGTCTTTATTCTAATGGTTTTATACTAACTTTGTACCAATAATAGGATATAACGCTACATCGTGCTACAAGACGCTACAAGTAGGCTACATATTTCAATGCCTATAAAAGTTATGTAACATCTTGTGAATCAATGATGCTACATGAAGATACAACTTTCAGAGTCATATTTGACTTATAGGCATTTGAATAATTGTGGTAAGATAATGGTCATGATGTAGTATTATTTCCCTTTCATAAGGGCAATTCATAAACATAATACAAAAGGCAATGAGAAGATAAACCTGTATCAGCTTTCCCTTATACATGAAGTAGTCGCCATTGAGGTCGTCACGGCCTTGGATAATCTTGCCATTGTCGTATGTCTTCGCCATTGTGCCTTTGCAGACCATCTTGCCATAGTTGCCGTCGATGGTTTCGAACTGTATTTTTGATTCCCATGTGTCGGTGTTTACATGCTGCATCAGCTTCTCCCTATCGAGCGACACCATCGTGATGTCGTAGTGGTCTTTCTCGATGGTCATGGTCAGACGGTTGTCCTTGTCGGAGGAGGGCTTGTAGTCTTTGCCCAGCCACTCGCTATTGTCCTCGCCCTCTTTTGTGTAGAAGTGTTCTATGGTATAGGCTGGTGAGCGCGTCTCGGTGTAGGGAGGATAAACGATATACGGCTCGAAAGCCCTGACCATCACCGAGTCGTCGTTTTGGGGCTCCACGGTCACAAACTGCACGCTATTCTCCGTCAGCGCCGCAAGTTTTGCCACCTTCACGGCGTCTCCGAACGTACGCTTCATCTGTCCCCACGTCAGATCGACGGGCAGGATGAGCGAGTTCCACATGTTGTCGTTCAGTTTGCGGTTCAGATGCAGCACGCTGTTCTTGTATTCGTCCTTTGCCTCGGTCAGATAGCGCAGGTCGGTAGATTCCTCGTCGAGAATCAGCTCCGGGTTGCGTCGCGGTCCGGCATAAAGCAGCTTGAATTCGTCCACGGCGGTCAGTTCGTTGTCTCCAACTTCCGGTTTCCCGTCGGGTGTAGGGTCGACATAGAAACCAATGCGGAGAGTCACGGGATTGTCGTTTGATATTTCATTCCCATTCGGGGCTTTGTCGAGACATATCTGCACCTGGTTCTCATACTTTCCCTCGAAGAAGGCACGTCCGATACCGGCTCCTTCGTATGTATTGCCAAGCGTCTCGGCATCAGCCTGACTTATACCGTCGAGGGTTGCTCGAAATGTCGTTTTTCGTTTCACCCAGGAATCATTCAAAATCCTGTCTGTTCATTTTTTTGTAAGCCGGCTTTTGCAAGAAATATGCTCTGCGCCTGTTTATGACCCGTTTCACATTGTTCGCAGCATCTTCTTTTGTGATATTGTCGCGAGCAAAAAGAGGACATACTTTTTCAAACCACGCTTGAAACCATGGTTGTGCATCCCGCGCACTTTCTTTCCACTCTTTCAACAGATTCAAACCGCCTTTCAAGTCTCCGAGCAGAAATTTAATCATGGCGGCGTTATTAATATCATTGGAATCTTTCGTCTTTCGCCGTTGCTTTGTAAGTTTTGCATCAGCATATTCCAACGATTCAAACTTTATCAGTTCCCCGGCATACTTCAAAGCAGAAGTTGCCATACCTGTAATTTTTGCGCGAAACCTATCCCCACTTTCATATTCTATATAATCACCTATTCTTTTCCATCCGTAGTTAAACGCAACGGTTTTGTTCAGGTCATCGGTATATTCAAACAAAAAGCCGATGCCTGCGTTGCAATACGTACCTTGTCCGGAAAACGATGACGGTTGGAATTCTATTTGAACAAAATAGTATCCGCAGTCATAAAGCCAGGTACGCGACTGCCCTTTTCTGAAAAAACCATGCGCAGCAAGCACTTCTTTTGCCACCTGATTGATTATTCTGTTGTGCTCTTCCATACATTGATAGTTTGCCGGTAACTCCGCCTGCCGGTATTCGTTTGATTAAAAAACACCCCTCTCCCGGGCGGGAGCCTCGGGAGAGGGGTAAAATTTATGGGATTGCGAATTATTCGTTATCCAATGAGTGGCAAAGCTTGAGGTTTGCCTCGCGCACACGGTTCTCTTCTATTTTGATTACCTTGCGGTCGTATGTCATGAGACCGTTCACCTCTATTTCGCAGTCGGTTGTCTGGGTATATACACCTGCTGCCACGCCTTTCTTTACCATTTCAAGAAGTCCGTCAGCTATTTCCACGTAGCGGTCGGTTACTTCTTTTTCGTTTTTATACTGCACATAGCCCCAGTTGTCGCTGTCCTGCCAAACATGACCTTTGAGAGGAAGTCCGAGACCTCCGAATTCGCCCATAACTTCCACGCGGTCGGGGTCGGTGAGATACATTTCGGGAGCGGGATATTTGTGAAGGTCAAGAATATCGCCCACACCTTTGAAATGATTACCGCCCGAAGCGGAGTTTATGAGGCGCGTGGGGTCAAGCTGCTTTGTATAAACTGCTATATCGGCGGTTTTGAATTGTCCCCAACCCTCGTTAAACGGTGTCCATACCACAATGCAGGGATGGTTTTTGAAGTTTTCTATTATTTCTTTCCATTCCGCGCGAAAATCGCTCTCGCTTTCGGCACTACGTGTCATCTCGTCGCCGGCAAACCAATGGGTCATGTCCCACTTGTTGTCCTTATAATTTATCTGACCGCTCGGCATGTCCTGCCAAACCACCATTCCCACTCTGTCGCAATACTCATACCACAAATCGGGTTCCACTTTCATGTGTTTGCGAATCATGTTGAAGCCCCACTCCTTGGTTTTGTCAACGTCATAAATCATTGCCTCGTAAGTGGGTGCGGTGTATATTCCGTCGGGCCAGTAACCCTGGTCAAGGGGACCCATCTGGAAGAGAGGCTTGTTGTTAAGCATCATGACGAGATGCCCGCTCTTGCTTCTGCCTTGCGAAATTTTGCGCATGGCTGCATAGCTGCTCACGGCATCCACCGTTTTGCCGCCCGACACAACCTTTCCGTCAAGACTGTAAAGGTTCGGGTGGTCGGGGCTCCATAGTTTTGCGTTCGGGATGTTAAGGCTTATGCCTTCACCGCTCTCACCTTCGGCGGTTGCCACCACAGATTTCCCGAATTTGGCGGTAACCACCACTTTGTCGCCGGCTTTTGCTCCGCTCACAAACGGTTTTACGGTGAGTGTACCCGCATCAATATCGGGATTTATCTCCATATTCTCCAAATGTTTGGCATTGACCGGCTCAAGCCATACGGTCTGCCAAATGCCCGAAGCGGGAGTGTACCAAATGCCCGAAGCCTTGCACTTTTGTTTTCCCACAGGCTGATAACCATCCGAAGTGGGATCGAAAACTTTCACGGAAAGTTTGTTGCTGCCCGGCTTGAGTGCGCTCGTTATGTCCATGCTGAAAGGAGCGAAACCGCCGATGTGATTGCCCACACTCACGCCGTTCACAAACACTTCGGCTTTCCAGTCAACAGCTCCGAAATTGAGTTTCACATTCTTGCCTTTCCATGCGGAAGGTATGGTAAACGATGCGATTATACCACAG
>VOFC01004648.1_pt1 | contig 30786 bp, 53 predicted proteins | sample 5384161 | NCBI WGS metagenome assembly VOFC01 (sample SAMN12384722, study PRJNA508395) | human gut metagenome | isolation source: healthy gut B | host: Homo sapiens
AGTTGTCCTGAGTGTAATATCAGGGATTCTTTCCCTTAACATATTTATCTGCCCGATGAGTTCTTTTTTTATTTGTCTTTCTGCCCATTCTCTTTAATATGTCATCATTACAATGCTGTATAGGCATATCAATGTAATGGCATACTTTTTCATCATTTGCAATAGATTCTATGAGTTCATCATATATCTCTTCCGGATAACAGTACATAATTCTGATCCAGAACAGTCCATCTATCTCATTAAACTTATCAAGCAGCAGATGAAGTGACTTTTTCCCATACAGATCCATTCCGTAAAGAGTCGTCTCCTGTGCCACAAGAATAAGTTCCTTGACACCTGAGCGTACAAGTGACTCTGCCTGTTCAATAAGATCCTCCATAGGTACACTTCTGTAGCGTCCGCGTACTGATGGGATGACACAATAGGTACAGTTTTTGTTTGCACCCTTCTGCGATCTTTAAGTATGCATAGTGTCCACCCGTTGTGATAAGTCTTTTTGTTTTTATCGTAGGAAGCCCTTCTAATGTATGAAGATTTTTATATGTCTTTTTTCTAATGTCTGCTTTACAGCTTCAACGATCGAGTCATACGAATTAGTTCCCAGTATAGCATCTACTTCCGGGATCTCCTTGAAAATTTCATCGCTATATCTTTGTGCAAGGCACCCTGTTACTATAAGAGATCTGCATTTACCAGTATTTTTTATACTGCGCCATCTCAAGAATAGTATTAATGCTCTCTTCTTTGGCATCACCGATAAAACAGCAGCTATTTACAATTATGATATCAGCCTCATTTTCATCATCTGTAAGCTCAATGCCTTCATTTGCGAGCATTCCTATCATAAATTCAGAATCTACAAGATTCTTGTCGCATCCTAGTGAAATAAATAATAATTTCATAAATCCTCTCTATGTTAAAAGGGAAGACCAAAGCCTCCCCTCGTTTAATTATTTTTCTTCTTCCGCCTCGTCATCTGATATGATCTTTACCTCACCGCGGTATAATTCCTCGACTGCGATCGATAAAGGTTTATTACATTTAGGTTTTTGCAATAAGAGGTTCAGCTCCGTCAATTATCTGTCTTGCACGCTTGGCAGCAGCTATTACGATAGAATAACGGCTGTTTACAACAGGTTCCTCACCTATCTCAACATTATTATTTACAACTTTCATTAATTCTACATACGATGGATGTATCATAGTTATTCTCCTTTCGAAAAGCTTAAAAGCTCATTTTTCATTTCTTTTATAAAATCTATATTTGATGATATACGATGATTATCATTTTTGTTGCTTAATCCATCATTTTTTTATGATGTCATCCACAAGTTCTACACATTTATCTATCTCATCGTTAACCACTAAATAATCATAATTTTCTATTCCGAGCGATTCCTCATATGCCCTGCTAAGACGCTGCCTGCATACATCCTCACTCTCTGTGCCTCTTCCTACTAGACGGTTTTCAGTTCATCTGCACTTGGCGCACATACAAACATCAAAAGTGTATCCGGAAACCTTTGTTTTATTTTCAATGCTCCCTGTATTTCAATCTCAAGTATAACATTTTTTCCGGCATTTAACTGTTCTTCTACATATGATCTTGGCGTTCCATAATAATTGCTTACATATTTTGCATATTCAAGCAGCGCACCCTTTTGTATCATATCTTCAAATTCGTCTGTTGTGACAAAGAAATATTCCCTGCCATGCTCTTCACCCGGTCTTGGATTTCTTGTAGTTGCAGAAATTGATAATGCATAATCTGATCCGAACTTTTCATAAGCTCTTTCATTATCGTTCCTTTTCCTGCGCCTGAAAATCCAGAAAATACAACTAATTTACCCTTATCAGCCATTTCTATTCCTCTTATCTTTTATGTAAATATATTTAATGATCATTCGATATTCTGGATCTGCTCCCTGACTTTCTCAATATCTGTCTTCAAGCTTATTCCTATATCTGAAATCTTTAGATCATTTGACTTAGAAAGAATCGTATTTGCCTCTAGGTTCATTTCTGGGCTATAAAATCAAGCTTTCGCCCAACACTTCCACCATCTTTAAGTGTATCTGATGCCGAAACAATGTGGCTTCTAAGTCTTACGGTTTCTTCATCAACACATATCTTGTCAGCAAATATCGTAACCTCTCTGGGCAATTCTTGAATCATCTATCCCAGTGTCTCCAAGAAGCTCTTTTATTTTCTCTTCAAGCTTTAATCTGTATGCCTGTATTATCTGTGGAGAACGTTCTTCTATATAATCCACATATGAAAGCATATTGTCAAGCTTATCACACAAATCTTTTTTAAGATTTTCTCCTTCGATCATACGGCTGTCAACGAACTGTTCAAATGCAGCCCTGAGAGCCTTTTCAAGTCCGCTCCATAAAGCATCCTCATCGACCGGCTGTTCTTCCATGACAAGCACATCCGGATATCTCGATAAAGTACTTGCTTTTATATCATTTTCTATTTCAAACTGCTCAGACATAAGCTTTTAAATATTTAAAATATTCCTCTGCAAGAGCTTTATTATAATTTATAGCGTAATTTGTCTCTGTAAAATCTTCATATGTGATGTATATATCTATTTTACCACGCTGTGTATATTCTTTCAAAAGAGTTCTTATAGAACTTTCAAAAAAATTCAGCTTTTTAGGCATCTTGATATTGACATCAAGATATCTATGATTTACAGATTTGATCTCAACTGTGAATTTACGGTTTTCATCCGCATACTCACCTCTTCCAAATCCAGTCATGCTTTTAATCATTCTGTTTCCTTTCCCTATGTGTGTTATTTGTTACTGTTTAATAATAAAAGACACACGCATAGATGATGTTATTATATAACTCCTTGAGATTTTCGTCAAATATATTTATAATTAATATAATGTTATTTTTTGGAGGTAGTATTATGGCATTAGATGGAATTGTCATAGCAAATATTGTATCAGATTTAAACAAAAATATATTAAACGCACGTATAAGCAAAATAGCTCAGCCTGAGACTGATGAGCTTTTGCTATCCTTAAAAGGAAACAACGGATCATTTAAGCTGTCAATGTCAGCAAGTGCTTCCCTTCCTTTTATATACCTTACAGGCACAAACAAGCCAAGTCCTCTTTCTGCACCAACTTTTTTGTATGGTACTACGAAAGCATATTGCTAATGGACGTATTGTTAAAATATATCAACCACATATGGAACGTATAATCAACTTTGAAATTGAGCATTTAAACGAGATGGGCGATCTTTGCAGCAAAACCCTCGTGCTTGAACTTATGGGCAAACATTCAAATATCATATTTGTGAATGACGATGGTATAATAATAGACAGTATCAAACGTATACCTGCATCACTTAGCTCTCTCCGTGAAGTTCTTCCCGGCAAAGAGTACGTCATTCCTGCCACACAGTCGGATCGTTTCAATCCGCTTAACGTGACAACTGACGATTTCGTTTCTATAATGAGATCAAAACCATGTTCACTTATAAAAGCGCTATATTCATCATTCTGTGGGATAAGTCCTCTTGTTGCAAGCGAGATCACATACCGCGCCGGAATCGACGGTGATCTGCCGTCCTCTGCTTATTCAGACACAGAGCTTATGCACCTTGCATCAAATTTTGTATGGATCATGGATGACATCAAAAATAATGTGTTTTATCCAAACATTGTCCGCAACGGTCGTGAACCAAAAGAATTTTCATCAGTAAAACTGACACAATATAAAGATCTTACATCTACGCAATATGATAACATTTCCGAGGTTTTGGAGAATTATTATGCCGAGAAAAATACTTATACCCGTATACGTCAGAAATCTGTGGATCTCCGTAAACTGGTAAATACCATACTCGAAAGAGATCAGAAAAAAATATGTGCTGCAGCAAAAACAGCTTAAAGATTCAATGAAACGTGAAAAATATAAAGTTTACGGTGAGCTTATAAATGCATTCGGTTACAGTCTGCCTGAGGATGCCAGATATCTTGAGGCTCCAAACTATTATGATGATAATAAGATCATAAAAATCCGTTGGATCCTACACTTAGCGTTTCAGAGAATTCACAGAAATATTTTGATAAATATGGAAAAAATGAAAAAAGAACCTCCGAAGCCCTTGATGAACTTCTTGTAGAAACAAAATCTCAGATCGACCATCTTGAATCTATCCAGAATTCTCTGGATATTGCGCAAAATCAGGACGATCTTGAGCAGATACGTCTGGAACTTGTTGAATCAGGGTTCTTAAAAAGAACCGCAATTCAAAAAGCTTAAGATCAAAAGTAAACCTTTTCATTACATTTCATCTGATGGCTTTCATATGTATGTCGGCAAAAATAATTACCAGAATGACGAGCTTACATTCAAGTTTGCAACAGGGAATGATTGGTGGTTCCATGCGAAAGGCATGCCAGTTCACATGTGATAGTAAAATCTGAAAACAAGGAGCTTCCTGACAGCACCTTTGAGGAGGCCGGACGCCTTGCAGGCTATTATTCCAAAGGAAAAGGCAGCGATAAATTAGAGATCGACTACCTGCAGAAAAAAAAAATGTCAAAAAACCAAACGGAAGTGCCGGGATTTGTTGTCTACTACACCAACTACTCTCTTACCATCGCACCCGACATTGATGGTATAAAGGAAGCTGATGACTGATAATAATATAAAACAGGCGCCCCAGTTCTTCCATACCGGTCGTAGAAGCCAGATCTAAGCTCTGACGATCTGCGACCGGTATTTTTTAGTCTGATATCCTTATAAATTCATTCGCTTTAGCTGTACGTTTTCAAATTCCTTCATTTTGCGTTTCAAAATAATATGATCTTCCTCTTCAAGGTCAGGATCTTTATCCAATATATCGTCCACAGCCTCCGATGCAAGCTTTAACACATCTGCATCCTGATATATGTCTGCAAGTGAAAACACCAGATCTCCGCTCTGCCTTATCCCAAAGAAATCTCCCGGACCTCTTAATTTTAGATCCTCGCTTGCTATTTTAAATCCATCATTTGAATCATTTAATATTTCAAGACGCTTTTTCGATTTTTTCGAATCTGAGCTGTTTATAAATATGCAGTAAGATTGCGCATCGCCTCTTCCGACACGGCCCCTTAGCTGGTGCAGCTGTGCAAGCCCGAATCTATCCGCATTTTCTATAAGCATAACTGTTGCATTCGGCACATTAACCCCGACTTCAACTACAGTTGTAGACACAAGCACCTGTATTTTATTCTGGGAAAACTTAGTCATTATCTCATCTTTCTTGCCGCTTTTCATCTTTCCGTGAAGCATCTCTATATGTATATCTTTTGAAAGAATGGACTTAAGCTTTTTTGACATATTCTGTCACATTTTCACCATCCATATTTTCTGATTCCTCCACAAGCGGGCATATAACATACGCCTGATATCCGTTATTTACCTGTTCTTCTATAAAGTCGTACGCTTTTGGACGATATGCAGTATTAACAACACAGTTTTTTATCGGCTTTTTTTTTGCCGGCACCTCATCTATCACAGAAATATCCATATCACCATATAGTATTATTGCAAGCGTTCTCGGAATAGGGGTTGCACTCATAACCAGAATATGCGGTTTTATCCCCTTGTGAGAAAATGTATCCCTCTGCTTTACGCCAAATCTATGCTGTTCATCAGTTATAACAAGAGAAAGATTACTAAAATCCGCCTTTTCCTGTATAAGTGCATGGGTACCTATTATGAGTGCATTTTTTTTCATTCTGCATCCGCTCATAGGCTACCCGCTTCTGTTTCTGTGTCATTGATCCCGTAAGCAGTATTACCGGACTTTCAAGACCAAACATTTTAACAAGACCACAGAACGATTCATAGTGCTGATTTGCAAGCACCTCAGTAGGTGCCATTATCGCTGACTGGTATCCGCACTGCGAAGCCCATGCCATAAGAAGAAATGCTACGATAGTCTTTCCGGATCCGACATCTCCCCTGTATAAGTCTTTGCATAACAAAAAGGGCTTTCCATATCTGCTACTATTTCGTCTATAGCCCTCTTCTGGGCACCTGTAAGCTCATATGGAAGTTTATCTATCAATCCTGTCACAAACTTTGATTCTCAAAAACAAAATCATTTTTTTTCTTTTATCTGTTTTTCCTTCTGATAACGCATTCCCATTATAAAAAGGAAAAATTCATCAAAAAACAAGCCTCTTTCTTGCCTCAATAAGTGCCTCCATGCTGTCCGGAAAATGGATTTCCTTTAACGCATAATTATATTCACAGAATCCGTTTTCACTCCGCACACAGACTGGAAGATAATCCGCTGCAAGTTCTTCATTGTTCAACGCCTCTTTTTACAGTTTTTGATACAAGATTATTTGACACACCCGATACAAGTGAATAAACAGGCTGCAGATTTTTCTGCAGCTGTATATATTTTTGAACATCATATATTACAGGCTGTTCCATTGTATATTTTCCGTTTTTGGGTTTTACCTTACCATAAAAACCAGATGTCTCCCCCCATGGTAAATTCATTTTTAAGATACGGCATCCTATACCATGTAAGCTTTATCATATGCCCTGCACTTCCGATATCCAGCAAAGTAATGATCATGTTCCTTGTCTTTTTTGTAACTGCACTTCTTTTTTATAACGGCATGGACTGCATAATGTTTATCCTCATCAAAAGAACTTATCTCATCAATATCCTGTATTTGGGGAAACTGTATATAATTGCGGGAAAATGAAGGAGTATATCACCTACAGTGTATACTCCCATCTTTTCAAACAGATCTTTTGTCTTTTCCCCGACACCTTTTATCTCAGTAACCGGTGAATCTGCATTCATATCTGCTCCTTATATTTGATTATATGGACTATTCTACCGAAATAACATAATAATAGATCGGCTGTCCTCCGTCATTTACCTCAACTTCGACATCAGGGTATTTTTCTTCTATGGCAGATGCTATTTCTTCTGCTTTTTCCTCTGATGACTCACTTCCGAAATAAATACTTACAATTGCAGAATCTTCATCAACCATAGCATCGACCATCTCAAGAGTTGTCTGTTTTAAGTCTTTTCCAACAGCAAGTATAGACTTATCGCCAATTCCCATATAGTCGTCCTGTTTTATCGTTTTTCCGTCAATCTCTGTATCTCTTACGGCATATGTTACCTGTCCGGTCTTTACATTTTCGATCTCAGCCATCATCTGTTCTTTGTTTTCCTCAACCGAATGGTCAGGAATATAGTTGACAAGCGCTGTGATTCCCTGTGGAATAGTCTTTGTAGGGATAACTATTATCTGCTTATCCTCAACAAGTGAAACTGCCTGATTAGCTGCCATGATAATATTTTTGTTGTTAGGAAGTATAAATACGTTCTTTGCGTTTACTTTTTCGATCGCATTTAACATATCCTCAGTACTTGGATTCATTGTCTGACCACCCCTCTATAATGTAGTCTACACCAAGTCCTTTGAATACCTCATTCATTCCTTCACCGATTGAAACAGAAACAAATCCCATCTCTTTTTCCGGCTCTTTGGCTTTCTGTTCTTCTGCTGCCTGCTCTTTTTGCAAGTTTTTCAGATTCCTTTATAAGTTTTTTTCCTGATGCTCCTCACGCATATTATCGATCTTTATCCTGCTTAAGGAGCCGTGCTTTAAAGCTTCCTGAAGCGCAAGTCCCGGATCATTTGTGTGAACATGGACTTTTACTATATCATCATCTGCCACAACAACAATAGAATCACCTATAGACTCTAAAAAAATGCTTTATACTTTAACTCTTCCTTGTCAGAGAGTGGATTGTTCAATACAATGATAAACTCTGTACAATATCCGAATTTGATCTCAGCCTCTGTCTCAGCTGTTATCTATTTTCAGGTGGAGCGCCTGATGATACTCCCTCTATAGAATAATCAATTTCTTTTCCGAGTAATGCATCATTTGCACCCTTTAACACCTGGACAAGACCCTGTCCGCCGGAATCCACAACACCCGCCTCCTTAAGTACAGGAAGCATTTCTGGTGTCTGGTTAAGAACATATTCTGCATGTTTTATAACTTCATCCGCAAAAAAATACAAGATCATCAGTCTGTTCTGCAAGCTCTAAAGCTTTATCTGCTGCACCCTTTGCAACCGTAAGTATTGTTCCTTCTTTCGGTTTCATAACTGCCTTGTATGCAGTCTCTACCGCTTTCTGGAACGCTTCACATACTATAGTAACATCAAGTTCATCATATTCCTTTATAACTTTACAGAAACCCCTGAAAAGCTGTGATAAAATAACACCAGAATTTCCTCTTGCTCCACGGAGTGATCCTGAAGATATCGCCTTTGATAATGCAGCCATTGTAGGTTCAGTAAGTGAGCTTACTTCCTTTGCCGCTGACATTATTGTCATAGACATATTTGTACCTGTATCACCATCTGGAACCGGAAAACATTAAGCTCGTTTATCCAGTCTTTTTCGAATCAAGATTCTTTGCTCCTGCAAGAAACATCTTTGCAAGCAGTTTAGAATTAATACTTGTGATTTCCACTTTGTAATCCTCCTTAGTCAATCACCCTTACGCCTTCGACGTATATGTTGATTTTCTTAATTTTCATTCCCGTAAAAGATTCTACCTTATATTTTACTGTTTCAATAAGGTTGTCAGAAACTGTGCTGATTGAAATTCCATAAGCTACAATTACATGGAAATCAATTATAATCTCATTATCTTCATCAACTTTTTACATTTATTCCATGATTTAAGTAGTCTCTTTTAAAAGCTTAACCAGACCATCCTTCATGTTCACAGCAGCCATGCCTACTATTCCAAAGCACTCAACTGCAACAGATCCTGCGTATTTTTGCAATAACATCTGCATCAATATAAATTTGTCCGTACTGGGTATCCATTTGTCCCTTCATAATATATACCTCCATCAAGTTGTGACGTAGCTAATGTTATTATACCCGTTTTTTAAATAAAAAGCAAATATTTTTTTATATTTTATCCTTGCAATATGGTTTTTAATCTGATAGAATACATTTGTTGTGAGCTTGGAGTATATCTAAGCTTAGTGAAATGCAAGGAGGTGCAATATCATGGCAAAATGTGCAATTTGTGAAAAAAGGCGTTCATTACGGAAACAATGTAAGCCATTCTCATAGAAGATCAAATCATGTTTGGAAATCAAACATTAAAAAGTTTCTTGCAAGGTCAATGGAGTTCCACAGAAGTTATATGTATGTACTTCATGCTTAAGATCAGGCAAAGTTGAGAGAGCTTAATTTTTAAATCTTTTCGAAATTATTAAAAAGGACATCCGTTGGATGTCCTTTTTTTATTATCGTTTTAATATATTATTCTTCCTGTTCCTTATCATCAGCTATATCATCAAAATCTATATCATCATTGTCAGAACCCTTGGATGTAAATTTATTTATAACATCAGGAACCATATCAAGTATTTTTGTCATACTATCCTGATTTTTGACATTTACAAGCTTTGTCTGCCCATTCTGGATCACAAGTACTGCACTTGGCTGTATTTTTCCTCCCATACCGCCTGCTCCGTTATTTTTCTTTTCCCCAGAAAATGCTCCTGCTGCCACACCAAACGAAACATCGACAAGCGGAAGGATTATTGTATCACCTATATTGATTGCCTCACCTACAACTGTTTTTGTTGTGATAAAGCTGTCCATTCCCTTAAAAAAGTGACTCTACGGTATTATTAAAACTATTGTCTGCCATTATTATACATCCTCCTTATTTAGTAATTTTATTATATAATCTGCGGCAATTCTTATCAAGCATGATCCTTATTACAGCTCCAAGCACCGATATCACAAATATGTGTCCACTTATATCAAACACGCCTGCAGCATATGCCTCTTCACTTTCAAAGTCGCATTTTATATTCCATTTATTTTTATAACATACCGGAAACATTGCAATTATCCCAAGTGCGATCCCTGTCGTATCCGGTTCTCCCGTCGAAAACTCAGATTCAGTTTAAGTTTTTTAGGGCACACTCTTTTTAATATGAGAAAACCTTCTTCTTTTAAGTGTTTTACCGCCGCCTTGTCTGCTTTGTCGGATAACATGCTTTTTATTTTGTAAAATATTTTCTTCTTTGAAGAAAGTTTATCTTTATGTCTGCTGTTCTTTTATTTTTATGCTTTTTTCCTTTTAATATGTTCTCTATTTTGTACAGCCTCATTTTCAGTTCCAGCCGGTATACTGTCCTTTTCAGATTCAACTTTGTTTTCTATATGAAACACCATATCCGCTTCATCCAAAGCAGCATCCTCATCGCAGTTGTTCTTTATCATCGTATTTTTTTCGCTGTCAGCTGCTGTATCCCAGTCATCCTCATTTTCATCAAATATATTTTTCTTCCAGAAGAGGATCCTGTACCACGCACTTATGTCGTCACTATACCCAAATTCTGCTGCCACAATGTGAAACAGCCATGACACATCAGCTTTTACCGATATATCATTTCTATCAAATTTTCCATTTGCGCTATATCTGACAGGCCAGAACAATACAAGAAGGATAAGTGCAATAAATAAAGCAATTATTGTAAGAAGAATATATCCTATCACTTTGAAAATCGCAAAGATCATCTTCTACCATCCTCCCATTTTTTCAAGGTATCCGGCAACATCGGTTTCCCCGGTATTATCATAGACTTCTTTTATTATCTCTGCCACAAGCTCTACCGCTTCCTGCCTGTCCCCAGCAATCCCTATTATTTTCAGATTTCTTTTGGGATATCCATTTTGAAGGAGTTCCCTCGCCGGTATTATATCAAGCAGATTATGTTTATTCGATGGCAATGTTATCACATGGACAAACAATGTGCCTGCATTATGATTAATTTTCCATTTTATCCTGCCCGCTTTTTACCAATTGATTCGCCTATGTATAAATTATCATACCATTTCATTATATAACCTCAAAAAGCAGTTTATAAAACTGCTTTTTAATAATACTTGTGTGTTCCCCAAAGATTGCTCTTTTTAAATCAATATATTCATTGTAAGTTTTTTCCAAAATCTGCTTTTCATTAGAAAATTTCAACAAATGGTAAGCCTCATAAAACTTATAATATCCGGAATCCATGAAATACTCTTCTCTTTGCGGTTTGCTATAATAACTTTCGCCCATCATAAGATACCAATGGACATCCTTTTCTACATTGTCCTCAGGTACTGTAAATGAATAATGACTCTTACCGACATACTGGATTATTGTCGCATTTGCGCCTGTTTCTTCTTTTTACTTCACGAATTGCCGTGTCTTTGTATTCTTCTCCCGGTTCCACTGTTCCTTCTTCGGAAGGACCCAGCCCTCGTACTTATTTCTGTAATTTTATATAAAAGTAAAACTTTACCACGAAAGATTACCACACCGCCACAGCTGGTTGCCTCTATCATTGCAATTTCCTCCTATAGTGTGGTGTATGCAATTATACTGCATATCTTTATTGATTAAAATAAGTATAACCCAATCAATTAAAAAGTGCAATAAAACATGACACTTTATCATTCATTAAAGTAGGTGTCAAACACCTTCTTTGCAATAGGAACAGCATATGTGCTTCCTGCTCCTGAATCCTCAACGACAACAGCTATGGCAAGATCATTATATCCATCTTTCTTTGCGTATCCGACAAACCATGCATTTGTCTGATCTGTTGTATCTGAAACCTGTGCCGTTCCTGTCTTTCCATATGCATCATAGCTTTGATCTGCAAGCTTTGAGCCTGTGCCTTCCGATACTACTGCCGACATAAGATCCTGTAGGAAAGCTGCCTGTTTTTCTGACATAAGTGCCTTGTTTTTCTGTGGTTCATTCTGCGTTACGACCATGCCGCCTGCGTTTTCAACACGGTCTACAATATATGGTGTCATCAATGTTCCGCCATTGCATATCGCTCCTGCTACCATACACATATGAAGTGGTGAAACAAGTGTGTTTCCCCTGCCCTATGCATGTCTGCATTGTAAGAGATGTCGTATCAGAATTACTCAGCGAAAATTTACTTGCTTTTGACTCGAATTCAATAGGGATATCTTTATTAAAAAGCATATCGTTACACAGAGCATTTAACTTATTATTGTCTATAGTAAGTCCAATATTGGCAAACGATGAGTTACATGACTTTGCAAACGATTTTCTTAAGTCCTCTGTGCCATGCGATTTATTTCCAGAACAGTGTATCGTAAATCCATCCCTTGTTATCTCACTATCACAGTCAAATTCATAATCCCTCATATGTATCAGGAAATTCATTATAATATTCAAGTGCTGTAAATATCTTAAACACCGATCCCGGTGCATACTGTCCCCGGGTTGCCCTGTTATATAATGCTGTACTTCCATCCCCGTTTACTTCATCCCAGTCTGCTGAGATCGTGTTCGGATCATAATCCGGCTTTGAAACCATGGCTACGATCTTTCCTGTTTCAGGTTCAATGGCTATTACCGCCCCATCATAATCGTCCAACGCCTCATACGCTGCATTCTGTGCTTTATGATCAAGTGTTGATATGACATTATCACCTATATTTTTTGTTCCGCTTATATCATTTACAATCTGTGTCAGGAAGAAATCATGTGATCTCAAAAGTGTGAAATTTTCCTGTTTTTCCATTCCCGCTTTTCCGTTCACTGCATAACCTACAGCGTGTGCAAACATACGTCCATCAGGATATTCCCTTGTTTCATTTCCGTCTGCATCCGTAACAGTCCTCGCAATGACTTCTCCATCAGCTGTTGTTATTTCTCCTCTTACAACATTTTTTGCAAATAAATCCTGCAGGGAATTATACGGACTGTTAATAAACTTATCACTCTTTACCAGCTGAAAATAGACGAAATATGCGATAAGGCCTAAAAACATCAAAAAAGAAAAAAAATATGTTATAACCGCATATTCCCTGTTTTTATGACTGGATCTGTTTTTTTTTTTCTTGCCATCTGTATCACTCCTTTTTGCCGGTTTTTCAACTTTCTCTGCCGCCTGATCCGACTGTATGATGTAGAGTCCCTGAATTATTCCAAAAATTATCATTGTCGAAAGAAGAGAACTTCCACCATAACTTACCAGTGGAAGGGTTACACCTGTTGAAGGTATAAACTTTGTTACACCTCCTATAGTAAGGAACACCTGAAGTGCATATATACTTCCAAGTCCAAGTGCTATGAGTTTATAAAATTTATCCTTCATCTGCATTGATATGTTAAATATCATAAGAAAGCAGCTTATGCATACAAGTATAAGGCAGATTGCAAATGCTCCACTCCATCTCCTCTGCTATCGCAGAAAACACAAAATCCTTTTTCTACAACCGGGATCTTTGACGGAAGTCCCTGATTAAGTCCAAGACCAAACCATCCTCCTGTTCCTATTGCAAAAAGCGACTGGCATATCTGATATCCCGCTTTATCAATTACTGAAAGCGGGTCTGACCATGCCGCTACACGGGTCTGTACATGTGAAAACAGTCTGTATCCTAAAAGTGCCGCCACTACCAGAACACCGAGTCCCCCCGCAAAAACATAAAAAACGTCTCGTAGCCGCATATATAAGCATAAGATATGTAAAGAAATATAACAGAGCACCACCTAAATCCCTTGATGCAACAAGAATGAGGACAAACACTGCACTGACACCGCTTGTTATAGCAACCTGTTTTAAGTCTGCTGCATTATATAACATTGATGCTATGTAAAATACAAAAAGAATTTTTACAAACTCTGACGGCTGTATAGAAATACCGCCAAAGCTGATGGATAACTTTGCACCATAACTGTACGATCCCATCACACATACTGCAAGAAGTGCCAGAATCCCTATTCCCGCATATACCCATGTAAGTCTGCGGAATACTGACATCTTTTGTAATATTACAGGTATTAAAAGTGCAAGAACAGAACCCGCTGTAAGGAATATAAACTGCCTTATGGCTTTTGCCAATGATATTCTTGTGAGTATTATCATTCCGATACTAAGAAGCATTATCATGTTATTAAGCACAAGCTCTGATGCTTTCTTGTAAAACAGATGATAAATAAGATATATTCCCTCAAACAATATAAGCTGCGCCACATAAAACGCTGCGATCTTAAGGTCAAGCGTTGTCACATACAGCACTAAGAATCCGTCAAAATGTATAAGTAACATATATACTCTCTGTTTCTCATAGATCCGCTTTTTGTTTTTTTAGGTCTGTCTGAAAACCTGAAAATATGAAAACACAGATAAGTGTATATTAGAAAAAGTAATATCATTAGATATTTGGATATCTGTACTATCAAATGAACCATTTTATTCTACTCCTCTTTTAAAATGCCCGTTAGTATACTCTTTTATACCATCCGCACTGTTACTTTCAAAAAGCTGCCATGACCGTATCTATTTCTTCTGGCTTTTCAAATGTAAAATCAAGCCTTAATGCATCTATTCCGGCATTTTTTATCTTCTGTATATTGTTAAACAATACTGTCGGACACGAATTATAAATAATATTATAACATTCGCTGCAATTATTCCATACCGGAAATATTTTATTGTACCGGTCTTTAAGGTATGTTATCTGCGGTGTCCTGTCACATTTATAAGAATTTTTATGCACGCACTGTGCGGATACCATGAGTGGATAATATCCATATATTATCATCTGGCTTCCTTTGTTATTACGCCTGTTTATCTCCTTCTGATTCAGCTCAAGAGGCATTGTATCAGCATCTGCCCCATTATCAAAAAAACATGCTCTTTGCCATATCATTGTATGTATACATATTATGGTCTGTAACTATTTTTTACCGGCAAATCTTGTTTTTACCCAGAAAAATTCTTCATAATTTCTTACAATGAATCCTTCAAAATCTATTTTTTCAGTTGATCTGATATCGTTTCAAAATAATCACGTGTTGATCTTCTGAATATGACCGGAAGTGCCAGATATGCTTTCTTTTCTGCGTTATTTACACAAAACACATCATCGCTAAATTCTTTGACAAAATCCCTGCGTCCATATTTACTGCTGTCAATATATATTTCTGAAATATAATCATATTCAAGCAGCCTGTACAGCTGCTTTCCATCCCTGACAGAAGCGATCACCTTTGGATCACCAGATGGTTTTATTTCCGACGTTTTTTACTTTTCCAGCCATATGATGCAGATGCAGTTCTTTTATATTGCATCAGTATCTCATTCTGTAGTCCTTCTATCGCTTCACGTCTTAATTTATTAAGCGCACCATTTGGCACAAATATATCATTATCCATCGTTATATCTATATTTTCGAATTCAAACGGTGTATCACCTGTCTTTGATATGCGTTCTGCCACATTCTTACGTTCTGCCGGGGCTTTAAGCGCATGGCTTACCGGATCCATATAGCTTGTAAATCTATACCCTCCGCATGAAACTGTAAGTGCTCCCGGTTCTGCCTCTTTAAGTGTCAGTTTTCCCTGTATTTTTATTTTTGAAAACTGTGGCAGCTCATCACTTGCATCTGAAACAAAATTCGGCTTTTCAAATGTAACCATATCCGTTCCATTGTGTTCAAAATAGTACTTGTCAGTAAATCCGCATCTGTTTCCGAGTCCGGCAATATTTTTTTGTAGTCTTTATCTGACACTTCTTTCATTGAATCAATATATCTGCGGTAATATGCGACAACCCCTGATGCATACCCTGCCTGCTTCATTCTGCCTTCTATCTTTAATGAATATACACCTGACTCCTTTAACTTTTGCAGATCTTTTATTCCGCACATATCTTTAAGACTTAAAATATAGGTGTCCTTTTTTATTTCCAACACAATAAGGAAGCCTGCACGGCTGCGCACATCTGCCCCTGTTACCACTCCTGCCTCCCAGCATACTGCTGAAAAGACACTGTCCTGAATATGAATAACATAATGCGCCATGAACAAAAGCCTCTATCTCCATACCACATTTTTCATGGATTTCCTTCATCTCAGCAAGTGATACCTCCCTTGCCATAACGACTCTTTGTACTCCAAACTGCTTTAAAAATCTTCGCCATCTATTCCCGTAACAGTCATCTGTGTGCTTGTGTGTATAGCAAGATCAGGAAATCTGTCGTGTATAAGCTTTAATGCACCCAAATCCTGTACCAGTACAGCGTCAAGACCTCTTTCATAAAATGGGAGCAGATAATCATATAGTTTTTCTATTTCATCATTTTTTAAGCAGGGTATTTACTGTAAGATAAACTTTTACCCCCTTAAGATGTGCATAATCTATAGCATATAAAAGTTCTTCCTCGTCGAAATTATTTGCGTATGCCCTCGCTCCGAACATACTTCCCCCGACATATACCGCATCGGCTCCGGCTTCTATTACAGCCTTAAATATATTTATATTACCCGCAGGTGCTAATAATTCAAAATCTCTATTTCTCATATTCATCCTATAAAAAAGGAACAGATGACTATTTCTATCTGTTCCCGACATAATATTATTTAACAGTTTTTTGCCATCTAAAAGCTTGTCCTCTAAAGACGCTTCAAGCCTTGCCTTATTAAGTAAAAGTTCTTTGTTTGCCGCCTCAAGCTCCTTAAGACTTGCCTCTGCAGTTTCTGTCTTTACCTGATTCGAAATCAGATCATGCTTTAGATCGTATATTTCTTTTTCCTTTTGTTCAAGATCATTCTCAAGCTTTGTGACCTGATCTTTCGCTTTAAAATAATCATCAGCTATATTAAGCTGTATAAGTGTATTTTTCATATTAAGGGGAAGGTGTCTGTAGTCTTCGATAGCATCGAATTCAATTATTTTATTGTTTATGTATGCAGCTACCTTTTGAAGGTATTCCTCTCCTTCATAACCACTAAGCGTATATACCTTTCCATCTATTACTACTTCAGCACTTGTTTTTGCAGACATTGTATTTCCTCCAGCTTCTTAATACGTATACTATATATTATAGCTTTCTTAGATATAAAACGCAACTTTTAAAAGCTGCATGTTATTTTACAGGTCTTATTTTATTAAAATGTGAAAAAGCAAAATCCGTTGCCACCCTGCCTTTTGGTGTTCTGTTTATAAATCCGTTTTTAACAAGAAATGGCTCATACACATCCTCTATTGTCCCTGAATCTTCGCCTATTGCCGCTGCAAGAGTATCAAGTCCGACAGGGCCACCGTCAAATTTATCTATTATTGTAAGCAGTATATTTCTGTCATTCAGGTCAAGTCCGTACTTGTCCACCTCTAAAAGATCCAGTGCAAAGCTTGCTACTTCATATGTGATATTTCCATCATATTTTACCTCTGCAAAATCCCTTACTCTCTTTAACAGACGGTTTGCAAGCCTTGGTGTTCCTCTTGAACGTCTTGCCATTTCATATGCTCCCTGCTCATCTATAAGTACACCTAATACTTTTGCTGAATTAATTATAATTTGTTTTAACTCATCTACAGTGTAATATTCCATATGGTTAACCACACCAAATCTGTCACGCAGCGGTGCAGATAACATTCCGGCTCTCGTTGTTGCTCCGACAAGCGTAAATTTTGGCAGATTAAATCTTATTGATTTTGCTGATTCACCTTTTTCCGATCATTATGTCTATCGCATAATCTTCCATTGCAGGATATAAAACTTCCTCGACCTGACGGTTTAATCTGTGTATCTCATCGACAAAAAGTATGTCTCCCTCTGAAAGCCCGTTTAAAATAGCAGCCATTTCCCCGGGGTTTTCCGATCGCAGGTCCTGATGTTATTTTTACTTTTGTTCCCATCTCATTTGCGATTATCCCGGCAAAGTGTTGTCTTTCAAGTCCCGGTGGTCCATAAAAAAGCACATGGTCCAGCGCCTCTCCTCTGGACTTTGCCGCTTCTATATATATCTTTAAATTATCTTTATTTTTTTCTGGCCGATATAATCATCAAAAGTACATAGGGCGCAGAGATTTTCTATTTTAATATCCTCGTCCTGTAGCTTTGTCGAAATAACTTTTTTCCATTTAATAAGTCCTCTGCTGTCTTTTAAAATGATGACATGTTTTTCAGTGCAAGTTTTAAAACATCCTCCACATCCATATCATCTGTTATGTCAACCTTCGACACAGCCTTTAAGCTCTCGGCTGACGAATATCCGAGTGCACTAAGTGCCGAGGACAGCATCATTCTTTATACTGCTGTTTAATGTTTTCTGCACACCATCCGCATTATTTTCCAGTTTCTTCTCAAATGCCTCTTCAAGTGACATTTTATCCTTAAGATCGATGATAACTCTCTGTGCTGTCTTTGCCCCTATCCCCGGAGCCTTTGATATAGTCTTTGAATCACCAGATAAAATTGCAAATCTAAGATCATCTGCTGAAAGTGTCGAAAGTATCCCCAGTCCACCCTTCGGCCCGATTCCACTTACCGTGATAAGCATCTTAAATATCTCAAGATCATCTTTGGTCAAAAACCCATATAGGACCATGGCATCTTCTCTTATGTACAGATATGTATATACACCTTTATCTGATCTCCTTCATCCGGGAGATAATCTATTGACTGTGCCGGAACATATATAAGATATCCTATGCCGCCGGCTTCAACCACGATATGATCTATATTTTTTTTCTGCAAGTTCACCTTTTATATATGCGTACATTATGTCTCCATTCTGTTTCCGATTCTTTTTACAATCTCATCCGATATAATTCCTATAATAATTCCGGTAAATACTCCTGCTATTATCAGTACCGGTGCATAATATATGACACTGTAAGTCTTTACAACATTTGCTGCCACAATAAGCTGTCCCCATTATGCATAACGCCGCCTGCTGCACTTACAGAAATGATTGCAAAATGATTTGTTTTCTTTAAAATATACATAAAAAATAAAACTAAGCACACAGCCTGCCACCGAATATATTATGCTGAATGCATTTCCGAACATAAAGCCGCTGAGAACTGCCCGCAATACTGCAACGCCCAATGCTCCCGGTATACCATATGTATACATCATTATTACTGTAACAACATTCGTAAGACCAAGCTTTATCCCGGAACACCGAACGAAAAAAGGGTATCAGTGACTCAACATAACTAAGTATCATGGCAAGCGCTATATATACTCCAAGCTGTGCAGTTTTTTTTGTTGTCATTTTTTCATTTATTTTGACACCGAATCAATATCACTTACGCCGCCGCTGCTTTTAGTTATTGTTGCAGTAACTTTATTGGGGAGGCATATTATCGATTCATTTTCCTTTGATATTTCATTATGCTTAACACAAAGTTTATCAGGGCAGTCAGCCCATATCATATTAGCTTTTCCCCCTGATATTTTAAGTTTATTTATAGTTTTTCCTTCACTATCTGTTATATCAATAGTCTGTTCAGTTAAAAGTGAATACTCACCAAACGTCTCTCCATCAATTGTGATAAGAACCTCATCACCGCTGCCCATCAAAAAATTTTTTGTTACTAAAAGTGCCACAATGGCAATTACAAAGTGTGGCAGTGATAAGTATGATGTCACTTTTACCAAAACGCTTATGCATCCGCTAATTCTCCCATATAATAAAAGCCCTTGCACTCATCAAGTCTTACATTATAAATATTTCCGATCATAGAACTGTCTCCAGGAAATGAACTATGGAATTATTATCAAGTCTTCCTGTTACATATCCATCCTTCTGATCATCCATCTCTTCTGCAAGTACAGGCATAACTTTTTCCTTCGTATTGTTCTGCCTTTTCTGCCGATATAGTCTGGACTTCTTTTAACAGTCTGTCGAATCTGTCCTTTATCACATCCTCCGGTACCTGATCCGGCATTGAAGCAGCTCTTGTTCCGGTACGTTTTGAATATATAAATGTAAACGCACTGTCATAGCGTACTTTTTTTTTACAACATCCATTGTTTCAAGGAAATCTTCTTCTGTTTCCCCGGAAAACCGACTATTATATCAGTCGTAAGTGCTATGTCCGGTATCTGCTCACGTAGTCTTTTAACTTCATCAAGATATTTTTCTTTATCATAGCTTCTGTTCATTATTTTTTAGTATCCGCGAGCTTCCTGACTGAAGCGGAAGATGAAGATGCTTACAGACCTTATCACATTCTTTCATAGCAAGTATGAGTTCATCGGAAAGATCCTTCGGATGTGAAGTCATAAATCTTATCCTCTTGAGTCCCTCGATCTTATTGACTTCACGCAGAAGCTGTGCAAAAGATATCGGTTCATCAAGATTTTTTCCGTATGAATTAACGTTCTGTCCGAGAAGCATGATCTCGCATACTCCATCTGCGACAAGACCTTCTATCTCTCTTATTATATCTTTTTGGCTCACGGCTTCTCTCCCGCCCCCCTTACATAGGGAACTATACAATAACTGCAGAAGTTATTGCATCCGAACATGATATTTACACCTGATTTGAATGAGAATTTACGTTTGATCGGCAAATCTTCCACTATCTGGTCTGTATCTTTCCATATATCAATAACCTGTGAACCCGATTCAAAATTATTGCAAAAGAATCTCAGCAAATTTAAAAATATTATGGGTTCCGAAAACAATGTCTACAAATTTATAATGTTTTCTTATATTCTCCACAACCTCCGGTTCCCATCATGCATCCGCAAAGTGCAATTTTCATTATCGGATTTTTTCTTTTTGTAGTTCTGAAGATATCCAAGCCGTCCATACACTTTATTGTTTGCATTTTCCCTTACCGTACACGTATTGTATACAACAAAGTCAGCATGCTCATCCTCTCCCTCGACATATCCTATATTTTCGAGTATTCCGACAAGCTTTTCAGAATCACGGGCATTCATCTGGCATCCAAATGTTTTTACGTAAAATGTAAGCGGACGGCCTATCTGCTCTTCCTGCTGTTTTACATACCCTCTTACTTTGTCCATATATTCATACTGTAAATTTGCTTCTAAATCTCTCATATAATCCTCTTATCCTGTTTTAATATCTTATACCCAAAACTATTCTCTTACCTGTCCGCTTCCATAAATTATATATTTATAACTTGTAAGTGCCTCAAGTCCCATAGGACCTCTTGCATGAAGTTTTTTGTGTGCTTATTCCGATCTCTGCACCGAACCCAAACTCATTTCCATCCGAAAAACGTGTAGAAGCGTTTACATATACACAGGCTGCATCTATCTCATTTAAAAATTTCTGGGCGCTGTCATAGTCGTTTGTAACAATTGCTTCTGAATGTGATGTGTTATATTTGTTTATATGGCTTATTGCCTCATCAATATTTTCAACAACCTTTACTGACATTATGTAATCAAGGTATTCCTTACCCCAGTCTTCTTCCGTGGCTTTTTCGATATTTTTGTGTGATTTTAGTATTTCCTCTGATATTTCATCACAGCGGAGCTGTACGTTATATGCTTTTAATGCCTTGTAGAGTTTAGGTAAAAATTTCTTAGCTATCTTATGATGTACAACTATTGATTCACATGCATTGCATACGCTTATCCTTTGTGTTTTTGCATTTACTATTATTTTTATAGCCATGTCCAGATCGGCATCCTTGTCCACATACACATGACAGTTTCCTGTTCCTGTCTGGATTACCGGAACCGTTGAATTCATCACAACATTATTTATAAGTCCGGCACCGCCTCTTGGTATGAGCACATCAACGTATTTGTTCATTTTCATGAACTGATTTGTAGTCTCTCTGTCTGTTGATTCAATAAGTGATAATGCTGCCCTTGGAACATCATATGCTAAAAGAGACTGTCCGAGCGCATCAACAATAACCTTATTTGTGTTTAAGGCATCACTGCCTCCCTTTAATATCACACAGTTTCCTGTTTTAAAGCATAAACCAAAGGCATCTGATGTCACATTCGGTCGAGCTTCAAAGATCATTCCTATAACACCTATAGCAACTCTTCTCTTTCCTATGATAAGTCCATTAGGTCTTTTAGACATAGACATGACTTCACCGATAGGATCATTTAATTTTGCGATCTGGCGAAGCCCGTCAGCCATCTGGCTTAACCTATCGTGATTTAAAGAAAGCCGGTCTATCATACTTTCCTTTACACCTTTTTCTCTTGCGGCATTTATATCAATTTCATTCGCCTCAAGAATTTTTTTTTTTCATAGTTCATAAGGTTATCTGCTGCAGTCATAAGAACATTATTCTTTATGTCTGTGTCAAGTGTTCCCTACCTTAAGTCTTGCCTCATGAGCCTCTTTGCATAATTTTTTTCCAAATCAGTCATTTCCAGACACCTCTCTTTTTTCAGTAATTACCCCTCCCAGTCTGACATCATGCTTATCATTTATTTTTTCATTTGTCAGCTGAAAATCATAACATACGCCTATTGTATCTATTGCCAAATGACAGCTTAAATATTTGTCATAATATCCTTTTCCGTATCCTATCCTGTACCTGTCAGTTGAAAATGCGACACCCGGAACTATCATAAGTGCCCTGTCATCTTCTTTGAAGCATTTATTCTCGTCTGCCACAGGTTCCATTATAGAAAATGAACCCTTTTTCATTTCTTCGTGCCCTGTAACCTGATAAAATTCCATTGTGTCCCCGGATACCTTTGGAAAAAGATTTTCTTATTGTTCTCTTTTAAATATCTGTAATATTCTGTAAGATCTGTTTCATTGTTTATTGCTGAATATAATAATATATTTTCATACTCTGCCTCTGGTTTTAGCTTACTGAGCTTTTTGCATATACACATACTCATATACAGCACTTCATCATTGCTTATGCCGTTTCGCGTATTGCGCATCTCTTTACGAATTTTTCTTTTTATTTCCATATGTCTGTCCTAAATTTTCAACAGAACCATCGGGATTTACGACATCTATATTGTTAAGCTGGCTTACAAGGTTTTTTCTTTACACTTGCAATATATTCCTGACGGAGTAAAGCCTGCTCCTTAAGTTCGCTGTCTGTAAGTCCTTCGGCTTTTGATTTTCTGTATAATTCATTAATTCTTTGAATTTTTTCGTTTTCCATTATCCTATACTCTCAATATATATGTCGAAAGGTCAAAATTACGGTTATCACAGTGGTGGAACAATGTTCCCGTAAAAAGTCATCATTCATTATGTCATACAAAATATCTGTTTTGCCTGCATTGGCAATTATCATATCTGCACCGGAATATGTAGCGATCTTTGCTGCCATAAGCTTTGTTGCCATTCCTCCTGTCCCGACATTGCTGCCTGTAGAATCTTTTGCCATTCCAAACACTTTATCATCTATATCTGTGACTTCTTTTATGAGTTCCGCATCAGGATTTTTATGTGGATCATCCGAATACAGTCCATCTATATCAGACAGTAAAATAAGAAGATCTGCTTTTGTCAATGATGCAACTATGGCTGACAATGTATCATTATCTCCAAACTGCATTTCATATGTACTTACTGTATCATTTTCATTTACAACAGGAACCACATCAAGCCCAAACAGTTCTTCAAATGTATTTGCTGCATTTTTTTCGCGATACAGGATTTATTATCGTATTCTTTGTCATCAAAATCTGACCCGAATTTTGATTATACTCGCCAAATAATTTCTGATATGTCATCATAAGACGTCCCTGTCCTACAGCGGCACATGCCTGTTTTATTGACAGATCCGATGGTCTTTCCTTTATTCCAATGACTTCTCTGCCGACAGCTATCGCTCCTGAGCTTACCAGGCAGACATCAAGTCCTGAATTTCTAAAGTCACATATTGCCCTGACAAGATGTTCCATCTTTGAGAAATTAAGCCCTCCTGTCTGTGGATGCGTGAGTGATGACGATCCTATTTTTATAACAACTCTTTTGTAATCTTTTAAAAAGCTCATTTTTCTATTTCCCTATTATATTTATGATTGTATTTTTACATGCACTTTATACTTTAACATATATCCGCCAAAAAACACAAAATCATTTTCATTTTTATCATTCATCCAGAATATCTATTTGCATATTTTCATCTGAGCGTGTGACATTCATCTTATTATCAACAAATATCGCCTCCACTCCATCCATTGACAGTGCTCTGTGGGAACTGAACGATATGCTGGACAGTGCCGGAGAGGACGAGGCACAGTATCTCAACGCGGCGCTGCGCGCCATCCGCACGATCGACAGCTACGTTGATCAGTTGGAAACGCAGATGGACGCCGGTGCCGCAGTCAGCCGCAACGAATCGCTGTACCGCGAGATTCACAGCGTCGGCCATCTGGCGGGCAGCATGCTCGACCGCTATATCGAGAATGAGATCGCCCGCATGGGCCGCTTCAACGCCGGCATTCAGCACGGACTGGGTGCGGCAGCGCTTGCACTCATTGCGCTGGTCGGCGTGATGATCTGGCTGACTATTCGGGCATCCGACAATCTGGAAGGTGCGATCGGCGCGTCTTTGCGGCAGCTGGAGCAGTTTGCCAACCGCATTGCCGCCGGTGAGCTGACCGAGCGCGTCCCGCCGACCGAGATCGACGAGCTGCATCTGCTGACACGCGATCTCAACACAATGGCGGAGCAGCTGGGTGCGCTCATTCATGAGCGGGTCGAGCAGGAAAAGACCATCAAAAAGCTGAACTGCGGGCGCTGCAGGCGCAGATCACGCCGCATTTCATGTACAATACGCTGGAAACCATCGTCTGGCTGGCCGAAGAGGGCCGCAACAGCGAGGTCGTCGAGATGACGATGGCGTTCACCGGCTTTCTGCGCATCTCGCTCAGCCGCGGCGCGGATTACATCACGGTCGAGCGCGAGGAACAGCACGTTGCAAACTATCTGCAGATTCAGTCGGTGCGGTACGGCAGCATCATGCGGTATACGATTGATATTGATCCCGCGCTGCACGAGCGGTATATGCTGAAAATCGTGCTGCAGCCGCTGGTTGAAAACGCGATTTATCACGGCATTAAAGCGCAGGCGCGGCAGAGGACAGATTACCGTGACCGGCCGCAGGCAGGCAGGCGGCATGTACTTCGCCGTGGAGGACAACGGCATGGGCATGACACCCGAGCGTCTTGCCGAGGTACGGGCCTCGCTGCAGAACGGCGCACCGCTTGACCCGGACGGCAAGGGCGGCTACGGTCTGCGCAATGTGGAACAGCGCCTGCGGCTGTATTACGGCTGCGGACTGACGATCGAGAGTGAATACCGGCACGGCACACGCATCAGCTTCACCGTACCGGACGAACAGGAGGGAAAACGCTATGATGCGTGTATTTATTGCGGATGATGAGGAGATCATCCGGGATGGCATCCGCAACTGCATTGAAAAGGAGCAGGAACGCTTTTTTGGTTTGCAGGTGAAGCGCCGGACGGCGAAATGGCACTGCCTATGCTGATGGAAATGAAGCCGGATGTGCTCATTACGGACATCCGCATGCCGTTTATGGATGGTCTGGAGCTGGCAAAGGTTGTGCGGCGCACCATGCCGTGGCTGCGTATTGTGTTCCTCAGCGGACACGATGAATTTGAGTATGCACAGAAGGCGGTTTCGCTGCACGCGGATGCGTATCTGCTCAAGCCGGTCAGCTCGGCGCAGCTGCTTGAAACGCTTGGACAGGTTGCCGAGCAGATTGAGCAGAGCAGCAGCAGCTTCGCTCGGAAGGTGCAAACAGCCGCAGCGAACACGAGGAGGACGTGCTGCGTGAGCATTTCTCAACGACCTGCTCTCGGGCAGCGTGCCGACTGCAGAGGCGGCTGTACAGGGAGAACGCTGGGGGCTGCTGCTGACAGCGAAGCAGTATCTGTGTGCATCGTGCGCCTGCCGGAAAATGCCGTGCAGGAGCAGGTGCGTGCACTGACCGAGCGTCTGTGCGGTGAGGAAAGCGAGGTCTGCGCCTTTTTTTCCGCGGCAGCCGCCGGCTGGTGCTCCTGCTGCGCGGAGAGACCGAGGAAGCTGTGCGCGAAACCGCCTACGAGTTCTGTCAGAACCTGCGGCATGAGCTTTGTCAGGTGCTGGGCTGGAACGCGCTGTGCGCGATCGGCGCACCGGTCTCCCGTGTCAGCGCCCTGCCGGAAAGCTACCGCACAGCGAAGGATACACTGCTGCAGGCCTCCGCATGTGCGGAGGACGGCGTATTCGGCAGCACGGACTTTGCCGGTGTGCAGCACGAGTTCGATTTCTCGGCGGGCGGCTCGCTGGCGGACAAGCTGCGGCATGCCGCCCCCGAGGACGTGCCGCGCATTGTCGAGGGCTACTTCGGTGGCTCTGCGGCGCAGGACGCAGAGCGTGCTGTACCGATATTATCTGCTGATGAACCTGCTCGTCACGGCCTCTCAGCTGGCTGATGAGGTGCAGGCAGGCAGCATTCCGCCTCCGGAGGACCCGCAGGCGGTGCTCGGTCAGGCGGCGACGCTCGAGGGCACAAAGGCCTGTGCCGCCGAGGTGCTTGGCCGCATGACTCGTCTGTGTTATCGCCATCAGAATGTGCGATACAGCGCGGAGATCAGCCGTGCAAAGGAGTTTATCCGCGAAAATTATGCGGACAGCGGTATTTCGCTGCACATGGTGGCGGCAGAGGTCGGGTTCAGTCCGAACCATTTTTCCACCGTGTTCTCGCAGGAGACCGGACAGACCTTTGTCGAGTATTTGACCGCTGTCCGCATCGAGGCGGCAAAGCATCTGCTGATCAAGGGAAACAGCCGCATGAGCGATATTGCGTTTGACGTCGGTTATCAGGATTCGCACTATTTCAGCTATCTGTTCAAAAAGCATGTCGGCGTTTCGCCGCGCGAGTACCGCAGCCGGTCGGAAGAAGGGTAAAATAATATCGTAAGAAATTCACCATTCAAGAACGGCCTTCTTGAATGGTAAAATTTTATCGGATGATGGACGGTAGAGCGAAGCCGTTTAAACTGTTATAGTATAGGGGCAGAGAAAAACTGCCCCGCCTTTTGTATCGAGGTGGAAGCTATGAAAAGAATATGTTTTCTTCCTGTTGTTCTGCTGCTGACCGGACTGCTCTGCGGCTGTACGGGTCAGCAGCAGAACGATCCCTCACCGCAGGAGCACAATCATGCGATGGAGGAGGGGACAGAAACACCGAAATATGACCATCTTACCGTTTACAGTCCGCTGCCGGAGTCGGAAACGCTGCTGTACTGCAGTGCCTTCCGCAAGGATACCGGCGTCACCGTGGACTGTATTTATCTTCCTGCCGGAGAAATGACCGCACGGCTCGAGCAGGAGCGGGACAATCCGCAGGCTTCTGTGCTGCTGGGCGGCTCGGCGGATAACTATATTCAGCTGCGAGAGGCCGGTCTGCTGGAGGCGTATCAAAGTCCCAAGCTGACCGATGTGCCCGAAGCCTATCAGGATGAGCAGGGCGTGTGGAATCCGATTTACATCGGCACGCTGTGCTTCGCCTGCAACACCGACTGGTTTGCACGGACGGGAACGCCGATGCCGACCTGCTGGGACGATCTGCTGTCGCCTGCACTGGCAGGGCAGATTGTGATGGCAACCCGAAAAGCTCGGGTACCTCGTATACCACGCTGGCAACGCTTGTGCAGATGCGCGGCGAGGATAAGGCGTGGGAGTATCTCAAAAAGTTAGATCAGAATGTCGGAGCATATTATACTGCATCGAGTACAGAACTGGGTTAAACAGGTTAGCACCGGCGATTATGCTGTTGCGATCGTGTTTTATCACGATGGCCGCCGTGCGGTATTGGATGGCTATCCCATTGAGGTGCGCAGTCCGGCAGACAGCACCGGCTATGAGATCGGCGCGTGCGCGCTTGTGCGCAATGCACCTGCAGGAGAACGCGAAAATGCATGTACTTTTCTTGATTGGATGACTTCGGCACGCGGACAGGAGTGCTACATCGAAGCCAAAAGCTGTCGCCTTCCGGCAAACAGCACCGCCCGTGCAGCAGATGGACTGCCGTCGTTGGATGAGCTCAATCTCATTTCCTATGATGCAGAATGGGCAGGGAGAAAATCGCAGCCGTCTGGTTCGTTATTTTACAGAGAATATTATAAACCAATATTGAATGCACACCGGCCCACCGGTTCGCAGATAAACTGATTGACGAAGGAGGAATATCAAGGGTAAAGAATAAGAAAGAAAAAAGAGAGGAGAAATGAAAAAATGAAAAACTGCTTAAGCGTTTATGCTCTGCTATGGTTCGCAGCTGTTATGGTCATGACCATGGCGCCGGCTGCATTGCGGCTGACGGCGGCGCACAGTTCCAGAACGGCCCCTACCTTCTGGGCACCAAAGACCAACAGCATGGTCGTCGTATGGGAAAGCACGGAGAAGGTCTCCGCGACCATCGCATACGGCACCGACGAGAGCAAGCTCTGTGACCCGATCAAAGGTGGAGATCGACGCAGATGCACCCGACTTCAAGGGCAGCAAGATGAACCTGTTCCACTACAAGCTGGACAACCTGACCCCGGTACTCGCTACTACTACGAGGTAAAAGCTCGAGGGCGGCGCGACCTGCAAGGCCAGCTTCAAGACCCTGAGCGAAAAACCGGATCAGATCCGTCTGATCACCCTGTCGGACTCGCACATTTTTGCGACCCGCGCAGAACTCGATCAGGCCATCAAGGAATTTGACCCCGACCTGCTGCTGCACTGCGGCGACCTTGTAGAAGGCACCGGTGCACAGGCAGAGCAGTTCAGCTTCTGGTTCCAGGGCAAGGTGGAGAACGATTACATCCATTCCTATCCGGTTGTTTATTCCTCCGGCAACCATGATCAGGGCGGTGTATACTTCAACACCTATGTATACTCCATTCAGGATAAAGAATACGGCGCAGAGGTCGAGGGCGACAGCTCGCTTCAATTACGCCGGTCTGCACATCGTTACTATGAACAGCAACCCGTGGGGCCTGTTCCAGATGAACTCCGAGGCGACCGGCCAGCAGGCTGACGCAGCCACCATCAAGACCATCGACAACGCGATGAACTGGCTGAAGAAGGATCTGGCGACCGACGCTGCAAAGAACGCAGACTTCCGCATGATCTTCATGCACCATCGGTCTCTGACGCGTACACCAAAAGCGTTACCTTCCGGCAGTCATTGAGCCGGGCAAGGTCGATCTGCTGCTGTCCGGCCACACCCACAGCTATACGCCGCGGTATCCAGCGATCCGTCTGTCGGCGCTGGCACCATTTATCTGACCCATCAGGACGCGCGTACCCTACAACAAGAAGGGCGACTTCTTCTACATCACCAGCACTCCCGGTTCCGGCGTTCTCGATGTCAAGAACTACGGCGCAACGGCAGCCGGTCAGGACTCCAAGGTAGCCAACGAGACGCTGGTAGCCAGGACAAGCAGCAGCTTTCGTGGTCGGATATTTCCATCACCCCGAGCGAAGTGCTGTACAACGGCGAAGTCACCGTTACCGCCAAGGTAACGAACAACGGCAAGGGGTTTGGCGGCGGCTGTTATCCCGGTCTGGACAACGGCACTACCCGTTACCTCTACCAGTTCGAGGACGGCATCGTAACGCTCGATCCCGGCAAGTCCGCAACGCTGACCGGCACGCTCCGCATGGAGACGCTGGGCACGCACACCCTCAAGCTGGCGGACAAGACTGTCTCCGTCAACGTAAAGTACCGCCCCGCAACCTTTGACTACACCAATATCCGCACCCAGCAGGGTAACGGCAAGACCAGTGACATGAACAGCAACATCCTGCACATCAAGGCTGATGTCGTCAACATCGGCAACGATGCAGGCACCGGCACCGCTGAGTTCAAGGTAAACGGCGTGACCGTCGGCACCCGCCAGTACACCCTTAAGTCCGGCGAATCCCAGACTGCGGAATTTGCCTACACCTTTAACAAGGCCGGTAAATACGAAGTCACCATCGGCAACGCAAAGCCGGAGACCGTTTACATCGAAGGCTCTATCCAGGGCATGCCGATCGTCAAGGACAAGTCCGGCAATGGCAACAATGCATATATTCACGGTCAGCCGGAATTCGGCACCGATGACAAAAAGGCAAAGCAGACTCTCGTACTCGATGGCAAGCGCGACTATATCGAGATCCCCGACAACGGCGGCTACACCCCCAAGGATGCCATGACCGGTATGGTCTGGGCAAACCTGCCGAGCGCAGGCACCACCAAGGGCGGCGTTTCCGAGCTGACCGAGCAGTATGTTGATCTGGACGGCAAGGGCGCTATCCCGGATCACAACCCACTGATGGTCAAGGGCATCGGCCTCGGCTGGGGCACCCCGTATATGTTCCGCATGGCAGTCCGTGAGACCGGCAAGGTGACTTACGGTGTCTGCCTGCTCGACGACAACGGCGAGTTCAGCTGGAACGACGGCAGTGATGACAGCTTCGGCATCAAGAAGGACCAGTGGGTTCAGTACACCAGCGCATTTGACTTTACGACCGGTGGCGACTCCCTACGAGAACGAGCTGCACAGCGCACATGTAGACAAGCCCGCTTTTGAGGATGCCCCCATCAAGACCTGGGGAAGGCGAGCCGATGTACATCGGTCTGGGCTTCAAAAATACGCTCCAGACCAAGCGCATGATGACGGTTCTGGCTCGCTACGCAGGCGAGGATACCACCGGCGGCGCGACCTGGTACGAGAAGAGCATGGAGTGGGCAAAGGCTAAGGGCGTGTCCGATGGTACGAACCCGAACGCCAACATCACCCGCGAGCAGCTCGTTACCATGATGTACCGCTATGCTGGTTCTCCGAAGGCAGACGGCAAGCTCGACAGCTTCTCTCTGATGCAGCTTCCGTCAGCACCTATGCAGCAGATGCAATGCAGTGGGCAGTTGCCAACGGCA
>VOFC01003528.1_pt1 | contig 30776 bp, 37 predicted proteins | sample 5384161 | NCBI WGS metagenome assembly VOFC01 (sample SAMN12384722, study PRJNA508395) | human gut metagenome | isolation source: healthy gut B | host: Homo sapiens
GTCTGCTGCGCAGACAGCCCCCCTCACCGAGGGAGCTGGCAGAACCGTCAGGTTCTGACTGAAGGAGTTCCCACCGAAATACGACATCACCCCGACCCCCGTTGACACTTTTCCCTCTGTCAGCGGGGGTTTTTTGTTTTTTCCATGCTCTGTTAAGCCGCCAATATACTTTTGGTATTAATCCATATTTCATTTACAGATAAATTGTGCTAATATAATAATGGTTTATTATACTTTTTGAATATTATCCGGCATCTAACTGCCGAACATATTTTCTGGAGGAGCTACGAATGCCAACCAACAATATAAAAGAAGGGTACTTCACCGACTATATTTCCGGACTGCCTGTTAAAGAAAACCCCAGAAGAATTGGAAGCAGTTCAGCCCTTTTCTAAGATTCTGGTAGATGACTATGGTTACCCTAAAGAATTCATTCACACACGTCCCCAATATCGTGTAAAGGCGCGGCCTTCTGACCGACGAAAAGAATATCCCGTCGATATCGCTGTTTTCAACAGCTCCGTCCACGACGAGAAATCCATCTATATTATTGTTGAGTGCAAAAAGAAGAATCGGAAAGATGGCCGCGATCAGCTGGAGGACTATCTTCGTTTTTCCAATGCTAGTCTCGGTGTGTGGTTCAATGGTGAAGAGCGGTTATATCTTCATAAAGTAATCAAAGACAACGAAATTCAGTTCCGCGAAATTCCAAATATCCCACGCTACGGCGAACGTCTGGAAGACATTGGTATGTTCAAGCGCAAAGATTTGCGCAAGGCCGAAAATCTCAAACCAACATTCCGTGCAATCCGTAATTATCTTGCCGCCAATGCCATCGGCATCACACGCGATGAAGTCTTCGCTTCGCAGCTGATCAACCTTATCTTCTGCAAAATCTATGACGAACGTTTTACCAAGCCAGATGATACCGTTAAATTCCGTGCCGGTGTAAACGAAAGTGAGGAGGATATTTACAATCGCATTCTCACTCTGTTTGATCGGGTCAAGCATCAGTACAACGATGTGATTGAGGTCTCTGATTCCATCCTTCTGGATTCCCGTTCTGTCAAATACATTGTCGGTGAACTTCAACTTTACAGCTTGAAAGATAGTTCCCGTGATGCTGTTGGTGACGCTTTTGAAATTTTCATCGGTCCTTCTCTAAAAGGTGCGCAGGGACAGTTTTTCACTCCACGCAATGTCGTAAATATGGTCATCCGCATGATTGATCCTGGCATTGACGAGCGCATTTTAGACCCTGCATGCGGTAGCGGCGGATTTCTGGTAGAATCGCTGCGTTATGTCTGGAATAAGCTTGAAGAAAAAGCTGCCGATCTCGGTTGGCCAGAGTCCGAGATCGAAGCTGAAAAGCAACGAATCGCAATCAAAAATCTTCGCGGCATTGATAAGGACAGCTTCTTAAGCAAAGTTGCAAAAGCTTATCTCGCCATCCTTGGCGACGGACGCGGCGGCATTCACTGTGAAAACAGCCTTGAAAGCTTCCGCAATTGGAGCGCTAAAACCTTTGAAGATATTCAGCCTGAAAGTTTTGATGTAATTGTCACCAATCCTCCCTTTGGCAAAAAGCTTTCTATTGATTCTACTGAAATCCTCGAATTATATGACCTCGGTCATCGGTGGAATTCTGTTCCGGGCGGAGTATTTGAAAAAGGTGCATTGGCCGACAAGCAGCCTCCACAGCTTTTGTTTATTGAGCGTTGTTTCCAAATGCTTCGCCCCGGTGGACGAATGGGCATCGTCCTCTTGGAAAGTATTTTCGGAATGCCAAAATATCAATATGTCGTTAACTATATCCGTTTGCAGGCAAAAATCAATGCAATTGTCACTCTGCCTGAAGACCTGTTCCAGCCGCATACCCATGCAAAATGCTGCGTTCTAATCTGTCAGAAATATAAGAAAAACGAATCCTATTCCAGTTGTGACAACTACGATATTTTCATGAGCGATGTAAAGTGGTGTGGTCATGACAGTCGAGGCAATATAACGTATTCTTATACCAGCACCGGTGAGAAAGTTGTTCTTGATGAAATCCCTCTGGTTGCCGACCGCTACCTGGAAATGAGGTAAAACATGCTAACCTATAAGATTAACATTCAGGATATCAAGAATCAGATTTTCATTCCCAAATACTACGATCCTGCTCTCCGTCAAGAGCTCCTTTCCTTGAAAGAAACGCATGATCTTTTAGTCCTCGGCGACCTAATTGATGCAGGCATCATCGGTGCCCAGACCGGTCATGAAATTGGGAAAATGGCCTACGGTACAGGTTCCATCCCCTTTGTACGCACTTCAGATATTTCCAATTGGGAAATCAAAACTATTCCAAAACAGGGGTTTCACAGGAAATATATGACTTCTATGCTTATAAGGAAGATGTTCAGCCCGGAGATATCTTAATGGTAAAAGATGGGACCTATCTAATCGGCACAAATTGCATTGTTACGCCGTTGGATATTCCTATGATCTATCAATCCCACATTCTGAAATTCCGTGTTGTGTCCTCTGAATTGCTTGACCCTCTCATCCTCTTTTTTGGCATTGAACTGCCCTCTCGTTCAGCGTCAAATCCGAAACATGCAGTTTACTGCCGATATCATCGACACTCTTGGCAGCCGCTATCGTGAGATTATTCTGCCAATTCCAAAAGATATAACTTTTAGAAAAGAACTTTCTGAAAAGATGAAACAGGCGCTTGATACTCGCATCCGCTATAAAGCAGCCATCAAGCAAATGCCGCTCCTGATCGAAAGTGTTCTAGAATCCGGCACAACACAGGCTTTTGATACCTTCTTTTCAAAGCCTATCGATGAAGTTCTTAACGAGCTTGTTCAAGATACCACAACACTTGAATTTGGTTTTTTTCCGCATTCCGGTTAAATTCATCAGCTATAACAAACGGTATCTACCTTCCAAAATATTATGATCCTGCAGTCGAAAATATCCTCAGAAAACTGGACGGCACTTGTACCCGCTATAGCATTCAATCTCTACTGAATGACAAGGTCATTGAACTTGCTACAGGCGATGAAATTGGTAAGATGGCCTACGGAACTGGCTCTATCCCCTTTGTTCGCACATCCGATTTTTCCAATTGGGAAATCAAGGCCGATGCCAAACAAGGCGTTTCTGAAGAAATTTATGAACAATATGCCCTAAAAGAAGACGTTCGGCCCGGAGATATTCTTATTGTCCGAGATGGAACTTATCTTGTCGGTACGTCTTGCCTCATTACGGAATATGATCAAAAAAATGCTGTACTGCGGCGGTCTAATCAAGATTCGGGTCCTGAAAAAAGGATATTCTTGATGAATATCTTTTGCTTGGACTGATTTTGAATTCTTATATCGTCAAACGCCAGATTCGTACAAAAGCAGTTTACCCGTGACGTGATTGATACGCTTGGTCAACGCCTACGGGAGGTCACGCTTCCACGAGGCCCACATTTGAGCTGGGCGAAGAGCCTTACGCCGCCTTCAAGAAGCTGGACGTGGGCGATATCATCGGCGTGGAGGGCGAGGTGTTCCGCACCAAGACGGGCGAGCTGAGCGTTCGCTGCACCGAGGTGGTGCTGCTGGCCAAGAGCCTGCGCCCCCTGCCCGAAAAGTTCCATGGCCTGACCGACACCGAGATGCGCTACCGTCAGCGCTACGTGGACCTGATCGCCAACCCCGAGGTGAAGGACACCTTCGTGAAGCGCAGCCAGATCCTGAAGGAGATCCGCGCCTATCTGGACGAGAAGGGCTTCCTGGAGGTGGACACCCCCATCCTGACCCCCTTCGAGATCGGTGCCTCTGCCCGCCCCTTCTATACCCACCACAACACCCTGGACATGGATATGGTGCTGCGCATTGAGACCGAGCTTTACCTGAAGCGGCTCATCGTGGGCGGCCTGGATCGGGTGTACGAGGTGGGACGCATCTTCCGCAATGAGGGTATGGATACCAAGCACAACCCCGAATTCACCAGCATCGAGCTGTATCAGGCCTTCACCGACTTCCATGGCATGATGGATCTGGTGGAAGAGCTGTACAAGCGCCTTGCCCAGAAGATCTGCGGCAGCATGGTCATCCCCTATCAGGGCCAGCAGATCGACCTGTCTCACTGGGAGCGCCTGACCATGATCGAAGCCGTCAAGAAGTATTCCGGCGTGGACTTCAACGACTGGAAGTCCGACGAGGATGCCATCGCCGCCGCCAAGGCACACAACGTGGAGCTGCCTGAGACGCCCACAAAGGGCGCCATCCTGGCCGAGTTCTTCGATGCCTATGTGGAAGAAAAGCTCATCCAGCCCACCTTCATCTACGATTACCCCGTGGAGATCAGCCCCCTGGCCAAGCGCAAGCCCTCCAACCCCGCCTTCACGGAGCGGTTCGAGTACTTCATCAACGCCACTGAATTCGGCAACGCCTTCAGCGAGCTGAACGACCCCATTGACCAGAAGGGCCGCTTCGAGCGTCAGGTGGCCGAGCGCAAGGCACTGGACCCCGAGTGCAAGGCGCAGGTGGACTACGACTACGTTACTGCGCTGGAATACGGTCTGCCCCCGACGGGCGGTTTGGGCTTCGGCGTGGACCGTCTGGTCATGCTGCTCACCGACAGCGCCTCCATCCGCGATGTGCTGCTGTTCCCCACGATGAAGCCGATTGAGCAGTAAAATGCAAAAATTGGCTTATATTCGTTAAAAATCACGATATGTGATACTGGAGCAACGTGGATTTACCACCAACTTACCACCAAATTTGATAATTTGCATCAGTAAAACGGAAAGCAGCCTACAATAAACGCAAGCACCCCTGCCAATGAAATGTGCGATGACACATGGATTGGCAGGGGTGTTTTTCATGTTTGGAGGATATTAAGAGCATTTCGAAAAAACACTGATATTGCCTTGTTGCCCACCGAATCAAGTCGTGGTATAGTAATAATTGGAGTAGTTTAACCTTAAAGGTCGTTGCGGCATACAACTTCCGATAATATTGATTATCTGGAAGTTTTCGGGATTCTACAATGCAGGAGGTTGTCTGTATGGCGGTGCTTTCAAAGAGTCAAATGTCCGAAGAAGATATTAAGTTTCACTACATCACACCCGCAATCACGGCAAAGTGGAACAACCAGCACATCACGCTGGAAACAAAAATTACGGATGGCCGTATCAACCTCAAAGGTAACGTTGTGGCCCGTGAAAAGCCGAAACGTGCAGACTATGTGCTTTACCTGAGCGCGAATAATCCGATTGCCATTGTTGAAGCAAAAGACAACAATCATACGGTTTCCCATGGATTGCAGCAGGCCATGACCTATGCGCAGATGTTGGATGTTCCGTTTGCCTTTAGCTCAAATGGGGATGGTTTTGCGGAGCATGACTTTTTGACAGGTAAAGAGCGCACCTTTGGCCTTGACGAATTTCCCAACGGAAAAAGAGTTGGTTGAGCGGTACAAAGCAGGCGCAAACAATGGAACTGGTTTGACGGATGTACAGGAGAAAATGATTGCACAACCGTATTATAGCAGCCAAAACACTTACCCGCCGCGCTATTACCAGCGCATTGCCATCAACCGCACGTTGGACGCGATTGCAAGAGGGCAGAATCGGCTTTTGTTGGTAATGGCAACTGGTACAGGTAAAACTTATACGGCGTTTCAAATTGTGTATCGTCTGCTCAAAAGTGGCTTAAAGAAAAAGATTCTCTATCTTGCGGATCGGAACAATCTTGTTGACCAGTCTATCCAACAGGACTTTGCGCCGCTGGAAAAGGTCATTCATAAGGTGAATTTTTCTAAGGACGACCCTCGCACGATTACTTCTTATGAGGTCTATTTTTTCTCTCTATCAGCAGCTCGCTGGAAAGAACGAAGAACAAGACGAGAACGCTGAAAATGCACTCGATAAGCTGTCACAGCTCTTTAGCCCGGATTTCTTTGACCTGATTATTGTCGATGAGTGTCACCGTGGCTCGGCGAAGAAAGAAAGCAACTGGCGCAAAATTCTGGAATATTTTGCTTCTGCTACGCAAATCGGCATGACCGCTACGCCTAAAAGAAACCAAATATGTTTCCAACATCGACTACTTTGGTGAACCCATCTATACTTACAGTCTGAAAGAAGGAATCGAGGACGGTTTTCTTGCACCTTTTAAGGTAATCAATGTTATGACGGACATTGGTGAGGGATGGCGTCCTCGCAAGGGCCAGCGCGATATTTACGGAAACGAAATCGAAGATCGCATTTACACAAATAGCGATTACGACTACAACATCATTATAGAAGATCGTATCAATCAAGTTGCTGCTGAAATCACGCGGTACTTGAAAAGTACCGACCGTATGGCAAAAACCATTGTGTTCTGCCCAACCGAAGAAGCGGCAGAGCGTATGCGGATGGCTTTGGCAAACCAGAACGCTGACATGGTGAAGCAGAATCCCGATTATGTTGTCCGCATTACAGGCAGCGATACTTATGGAAAGAGTAAGCTGGATTATTTTATCTCTGTTGGCTCGAAATATCCTGTTATTGCGACTACCTCCAAGCTGCTCTCCACGGGTTCGGATTGCAAGATGACAAAGCTGATTGTTTTGGATGAAATGATTGGCTCTATGACTGAATTCAAGCAGATCATTGGCCGCGGAACCCGTCTGCGCGAAAAAGAAGGCAAGACCCATTTTGTTGTGATGGATTTCCGAAATGTGAGCCGACTTTTTGCGGACCCGGATTGGGATGGTCCGATTGAAATGAACGAGGACTTCGATTCCGAAAAAGAGAACGATAAGCCCGTACCGAAAAAGGGCTCAGGAACATCTGACCCTCCCACGCCGCCAGACCCCAAGAAACCCAAACCAATCGTTGATAAAGACGGCTGTCGGGTGGAGATCATCTACAAAACAGTTTCTATTTATGATGCAGGCGGGAAACTGCTCCGGCAGGAAAGCATTATTGACTACACGAAAGAAAATATCCGTGGCTCGTACGCTTCACTGGACAATTTTATCCGTCAATGGTCTGCTGAAGAAAAGAAAGAAAAAATCCGGGAGCTTCTTTTTTGGAGCATGGTATTGACCTTGAAGCACTAAAGGCCGACCAGAACATGACGGATGTGGACGACTTTGACTTTATCTGCCATGTTGCGTTTGATAAAAAGCCTTTGACGCGCAGAGAACGAGCAGAAAATGTCAAAAAACGCGACTTTCTAAGCAAATACAGCGGTGCAGCAAGAGATGTTCTGGAGGCACTTCTGGACAAGTATATGAATACTGGCATTTATGAAATTGAGAAAACGGAAATTCTGCGGCTTGACCCGTTCCTGAAAATGGGCAAGCCTCAAAAGATTGCCTCTTACTTTGGCGGGAAAGACGGGTATCTGAAAGCTGTTAAGGAACTGGAACAGGCAATCTATGAAGGAGAAATTGCATAACAATGGGAAATTTATCGAATTTTGTGAAGCGTGTCCGCGATATTATGCGGAACGATGCAGGTATCAACGGTGATGCGCAGCGCGTTGAGCAGATTGCATGGATGCTCTTTTTGAAAGTGTACGATGCCAAAGAGAATGATTGGGAGGGGGACGAAAAGGATTACCAGTCAATTATTCCTGAACCCTGCCGCTGGCGCAACTGGGCACACGCTGAAAAACGGGAAAGGTATGACGGGCGATACTCTCTTGGAATTTGTCAACAATACGCTGTTCCCTACTTTGAAAAAGTTACCTGTGGACGCTTCTACGCCCATCAAAAAGCAATCGTGCAGACTACCTTTGCAGATGCAAACAACTATATGAAAGATGGCGTTTTGCTTCGACAAGTTATCAATGTGATTGATGAACTTGACCTGAGTGATTATGCAGAAAGTCATGCGTTTGGTGAGATTTACGAAACTATTCTAAAAAGAGCTGCAAAGTGCTGGCTCTGCAGGTGAATTTTATACGCCGCGCGCCGTGACTGATTTTATGACGCAGATGATCAACCCACAAATCGGGGAGAAGATGGCCGATTTTGCCTGTGGCACAGGTGGTTTTATCACCAGTTGGCTGAAAGTCTCTGCATAAAAAGGTCAAGACAACAGAGGATGAAGCCCTGTATGCAAACTCCATATATGGCATTGAAAAGAAGCAGTTCCCATATATGCTGTGCATCACCAATATGCTGCTGCATGACTTGGATGTGCCGCAGGTGTTCCACGATAACACGTTGCTTCGGGATGTTCTGGACTATACCGAGGACGATCAGGTAGACGTTATCTTGATGAATCCTCCCTATGGTGGGTCGGAAAAGCCGAAATTAAGAACCATTTTCCGGCTGACCTTGCCAGCAGCGAAACGGCTGACCTGTTCATGTCCGTTATTATGTATCGACTGAAAGAAAATGGCCGCGCAGCAGTCATTCTGCCGGATGGTTTTTTGTTCGGCACAGACAATGCCAAAGTAGCAATCAAAACGAAACTGTTCTCTGAGTTCAATGTCCATACCATCATCCGTATGCCGGGTAGTGTGTTCTCCCCATATACATCGATTACGACCAACATTTTGTTCTTTGACCATACTGGCCCGACAGAGGAAACCTGGTTCTATCGTCTGGATATGCCGAAAGGCTACAAGCATTTCAGCAAGACCAAGCCCATGAAGTTGGAACACTTTGCTCCTGCGGTAGAATGGTGGAGTGACCGCAAAGAAATTCAGCTGGACGGGTTTGACAAGGCCAAAAAGTACACCGTGCAGGAAATCAAAGACCGCAACTACAATATTGATTTGTGTGGCTATCCGCATGAGGAAGAGGAAATCTTACCGCCCAAGGAGCTGATTCAGCAGTATCAGGAGAAGCGCGCCAGCCTGAACGCAGACATTGACCGAATCCTTGCTCAGATCACGGAGATTCTGGGCATTGACCTTGATGCACAGGACTGAGCTACATAGATAAGGAAGAAAAATGACAGGACAGCAACTGAAAAATTCCATTCTGCAAATGGCAGTGCAGGGCAAACTTGTTCCGCAAGACCCCAATGACGAGCCTGCTTCTGTGCTGCTGGAACGCATTCGTGCAGAAAAAGAACAGCTTATCAAAGAGGGCAAAATCAAAAAGGAAAAGAATCCGTCTGTGATTTTTCGTGGAGCCGATAATTTGCCTTATGAGAAGGTCGGCAAAAATGAGCCTGTCTGCATTGCAGATGAAGTGCCGTTTGACATTCCGGAGAGCTGGGAGTGGGTACGATTTTCAAATATTATTGAACTGCAATCTGGACAGGATATAAACTCCCGATAAGTACAACAGCACGCATTGTTGGGAATACCCTATATTACAGGTGCATCTAATATTGCAAATGGAAATGTCGTTATCAATCGATGGACAGAATATGGAAAAGGCTTTTGCACATAGAGGCGATTTGCTATTAACCTGTAAAGGAACTGTGGGTTCTATGGCGTGTATTGAAAGAGCCTCAAGTTCACATTGCTCGACAATCTTATGGCCATTCGTTCACTTTCAGATGATATAGAGATTTCATATATAAAGATTGTCCTAGAAACGTTGATTCCTATATTAAAGGCTGCTGCTAAAAGTATGATACCGGGAATTGCAAGAGAAGATCGTACTTCATTCATTATTGCCATTACCAGTTCCAACTAGTGAGCAAAAACGAATATGCGGAAAAAAATAAAAGCTCTGCTTCCACATAAGAAATATATGATATCAAAGAAAAAACTGCTGCACAATTAAACAGCTCATTTCCAGATACTTTGAAAAAGTCTGTTTTACAAGATGCTGTTCAAGGAAAGCTCGTTCTCCAAGATTCTGCCGACGAACCAGCATCCGTTCTGTTAGAGCACATCCGTGCAGAAAAAGAGCAGCTCATTAAAGCCGGAAAAATTAAACGGGACAAGCATGAATCCGTTATTTTTAGACGGGATAATTCTTATTATGAGAAGGTTGATGGAATTGAACGCTGCATCGACGATGAATTGCCGTTTGAGATTCCCGAAAGTTGGGGATGGTGTCGTTTGAAATCTTTGACAGAGAACATTACCAGCGGTTCACGCGATTGGGCAAAATATTACTCAACTACGGGTGCAGCATTTCTTCGCATGGGAAATCTGTCAAAAAATTCTTTTGACCTGCGGCTAGAACATATCCAGCGTGTTACCATCCCCTCAAAGGCCGAGGGAACACGAACTTCATTACAAAGTGGCGATTTACTGTTCTCTATAACAGGCGATGTCGGAATGCTTGGTCTGATACCAGATGGATTTGAGAAAGCCTACATCAACCAGCACACTGCGATGATACGTTTTCTTCCAGAAATGCGGAATAAATATATTCCATATTTGCTTCTGACTGACTACGCCCAAAAATTCTATAACGCAAATCAACATGGCATAAAAAATAGCTTTCGACTTGATTCCATAGGTGAATTATTGGTTTCTATTCCACCGGAAAAGGAACTGTTCCGCATCCTTCAAAGAATCTCTCTAGTCCTTTCAAAAATAGCGGTTCTATAACTCATTTTTTTTGTATACTCATGGTGAAAGGAGGTCTTTCACTATGATTGAAGAATTTGAAAGACACTTGAGAGGAACAAATCTCTCAGAAAACACTGTAACATCCTATTTGTTTGCTGTGCGGCAGTTTGGGGAACGGCATGAGGCCATCACCAAACGCAATTTGAAAGAGCACAAAGCCTGGCTGATTGAGCAGTACAAGCCCAAAACAGTTAATCTACGAATCCGCGCTATCAACTGCTACCTCGAAAGCATCGGAAAGGATTCATGGAAATTGTCATCCATCAGGGTGCAGCAGAAAGCCTTCCTCGAAAATGTCATTAGCGAAGCAGACTACATCTACTTCAAAAACTGCCTGAAGCGCGATGACAATATGCTTTGGTATTTTGTCATCCGCTTTTTGGCTGCTACGGGTGCGCGCGTCAGCGAGCTGGTGCAAATCAAAGTTGAACACATTAAGCTTGGACACCTCGATCTTTATTCTAAAGGTGGAAAGCTGCGCCGCATCTACATTCCCAAATCATTGCAAGATGAAGCCATTGTCTGGTTGGAAGAAAAACAGCAGGACAGCGGCTTTATCTTTTTGAATCGTCTTCGGCGAACGAATCACCACAAGAGGTATTTCTGGACAGCTGAAGAAGCTGGCGTTAAAGTATGGCATTGATCCTGCGGTGGTTTATCCCCACTCTTTCCGGCATCGGTTTGCAAAAAGCTTTTTGGATCGGTGCAGCGACATTGCATTCCTTGCAGACTTGATGGGTCATGAAAGTATTGAAACGACGCGAATTTATTTGCGCAAAACCGCAACAGAGCAGAGGACTTTAGTAGATAATATCGTAGACTGGTAAAAAAAGGCGTCTGTTCTCAAAAATGAGTTCAGACGCTCTTTCTTATCAAATCGATTTTAGCACATTAGCTAGACTTGCTTGTATTCTTTTTTGTTCTGCCAATGGTGGAATACAGATCAACGTGTTTGCAATATCACGCATCACCCAATTTTTATTTCCAACCCCTTTTGTGTTTTCTCTACATTGAGTTTGTACAAGCGGTGACTTTAGAAGATAAATCAAGAAAAAATTTGTCTAGCAGTTCTGTTGAAAATCGAAGCTGCGCCACACTCACAAAAAATGCTAAAAGGCCTATCGGTATCAACCAATACTGGGATTCCAGTTGTTCCCACTTTAGTAAGTAAAATATCATCTCGATGTGGGTCACAACGAGACGCGAGAAGTTCATGTTCTGTTTTTGAAATGAATTTTGTTCGTTCAAAAGAAATTTTACCAGAACTTATATCTTTTACAGATATGAATGGAATGCCTCTAGCAGTGTATTTGGGTGTTGAATGTGTACCATCTGTTAGCTTTTTGCAGAATTGTACCGAGTCTGCACCATTCCCAACTTTCGGGAATCTCAAACGGCAGCTCATCGTCGATGCAACGTTCAATTCCATCGACCTTCTCATAATAAGAACTCAAACTTATTTACAAATGCTGAATAAACAGTTTTGTATTTATCAACAATTCGATTTTGCTCGTTTAATGGTGGAATCGGAATCAAAAACTTTTTCATGTTGCTCTGTGATATATTGACCTGTGATTCAGCCATTCCCGACATTGCCTTAACAACCATATTTTGAATTGCGGGGCTTGATAGTGCAATCTGAAGATAGTGCGGATTGACATTATTACGAATGTAGGCTAGCCGCACAGTCTTATCCGATAGAATCAACTTCTCACATTCCACATCAACAACGCATAATACTCCAGTCCTATTACGAGGTCCAGCGCGCGTAATCAGCAAATCCCCTTTCTAATTAGCTGATCCTTTTGTATTGTAAATGATGTAGGCAATACTTTATTTTCGTTCGGAAGAAAATATCCATCTTGTACAGCCGTTGTTTTAATAACACCAGCTTCGCCTTTGTTACAAGAGCGATCCTCACATTGTGGACTTTTTCCTGCATCAGTAGAGGCTAATACATTTCCTAATCTTGTCCACTCCCAACTTTCAGGAATGTCAAACAGGATTTCGTCATCAATGCAAACTTCTTTTTTACCAGAGATTTCGTAATAAGAATTATCCCGTCTGAAAATGACCGATTCGTGCTTGTCACGTTTGATTTTGCCCTCTTTGATAAGTTGTTCTTTCTCTGCACGAATACGTTCCAGTAGTGCGGAAGCTGGTTCATCGGCAGGGTCTTGGAGAACGAGCTTTCCTTGAACAGCATCTTGCAAGATAGATTTTTTTCAGTTGCGCTGGAAATGTATCGTTTAGTTTTTCTAAACGCTGATGCGTTATGTCATACATCTGAATGGTGGGGAGAATTTCTAATAGCTGTTTCAAAATTCGGCGTTGCTCAGAAACTGGCGGAATCGGAACCAACGCCATACTCAGTCGTTCATCGTTAATCGCCGGATATGCGACCCCTTTTGAGTTGGCAGTATCGTTAGCATAGCTATCAAAGTCGGGAGACATCATATAGTAAAACGGAAAAAACTCATTAGAATAATCTGCACAACACTTTAAAACAGCAAATCCTGTACTAGCGATTGCCTCTCTTGAAAATTCACGGTTTATAATGCACATATTATGTAGATAGGGACGAACTGTAGAATATAAAATATCCCCCCTCATTCACAATTTTTCTTGCTCGTGATGCAGCTTTTTCAGGCACGACAAACGGTAAAGTGGATTTTATCCGCTTTGCCGTTTTTTCGTTTTGTCCAAATTAAATTGAAAAATTTTCAAAACTGTATTCCAAAACAGCCCTGCGGATTCCTATTAGTGTAGGGGCCTTTCAAAATCTTTTGTGAAACGGCTTTCCTCTAGTTTTATGAGTGGAAAATAAACAAAATCCATGTTCTAAAATTAGGTAGTTCAACAAAATTTGAAAATCTGTATGCCAAACGCCCATTTTAGAATGTTATAGGTAGAGGGGAACGTTAGAAAAATGAATTTTCTTTGAACTTTCAAAAGACCCGGTTTAAAAACACCCCTTAAAGTTTGTATAGGGGTATAGGAAGTGTTTTCAAAAGTAGGCCAATTCACTGTTGGTATCACTGATGAAATTTCCCCGATACCTTACAAAGTCACATCGCACCTTGAAAATCGCATGAGCCACCCCAGCAGGATATCTCCGGTACTGAATGTGCATTCTGCGCGTCTTACCGGAAAATACGCCGGAGAAAATCGGGCAGGAACGGGCCGGGACAGAGTGGACAGTGGTTAAGAGCAAGATTCGCCTTTGTATACGAAACCGCTCCTACGGGCGGTTTCTCCACGGCGGCATCTTGATGGGGATTGCGCTCCCCATACCCGCACATCGTGCAAAATCACATGATTTTGCCTGTTGGTGACCTGCCGCAGCAGGTCACAGCCGGAGTGCAGATGCACTGCCGGGAAAATCAAATTTTGATTTTGGAAAGGAGACCCCATGCCACGAACAAAGAAAAAAGTGAAATCTATCGTAAAGACAAAAGTAATCTCCGCGCGAGTTACAGAAGTAGTGCATGAACTTTTACACCAACAGGCAGAAGATGCCGGGATGACCTCTCTCTCAATTTGCAGCGCAGATGCTGATGAAAGGCCGTGTGAATACCTCGTATGTGTTCTATGTCCACCCGGATGAGATCGAAGCCATCACACGGGAGTTTGCCGCCATCGGACACAACTTGAACCAGATCGCGGCGTTCTTCAACAGCGGCGGTATCCAGTCGCGCGCTATGCTCGAAAACATCAACCATGCGATTTCCTGCATTTTTTGAGATGCGGGAACAAGTCGCAGAAATGGCAGGGAAGAACTATGGCAATCTTAAAGCACATCGCAAGTAAGAGTTCCAACTATGGTGCTGCACTGGAATATCTGATTTTCAAGCATGACGAGCTTCGGAAAACTCCGATCCTTGACCAGAACGGAAATCGTATCATGCGAGATGAGTTTTATCTGGACGGTCTGAACTGTGAACCCTATTCCTTTGATGCAGCCTGCCAGCAGCTGAACCGCGAATATCAGAAGAACAAAAATAAGGATGAAGTCAAAAGCCATCATTACATCATCAGCTTTGACCCACGGGACAGCACAGAAAACTGTTTGACGGGAAAACGAGCACAGGAACTTGGACTGGAATATGCAAAAGCCGAGCTTTCCGGGACATCAGGCATTGGTCTGTACGCACATGGACGGGCACAATGGCAGCGGCAACATTCATGTCCATATCGTAATCAACAGTTTGCGAAAACTGGATGTGACTAAGCAGCCTTTTATGGAACGGCCCATTGATTGCAAGGCAGGGTACAAGCACCATGTGACGAACGAGTATCTAAAGCACCTGCAGAAATCCCTCATGGATTTATGCCAACGCGAATTTCTGCATCAGGTCGATTTGCTGTCGCCATCCAAAACGGGCGTGACCGAAGCAGAGTATTGGGCGCAGCGGCGGCTGAATGAGAAAAAACAGGAAATCGAAACGGAAGGGTTTAAGCCCAATCCGACAAAGTTTCAAACACAGAAGCAGCTTATCCGGGATGCTGTTGCCGCTGCTCGTGAGAAAGTAATCTCGTATGAAGATTTTCAAAACATCCTGCAGGATGAATATGACGTTTTTGTCAAAACACAACGTGGGCGTTACAGCTATCTGCCACCGGAACGGAACAAGTTTATATCGGAGCGTTCTCTTGGGGACAGTTGCAAGAGAGAATGTCTGGAAGGATTCTTTGTTCAAAACGCCGAGAAGAATCTGCGGTACAGGGAAGACCCCATACTGATCTTTACAACCAGAACCAGGCTGCGGCTTGTTGTGGAACCTGCAGGAGAATGTCAAGGCACAGGAAAATCTGGCGTATGCGCTAAAGGTCAAAATCAGCAATCTGCAGAAGATGGCCGAAACGCTGGTATGGGTGCAGGAGAATAACATTAGCGACCTGACAGAACTGAACGATTTGTGTAAGGCAGCACAGTCCAACGCGCAGGCAGCGTATGAACGGCTGTCACAGGCAGAGGATGAACTGTACAAAACCAATGAACAGATTCATTATGCGGGGCAGTACCTTTCTACCAAAGAGGTCCAGCAGCAATTTACGAAAGCAATTTTCAAGAAAAAAATTCCGCGCAGAACATTCCAAGGAATTGGATGCCTATGCAGAATCCGTGAAATATTTCCGGGAAGAAAACGATGGAAAGCTGCCATCGCTGAAATCCTTGAAAAAACGGAAAGAAAACTGACGCAAAGAAATCGCAGAGAGGAAAAAAAGGTGTACACTCCTTTGTGGGAAGAATCCCGGCGTCTGGAAATTGCATCGGATAATGTGTACAGCATCTTCCGAAAAACCAATGAGATGAAATCCGACCTTGCATGGAAACGCGAGTGGGAGGCCAAAGTCCGTCAACCCGAAAAGGCAAGGCAGGAGCAGGCTCGACAGGAACAGCGATGAGCGTCAACCGAAACGAAAAAGAAAGCGCAGCTAAAGCTGGCCGCAGACTTTGGACTTTCTGCAACGGAAAATTTCCCACGGCAGCACTTGAAAATCGTGGAATACAAAGATCCAATCCAAATATTGTACGAGTGCCGTGCAATCCTAGCTGACTGGCGCATACGATTTGTACCAAAATTATCGGAGGAAGAACTGCATCCCTGCTTTGCTGCCAGCCTGCATTATACTGATTACATCCAATATCTGATAGAGAACCGAAATTTTCTCACCGAGCATCAGAAGGAGGTTCAACAGATTGCCCAACGAATCCGAAAATACCAGATCGACCATTTCCAACATCCGCAAAATGCTCCCGCAGGCTGAAAAAGGCGGTGTTCAGAACACGATTCAAAACTGTGTGACTGTTTTGCAGAACGACCCAGTTCTTGCAGATTCCATCCGGCTGAATCTGCTGAGTGAACGTATTGATATTGTAAAGCCGATGGGTTGGCAGCGTTCCGGCCCTACGCTGACCGACACCGATATGATGTACATTCTGCGCCGAATGGAAAAATACGGCCTGTACAGCGAAAAAGCGGGTGTCTGCAGCAATTCGCATTGTTGCCAACGAAAATCATTATCACCCTATCCGGGACTACTTGAATGACTTGAAGTGGGATGGCGCAGAGCGGATAAGTCACGCTTTGCATCGCTTTCTCGGTGCGGCAGAAGATGAGCTTACCGCAGAAGCCTTGAAGATTTTTCTGCTTGGAGCGATCAAACGGGTGTTTCATCCCGGCTGCAAGTTTGAAATGATGCTTTGCTTGGTCGGTGGGCAGGGTGCAGGAAAATCCTCTTTCTTCCGGCTGCTTGCTATCAAAGATGAATGGTTCTCGGATGATTTGCGGCGAATGGACGATGATAATGTGTTCCGCAAGCTGCAAGGCCACTGGATCATGGAAATGTCGGAAATGATTGCGACTGCCAATGCCAAAAGCATCGAGGAAATCAAGAGCTTTCTCAGCAAGTCGAAAGAAACCTATAAAGTGCCGTATGAAACCCATCCGGCAGATCGTTTGCGGCAATGTGTCTTTGCAGGAACGACCAATCGACAGGACTTCCTGCCCCGTGACCGCACGGGAAACCGCCGCTTTATCCCCATCCCGGTGGATGCAACACAGGCTGAAGTACATATTCTGGATAACGAAGCGGAATCCCGTGCCTATATCGACCAGCTTTGGGCAGAAGCCATGACAATTTACAACAGCGGTGATTATAAGCTGACATTCAGCCCCTGCCATGCAGGAGGCCTTGCAGATTTGCCAGAAAGATTTCATGCAGGAAGATACGCAGGCTGGTATGATCTATGCGTTTCTGGAAGATTACACGGGTGACCGGGTATGTTCCAAGCAACTTTACACCGAAGCACTGGGCAACCTGAATCTTCCTGCGGAATGGGAAACCCGTGCCATCTGTGAGATCATGACTGCTGGAATTGCGAATGGCGAAATCAAGGGGTGGATAGCCCATAAAGCAGCCAAACGCTACCCGAAATATGGCGTGCAGAAAGGCTGGGAGCGTGTAACCGCTGCAAAAGTGGATGCAGATGGTTTCGTAGAACTGACAGACAAAGAAGCCCAACAGATGGGATTTCCGTTTTGAAGGGCTGCTTTACATTGTTGGTTACAGGTCTGGTTACATCTTACAGCTGCCTCAAAGTCGCATCATTCCAAATAATTTCCCTATTTGTAACCATGTAACCTGTAACTGATAAGAAAAAATAAATACGGAAAATTGCCAGCACACCATTGCAGAAAAAGTTTTCTGTTGTGGTTACAGTCTGTTGGTTACAAACAAAAACACGGAGGTTTTGCCTATGAAAGAAGTTCGCGTTTGCGAAGCAATGAAGTCCCCGGTGGGGACTTTAAGCGACGGAACGGTCTTGCATCAGCAAGATGGAGGGACCAAGTCCCGACAAGTTCCGATCTGGGAGAAAAGCAATCTGACGCTGGAAGAAGCCGCAGCTTATTCCGGCATTGGTATCAACAAGCTGCGTGAAATGAGCGATTCCAAAGACTGTACCTTTGTTCTCTGGAATGGTACGAAACGGCTGTTGAAACGCCGCAGGCTGGATGAACACCTTGACCGATTATTTTCGATTTGACAATAAAAATGAAGTCGGCAGTTGAAAGCACCTCGGCGGTATGGTATGATTAAGCTGTAGGTTGCTTTCTGCCAACAATGGAGGACATAACGATGGCAGAAAGAAGAAAAGACTCAAAGAAGCGTGTTCTAAAGGAAGGTGAATATCAGCGCAGCAACGGAACGTATGAATATCGCTGGCGCAGTGAAAACGGCAAGCGAAATAATGTGTACGCCAAAAGTCTGGAAGAACTTCGTGAGAAAGAAGCAGAGATTCAGCGTGACCGCAGTGATGGAATCCGTGCAGAAGCGCGGAACGCGACCATCAATGACATTCACGAGCAGTGGCTGCAACTGAAAAAGGGGCTGAAAGCCAATACACTGGTCAATTACGAGTATATGTACAAGATGTACGTATTCCCGGAGTTTGGGAAGCGGAAGGTCGGAAGCCTGAAAAAGTCGGATGTGCGGCGGTTTTACAACGGCCTTGTGGATTCACAGCGTTTGAAAGTGGCAACGGTGGAGAACATCCATACCGTGCTGCATCAGGTGCTGGATTTTGCAGTGGAGGACGAATATCTCCGTATCAATCCATCCGATAATGCGTTGAAAGAACTCAAACAGACGCACAATCTGGACAGTGAACGCCGCAAGGCTCTGACCGCGGGCCAGCAGAAGCTGTTGATGAACTTCTTGAAAAACAGCGAGAAGTACAATCACTGGCTTCCCATCATTACCGTGATGGTGGAATGTGGTCTCCGTGCTGGTGAGGCAACGGGTTTGCGTTGGGAGGACATCAACCTTGATACGGGTGAAATCAGTGTAAATCACACGTTGATTTATTACAGCCACCGGGAGAAAGGTTGTCTGTACGGAATCAATACACCCAAAACGGAAGCTGGAAATCGAATTGTGCCTATGACTCCGGCAGTCAAGGCTGCTTTTGTACAAGAGCGAGAGTATCAGAAGAAAACTGGAATTTCCTGCAAGGTGACGATTGATGGCTATACGGATTTTATTTTTGTAAACCGTTTTGGCGAGTGCCAGCATCACAGCACCATCAATAAAGGCATTGACCGTATCATCCGCGACTGCAACGAGGAACAGTTGGCAAAATGCGAAAGCGGTACAATCAAGCCGAAAAAACTTGTTCTGCTTCCGAAGTTTAGCTGTCATTCCCTGCGTCACACCTGTGCTACCCGTCTTTGCGAGGCTGGAATCAACATGAAGGTCATTCAAGACGTATTGGGCCACGCCGATATTACCACCACCATGAACATCTACACCGAGGCCACAAAAAATCTCAAGAAAAAGGAAATCGACAAGTTTGCAGAGTTCTTATCTGCAACCACGACATTTGAAGGAAAGGAGGAAAATGACTGATGGAAAATAAATCTGCAGCCCCAGTAGCACAGGTTCTTGCCCCGGCAGTGAGCGAGATTCGTTCTCTGCTGGAAGCTTCCCGTAAAAATGTAGCACAGCAGGTCAATCAGGAACTGCTGTCAACTTATTGGAAGATTGGTGAGATCGTTGTTCGTTGTGAACAAAATGACAGCATCCGTGCTGCATATGGTGAAAAGACCTTATCGCAGCTTTCCAGGGCGTTGACAAAGGAGCTTGGCAAGGGCTTTTCGCGCTCGAATGTTTACAATATGCGGCAGTTCTATCTCAGCTATCCAATTTTCCAGACAGTGTCTGGAAAATTGAGTTGGTCGCACTACTGTGAGCTGTTATCCATTTCCGATAAGGAGAAGCGCAGCTTCTACGAAAAAAAGAAGCGGTCAATTCTGGCTGGTCTGTCCGTGAATTAAGACGCCAGATGGAAAGTTCCCTGTTTGAACGGCTGCTCTTGTCCCGTGGGGATGCCAACAAGGAACAAGTTTTAGCATTGGCTGAAAAAGGTGTGGACTACACAAAGCCGGAGGACATCATCAAAGACCCGTATGTATTCGAGTTTTTGGGGCTGCCGGAAGAAAAGCCGTTCCTTGAAAGCGATTTGGAAGCAGCACTGGTGCGACAAATCGAAGATTTCTTGCTGGAACTTGGCCGGGGCTTTATGTTTGTCGGCACACAGCAGCGTGTCACAGTGAACAACACCCACTACTATGTGGATATGGTGTTCTACAATAAGATTTTACACGCCTATGTGCTGATCGAGTTGAAAACCACCAAGCTCACGCCCGAAGCCGCCGGACAAATCAATATGTATCTGAACTACTACGCCGCAGAGGTCAACGACCCGGAAGATAATCCTCCTATCGGCATCATCCTCTGCACCGACAAGGACAGCGTAGCAGCCGAGTATGCGCTGGGCGGTTTGTCAAACCAGATTTTTGCATCCCGGTACGTCTTATATATGCCGAACAAGGAGCAGCTTATTAGGCAGGTGGAAGAAGTCCTGAAGCGTTGGCACTCTCACGAGGACGAAAAATATGAAGCCACTCAAGCTCCCACGATGAAGCCGAAGCAGTAAACAGTTGCGTTTGCGAAAAATAAGACCTTTTTATCTTGCACAAATAAAGGCTGAAACTTTAAACAGCTATAAATCACCACCAGTCCCCACGATGAAGTTTCAGGCAATTTTGCAACCAATAAAGCCTGAAACTTTTGATGTTACGAGAAGTTTTTCAGGCTTTTTGTTTGCGATAATTTCCAGCGATTTTTCTACGCCATACGCCAATTTTACGCCAAATGATGCATGATTTTGTGCAGTGCAAAAAGAGTGTTGTTCCGGTTTGGCAGTAGAAACGGCTGTGTGGTAGGCGGGTGTAGACCTGCAAAGGGCTGCATCACAAAGCGAATTCATGGATCTGCAAACGTACAGCCGGAACTTTTCACCGCAGAAGAAGCAAACGCGAAGAACATGGAGTTTTTCTTATGAACAAACTGCTTTCTTGCCGCTACAACATGGACACCAACCGGGTAGAAGCCCGGTTTGCAGACGGCTCTGCCATTGCCATCGACTGCATTGAGTGGGAAGATTGCGCACTATCTGTCACTGGGATGTGAGCATGGCAGACCAAAAGATCAAGTCTAATGAACCAAACAACTGCTGATTCGTATTTCTTTTGATACGGGTTAGCAGTTGTTTCTGTTTTATGCATATCACAACTGTGCAAGCAAATACGCTTATTCCGCCTTCCCTTCCAGCCTGTTTTTATACCCTTCGCCCCATGCCCGCATGGCATCCAGAACCGGTTTCAAACTATATCCCAATTCCGTCAGGGTGTATTCTACCCGCGGGGGTACCTCCGGGTAGACCGTCCGGTTTACAAGGCCGCTTTCCTCCATCTGCCGCAGCTGAGCGGTCAAAACCTTCTGGGTCACATGGCCGATGGACTTTTTTTCAGTTCTCCAAAACGCTTTGTGCCCGGCATCAGATCCCGCAGGATCAACACCTTCCATTTGTCACTGATCATCATGAGCGTCGTCTCCACCGGGCAAGCCGGCAGTTCTTTGAGGATTTCCTTTTCCATAATTACCTCCAAGGGAATTTCAAGTGGTCATCGTGCCGGATGCACGGATACCACAAACCGCTTTATGGCATCATTATAGCTTTCAACAGCAAAAAAAAAAGCAAGCAGCATCGCAATGGTATCTTTTTGGTAACTACACCACAATATTGTGCGTACTTCACAAGCCGCACAAAGCACATTACAATAAAGCTGTCAGAAAAAACAATGTATGGAGGTACATCCCATGAATAAAGTCGTAGAATTTCTGAACGCAAACCCAGTGCAGTATCTGGCCACCGTAGGCCGTGACGGCAAGGCCAAGTGCCGTCCCTTCATGTTTGCCGGTGAGCTGGACGGCAAGCTGTGGTTCTGCACCAACAACCAGAAGGATGTTTACAAGGACCTGCAGGCAAACCCCAATATCGAGATCTCCGTTTCCAGCCCGGAGTACGCATGGATCCGTCTGCATGGCAAGGCTGTGTTTGAAAACAACATGACCGCCAAGGAGATGTGCATCGCAAACCCCATCGTGAAGAGCCAGTACGGCGAGGCTGCCAACCCCATCTTTGAGGTGTTCTATCTGGAGGATGCCCACGGCATCATTGCAGACTTCTCCGGCAACCCTCCCTACGAGTTCTGATCTGAAAAAACAGCGCAGCAGTCTTCTGAACGGGTAGACTGCTGCGTTTTTATAGAAAGGTTTTGAAAGGCAGGCGAACACCATGAACCAGAGTGAGCGGCGAACGATCCTTATTCAGGTGCTTTTTGAAAGAACGCCCGGAGTATCGGGGACTGCGGATACCGGCAGACGCAGACACCCAGTGGCAGCTTCTGCGGGGCTTGCTGAATATCCGTGAACCACGGCGTATCGGCACAGACTTTCTGCAAATACAGGATGCGTACCTGCAAGAGGAAATCGCCGCAAAAGGCATCACCGATGCGGCTGACCTGACGCCCCTGCAGCCGGGGCTGTACCTCTGGCAGGGGGACATTACCACCCTGAAATGCGATGCCATTGTCAACGCCGCCAACAGCGGCATGACCGGCTGCTACTGCCCGAACCACGGCTGTATCGACAACGCCATCCACACCTATGCCGGGGTGCAGCTGCGTCTTGCCTGTGCGGAGATCATGGACAGGCAGAGACACCCGGAGCCCACCGGACAGGCGAAGATCACGAAAGCCTACAATCTGCCCTGCCGTTATGTCCTGCATACGGTTGGCCCCATCATCCATGGTCGGGTGACTCAGCAGGACCGGGCGTTGCTGGCTTCCTGCTACCGGTCCTGTCTGGAGCTGGCGGCAGAAAAGGGGCTGGAAAGTGTGGCGTTCTGCTGCATTTCCACGGGAGAGTTTCACTTTCCAAACCAGCTTGCAGCAGAGATTGCGGTGCAGACTGTGAAAGAGTTCCTGCAAACACCCACAAGCATCAAAAAGGTGATTTTCAATGTTTTCAAAGATATGGACAAAAAAAATCTACGAACGATTGCTCCGGACCGATTGATACGCTGCGGCAGGTTCTGAGCCATGCCGATGCAGTGGTCATCGGTGCAGGTGCAGGGCTTTCTACCTCGGCAGGTTTTACCTATGACGGGGAGCGGTTCCGGGAATATTTCTCCGATTTTGCCAGCAAATACGGCTTTACGGATATGTATTCCGGCGGCTTTTACCCTTACCCCACCATGGAGGAATACTGGGCGTACTGGAGCCGGTACATTTATATCAATCGCTATCAGGATGCACCCAAGCCGGTGTATCAAGGTCTGTTTTCTCTTGTGAAAGACAAGGACTACTTTGTGCTGACAACCAACGTAGACCACTGTTTTCAGAAAGCAGGGTTCGACAAAAACGGTTGTTCTATACACAGGGTGATTACGGTCTGTTCCAGTGCAGTGAACCATGCTGTCAGGAAACGTATGACAACGACAAGCTTATCCGGCAGATGGTAGAAGCACAGGGGTATGTCCTCGCACCGGATGGTCAGCTGACCGTGCCGGAGAATACCATCCTGAAAACTTCTGTTCCGTCCGAGCTTGTTCCCCACTGCCCGCACTGCGGCAGACCCATGAGCATGAACCTTCGTGCAGACGATACCTTTGTGGAGGACGTGGGTTGGCACACTGCTGCCGACCGGTACAGCGAATTTCTGCGCCGCCACGAGGGGCAGCGCATCCTCTTTCTGGAATTGGGTGTTGGCTACAACACCCCGGGCATCATCAAGTATCCGTTCTGGCGGATGACCGCTAAAAATCCAAACGCATTCTACGTCTGCATCAATCAGGGGCAGGCCATTTGCCCGCCGGAGATCGAGCGACAGTCTGTCTGCATTCATGCAGATATTGGCGCTATTATAGCGCAATTTGACCCACAAGAGGGCTGGCACCGTCCAGCCCTCTCTCTTTTGCCAAAGTTTTTGATACACATTTTCTTGCATTCTGCCGAAAGCAACGTATTCTCGGATTTTTTGTTGACACAGCTCGTTTTTGTGGTAACCTATCCCAACAATTTAATATAACATATTTACTTAGAGTTCCAGCTCGGCTCCCGAAGGAGCCGGAGCAAGTTTTTGACTTTCTTATCGCTACATAACGAACCCGAACCAAGGCCATCCCGGAAGGGATGGTCAGGTTCAGGTTGTTGTGTGGCGATTTTTATTGCAAAATCTGGCACCGCACCTTGAAAACCGCATGACCGTCTGCATGGGATACACGGCGATGACCCCTCACGAGGGAGAGCCGGAAAACGCCGCCGGAAGGGGGCAGGAAATCCATGCAGAGAGAACGGCTAAACGTTGATTCTTCAGTTACCAGAAAACAATGTGGTCAAATTGACCACATTGTTTTTTTCTGTAACGCCAGTGAAAGGAGGGTCATCTCCATGTATGTGACAAACGAAAAATGGGAGCAGAACAATCAGGATTATTTGAAAGAATCGTATGAGGAAACGGGTTTTACCGCCGGAGGATACGCCGTCCGCAAACTTATCTACGGCGGCTGCGGTCGGGTGTTCTACACCACCATCTACACCAAGAAATACTGTCACAGCTACTGGTGCGGCAATCGGGCCAACAGTCGGCGGCAGCGGGAATACCGCCAAATGCGCCGTCAGGATTTAGTCTGCCAGTGCTGCGGTGAAAAATTCACACCCAAACGTGCAGATGCCCGCTATTGCAGCAATGCCTGTCGGCAAAAAGACTATCGAAAACGTGTTACAGATGCTGCAAGTGCTCAAAATGAGCACTTGGTTAAGCGTAACGCATCTGCCAAATAAAACTCAGTCCCTCACAAATGGGGGAACAGAAATTCATCGACCTGTTACGGAAAACCAAGTGGTCAAAATGAGCACATCGTTTTTTCGTAACGCTTCATGTCTATTGAAAATCAAGTGCCGCCACCCGGCACTTGATTTTACCCGTAACGAAATCAGTTGGTCATTTTGGCCAACTGAAAAAGCCGGACGAGCTGGTGGGCAGGGATTCGCAAATCTTTGACCGCCAGCTTGCCCGGAGCAAGAGTGCAGAGGATGCAGTCCTTTGCCCCAGTGATATGATGCCTTGCGTCATATAATACTGGGTATTATCTGGCGCACCGCAGGCGGCAGATTCAGCAGCAAAACCAAGACGTTGAAATGGAGGGATGTTTATCTGAAGCTGACACGACACAATGGACGAGCCGGAAAACACGGCACCTATAACCCCAAGCACAACGACCGGAATTTCGACCTCACCAACAGCGAGCACATTGACCCGGAACGAACCAAAGGCAACATCTACTGGGACTGCTTCCACGGCTTCCGTTCGGCTCTCGACCCACAAGACCCGGACAATCTGGCTGCGACTTTCTCGGAGATAGAACAGCAATTCTACGAAAACCACTATTCGGAGTTCATCGAAAAGCAGAACGAGCGTAACGCCAAAATTCGGCATACGGAGCGTAACCGCAGCATTCCCGACCTGCTGTCCAGCCGCAAGACCTGCCCGGAAGAAACCATCTATCAGCTGGGAACAAAAGACGACCATGCTTCGGGCGAAGTTCTGCTGGCGGTCGTGACCGAATTCCTGCATCTGGACGAAAGTACGCCTCACATCCACGAGCGCCATGTGTTCGACTGCGAGAACAAGCATGGAGAGGTAGCTCCCCAGCAGGAAAAGGCGCTGGAAGCGTTGGGTTTTGAGCTGCCTGACCAGGGCAAGCCCCTCAGCCGCCGCAGCAACCGCAAAATCACCTTTGATAGCGCAGTTCCTCAAGCAATGCCGTGCATCCTTCCAGTATATCCTGCCATGTGGCTTCAAAATCTCCCGTGAACCATGGGTCTGCCACTTCACAGGGATGATCCGTATGCGCCATCAGCAGCGAGACTTTATGCTGTGGGTCTCCGCCGACAATCCGCAGGATGTCGCACAGATTACTTTCATCCATGCCAATGAGATGATCATACCGTGCATAATCCAGCCGGGTCATCTGCCGGGCGGTCTTGCCGTTGCAGTCGATGCCATGTTCTTCCAGCTTCTGCCGTGCAGGAGGATAGACCGGATTTCCGATTTCCCATGCACTGGTGGCGGCTGACGCAATTTCAAATTGCTCGGAAATCCTGCCTTGGACGTAAGGTCTTTCATTATAGATTCAGCCATCGGGCTTCGGCAGATATTTCCGAGACAAATAAATAAGATCCTGGTCATACCGGGTCGTTCTCCTTTTGGCTTACAAAAGTATAGCCGCCGTGGGTAGTGCGGATAAAGCTGCCGCAGCCGGCCAGCTTCTTTCGCAGATTGGAAACGGTATTTGCCACGACCTTTAAGGTGTCATCACAGTTTTGTCCCCACACAGCACGGAAAAGCTCTTCTTTTGAAAAGATTTGTCTTTCGTGAGAGGCAAGCATCAGCAGCAAATCGAACTCCAGTCGTGTAAGGGAGACTTTTCTGCCGTTGCACGACACTTCGTGGGTTGTTCCATCCAGTGTAAGCCCCGGAAGAACCAACTTCTCCCATGAATCAATGGATATTTGCTCTGCCTCGATGTGCTCTCGTTCCAGAAGCATCCGGATCTTCTGCTCCAATTCCGGGTCAGGCTGTCGGGTTTTTATAACGATCATGGCAAACTCCTGCGTGTATTTTACTCTGCGGCGGTATCCATTTCCCGGAGCAGGTTTACCATCTCGATGGCACTGACTGCGCAGTCATAGCCTTTATTACCTGCTTTGGTGCCTGCCCTCTCGATGGCCTGCTCGATGTTTTCGGTGGTCAGAACACCAAAGAGGACGGGAACCCCGCTTTCCAGCGAGACCGTGGCAATGCCTTTGGAAACCTCATTGCACACATAGTCGTAATGGCTGGTAGAACCGCGAATCACTGCACCAAGGCAGATCACAGCATCATACTTTCCGCTTTTTGCCATTTTAGAGGCAACCAGTGGGATCTCAAAAGCACCCGGAACCCATGCAACATGAACATCAGCGTCCTGCACATCGTGCCGGAGCAGGCCATCCATTGCTCCGCTCAGAAGTTTGGACGTGATAAATTCGTTGAAGCGGGCAGCTACGATACCGACCTTGATGTTCTGAGAAACCAGCTTGCCTTCAAATGTTTTCATTTTTAAATACCTCTTTCGTTGTTAATATTCCAGAAGATGTCCCATCCGTGCCTGCTTCGTTTTCAGGTAAAACAGGTCATACGGGGTCGCCGTCATCTGAATGGGTACGCGCTCGGAGATCTCCAGCCCAAACTCGGAGAGCTGATATACTTTGTCCGGGTTATTGGTAAGCAGGCGCAGGCTTTTTACGCCAAGTTCCCGGAGGATCTGTGCGCCGAGATAATACTCCCGTTCATCTCCATGGAACCCCAGAGCGAGATTGGCTTCCAGCGTATCCATGCCCTGCTCCTGAAGTTCATAGGCGCGCAGTTTGTTGATCAGACCGATGCCCCGGCCTTCCTGCCGCATATAGAGCAGGATACCCCGGCCTTCTTTTTCGATCTGCGTCATGGCAGCGGCCAGCTGTTGGCCGCAGTCACAACGCAAAGAGCCAAATGTATCTCCTGTCAGGCATTCCGAGTGGACGCGGCACAGAATATCCTTTCCATCGCCAATGTCACCTTTTACCAGTGCAATGTGATGCTCTCCGTTCAGGCGGCTCACAAAACCATACGCTCTGAAGGTGCCATACTTGGTGGGCAGGTTCACTGCCGTCACCTGATCGACCAGTTTATCGTGACACTTGCGGTACTCCTGTAAATCACGGATGGTGATGAATTTGATCTGGAAACGCTCTGCCAGCTTTGCCAGTTCAGCGGTGCGCATCATCGTGCCATCCTCCCGCATGATCTCGCAGCACAGGCCGCATTCTTTCAGCCCTGCCAGACGGCACAGGTCAACGGTTGCTTCCGTGTGACCGTTGCGCTCCAGTACACCGTTCTTTTTTTTTGCCAGAAGGGGGAACATATGGCCCGGTCTGCGGAAATCTTCTGCTTTTGCGTGGTCGTCCACACAAGCCATCGCCGTAATGGAACGCTCTGCGGCAGAAATGCCCGTAGAAGTAGAAACGTGGTCGATGGACACCGTAAATGCCGTTTCATGGTTGTCGGTGTTATGCTGCACCATCTGCGGAAATTGCAGCTTCTGGACGAAAGCCTCGGACATCGGCATACAGATCAGACCCTTGCCGTGGGTCGCCATAAAGTTGATGTTTTCGGTGGTGGCAAATTCGGCAGCACAGATGAAGTCCCCCTCGTTTTCACGGTCGGGGTCATCCGTTACCAGAATGATTTTTCCTTGCTTCAGGTCTTGCAAAGCTTCGGGAATGGTATTGAAGTTCATCGTAAACTCTCCTTAAAAGCCGCAGCGCAGCAGCATTTCTTTTGTGAGCGTGTTTTGCTTCGGTGTTTCTGATGGAAGCAGCCTCTCGATATATTTTCCAACAACATCGGTTTCCAAATTGACAAAATCCCCTTTGTGCCGTTGGTTCAGGTTCGTCTGACGGACGGTGTGCGGTATCGTGGACACGGAAAAGCCCGTAGGTTCCACCGCAGCCACGGTCAGGCTGATACCGTCTATTGTGATAGAGCCTTTTTCAACGACATAGCGAAGAATTGCAGAATCTGCATGAATGGTGTACCAGATAGCCGTATCGTCTTTTCGGATATTAGCAATGCGTCCGACGCCATCCACATGGCCTGCTACGATGTGTCCGCCAAAACGTCCGTTGGCCGGCATGGCACGTTCAGATTGACAGCACTTCCAACGGTGAGCTGTGCAAGTGCAGAGCGGTTCAAGGTCTCGTGCATGACATCCGCAGCAAAGCTATCCGGGAAGAGCTGCCTGACGGTCAGACAGATGCCGTTGACGGCGATGCTGTCACCGATCCTGGTTTCTTCCAGAACCGTTTTTGCACGAACAGTCAGTACGGCGGAATGCTGTCCCCGATTGATGGATTTTATTGTTCCGACTTCTTCCACGATTCCGGTAAACACGGGTACTCCACCTCACTTTCGATCAGGAAATCTTCGCCAAGCTGTTCCAATCGGCTGTTCTTCAGGCGGAATGCAGCATCCGGAAGCGGGACACCTGCACCCTCAATGGGTGCTTTGGCATCCCTTCCTCCCGAACAGCTTCGGGGCAATGTAAGCCTGTACCTGCTGCACGATGCCGCTTTCCAGTGCAGACCAGTTCAAGGTTCCGCCGCCTTCCAGCAGAATGCTGTCGATCTCCTCCTGCCCCAGCTGTTCCATCAGTTGCAGAAGATTCACATGACCGCAATGCGCTTCCAGACAAAGGACCCGGCACCCGGCCTGTTGATATGCCGCCTGCTTCTCTGGGTCGCCGCAGCAGGTCGCAAGAATGGTGGGGACCTGTTTGGCGGTCATGACCACCTGTGATTGCAGCGGTGTCCGCAAATGTGTATCACAGATGATCCGGACGGGATCACGGCCGCCCTCGATCCGGCAGGTCAGCAGCGGGTCATCTGCTAGGATGGTTCCGACTCCCACCATAATGCCGCGGAATCGGTGTCGCTGCCGTTGAACATGATTCCGGGCAATTTCCCCGGTGATCCATTTGGAAGCGCCTGTGTATGTGGCGATTTTTCCGTCCATCGTCATGGCGTATTTCATGGAAACGAAGGGGCGTTTTGTGGTGATATAGTGGAAGAACACCTTGTTCAGCGCATCGCATTCCTCTTGCAGAACATTTTCGGTCACATCTATGCCGTGTGCGCGCAGGATTGCAATTCCTTTTCCAGCCACCAGCGGATTCGGGTCAGCAGAACCCACGACCACCCGGTGAATGCCCGCGTCCAGAAGCGCATCCACGCAGGGCGGCTGCTTTCCGTAATGGCAGCACGGCTCCAATGTCACATACAGGGTCGCTCCCTGCGGATCTTCGGTGCAGGATGCCAGTGCATTGCGCTCCGCATGAGCCTGACCGTATCTCTGGTGCCAGCCCTGTCCGATGATCCTGCCCCTTTTACGACCACGGCACCCACCATCGGGTTGGGAGATGTCCATCCGCAACCTTTTTTTGCAAGCTGCAAAGCCAGACGCATATACTCTTTGTCGTTCATCGTGTCGCCTCAAAAAAAAAAGCCCTGAACAAAAACGTTCAGGGCAAGCCGAAAAAAAGACACAAAAGGGACCCTTGTGCAAAAAAGAAAGCTCCAGAATGCAAACGCATCCCAGAGCAGCCTCCACAAGCGCCGAACCGTGCGGGCTCTGCGCTTGGTATCTTCTTTCATCCAGACTGTACTGTCGGCTTCGGAGTTTCTTGTCAAGAGGGCTGGCGTCGTCCAGCCCCTCTCTTTTTACCAAAGTTTTCGTTGTGTTTTCTTGCAAGCTGCCGAAAGCGTCGTGTTTTCAAAACTTTTTTTGTTGACATGGCTCGATTTTTGTGGTAATCTATCCCAACAATTTAATATAACATATTTTTACATATTCGTTCAGACCCTGCGGGGCTGAACATTTTGGCTTTCAGCCGTTACATAACCGACTAGCATGACCTTCCAGAAAAAGCGAAGGCAGGGCTGGTCTGTTTTGTGACGGCTTTTTGTTGCCGTTTTGCCCGTTGGACCTTGAAAACCGCATGACCGTCTGCATGGGATACCCGGCGATGACCCCCCAGTGGGAGAGCCGGAAAACGCCGCCGGAAGGGGGCAGGAAAGCCATGCAGGGAGAACGGCAGGACGTTGATTTCTCAGTTGCGGAGAAAAAACGATGTGCTCAAAATGATCACATCGTTTTTCCGTAACGCCAATGAGAAAGGACGGAATGCCTATGAGTAATTTT
>VOFC01000974.1_pt1 | contig 30771 bp, 50 predicted proteins | sample 5384161 | NCBI WGS metagenome assembly VOFC01 (sample SAMN12384722, study PRJNA508395) | human gut metagenome | isolation source: healthy gut B | host: Homo sapiens
AACGTAATGTATACTTACTCATCTTGCCGCATCCATACTGAATTACTTTAATTTTCTCCATACTGACCTTCCTCTCTGTACTGCTTTCATCGCCCTGACAGACACCGGATTAAGCAGTACCGAAGTACCGGTGATTTATGGTAAAATAGAGTTGTAAACATCTCTGCATATTCTGGTAGTCAAATCTCCAAGACTTCTTTCAGAGAGATCTCGAACGGATCCTTTACCAGCATCTCTACATATTCTGATAGTCAAAGGGCAGACGATCCAGTCGAACCGTCTGCCCTTTGATTTTCTGACCTTTTCTAATTTTTTCAGTCTTTTATTCTGACGCTGTTTCTTCTTAAACATCCACCTGGGAATTATTATTTCTTTCCACCGATGACATTATCTACAAAAGAAGTCCTGTGCAAGGATATCATCATCAGACATTACTTCTCCGTCTTTTACAAGTACATTTCCCTGATCGTCTTTCAGTTCTCCGGCATAAACCTGTACGTCACCATTGTTGATCTTCTCACGGAGTGCTTCAACTTTATCCTGAATTTCCTGTGGAACAAGGTCTTTATTGAACGGAGCCAGTGCAGCACACTCGCCTCCTTCATAATAGTTCGCTGAAATATCGATTGTTCCATCTGCTGTCTTTTTCATGATATCTTCAAAGATCGGGCCCAGTTCCATACAAAAGATGTAAGAACTGCCTTCGGGCTGATGCCTGCATATCTACGTTATAACCGATACAGAATGCACCATTCTCTTCACAGGTCTGCGGAACAGCAGGTGAAGAAGCTTCCATTCCCATATATTTGATTCCATTGTCGATCAGTGTCTTGGCATTCTGAGATTCTACATCAAGATCATACCAGCTGTCAGCCCAGAGTACCTGAACTTTGGCATCCGGATTTGCATATTTTGCACCAAGTGCATAAGCATTGATTGCTGTACGGACAGATGCCTCATCCATACTTGCACAGAAGCCAAGCTGATTAGATCCTTCATTCATCAGTGCTGATAAGTAACCTGTCAGGAAATCTCCCTCATATCCACGGATCTGGAACTCAATGATGTTATCATAAACATCGTTACTCTGCTGTGCGAAGATAACATCCGGGTATTCCTGCTGAAGCTCTGCAAGGATTGCCGAATATCCCGCAGAACATCCGAAGATAATGTCTGCACCTTCATCTACAAGCTCTTCCACTGTAGACTCGATCAGGGATGTATCTTCCTCTGAGATTTCTTCCATTGTCAGAAGATTTGTCTTTGTATCGATTCCAAGATCCTCACAGGCTTTTACAAGACCTTCATGCATAGACTGAGCCCAGCCGCCATCATCAATAACGGAATATTCGATCTCACCGATCACCAGCTCCGATACATCTTTGGTTTCTCTGTCTGAACCGGATGATTTATCTTTTGAATCTCCGTTAGATCCACATCCTGCCACAAGACTTGCTGTCAGGGCTGTTACCATTAATAAGCTAAGTAATTTCTTTTCATTTTGTCCTCCTCTTTTTCCGGTTTTTATCAATCTTTTTATTTTTTTTTCAGATCTTTTTACCGGCTTTCACGATCATAAGGTTTTGCAAGAGCTGCCGGCTCTGCGGTATGCTTCTTTCTGAAGTTTCCTGTTGAAAGTATAAATACGATCACAGTTGCAATGTACGGAAGCATACTGTATACCTCCGTTGGAACAGACGGCAGATAAATCTGCAGATTACTTCCGAGACAACTGATAAATCCGAAGAGCAATGCTCCCCACATCAGCATGACCGGATTCCAGGATGAAAAATGCAACCAGTGCAAATGCGATCCAGCCTTTTCCGGCTGTCATTCCGCTGTTCCAGAAGTTTGTATTTGCCAGCGAAACGCACGCCCCGCTGATCGACATCATCATGCATCCGAAGATGATATAACCATAACGCATCGCAAATACATTTTCTCCCGCTGCGTCCAGTGCTGCCGGATTTTCACCCAACGCACGCAGCTTCAGTCCATATCTTGTCCTGTAAATATAGAACATAGATAATGGAATGATAAAGTACATTGCATATGTCAGAAGATTCTGTTTAAAGAAAATATCTCCAAGCACAGGAATCTTAGAAAGTACAGGAATTGCGATCTTTTCAAACTTTCAGATTGGCAGCCACACCGGAAACATCTTTTCCAATAAATCCACTCAATCCTGTTCCAAATATCAGCATTGCCATACCACATACAGTCTGATCTGACTGCAGCGTTACGGTAAGGAATGCAAATGCAAGACCTAATGCAGCTCCGGTCAAAAGCACGACCAGAAATGATAAAAACAGATTCTGTGTGTGAACTGCAGTGATATAACCACTGACTGCTCCCATCAGCATCACCCCCTTCAACGCCAAGATTCATGATACCTGCACGCTCTGAGAAGGTTTCACCGATCCCGGCATACATGACGGAAACTGCATAGACGATTGCTCCCTGAACATAATGAAATGATTAATGCGATCATGCTTTCACCTCCTTATTTACAACAATCTTATAACGCTGGAAGAAATCTCCTGCAATCACAAAGATCATAACCGCTCCCTGGATCATTGTCGCGATCTGCGTCGGCACACCCATGATCTGCACTGTGGCACTGCTGTTCTGCAGTCCCGCAAATAAAATTGACACGATCACGATCACCAGCGGATTCAGGCGGCTCAGATAAGCGATGACGATTCCGGTATATCCGGCATTGTTCGGCATCTGCTCCATGATACGGTGTGAAACTCCCGCATACTGTACATAGCCGGCAAGTCCGGCAAGTCCTCCACTGATCACCAGTGCAAGAATGATATTTCTTTTAATATTGATTCCGGCATATCTTGCAGAATTCTGACTGCTGCGGATCACTGATAACTGATACCCGTCTGTTGTATACTTATATGCAAGGAAGATTACAACCGCCGCCACGATTCCAAGAATGATTCCGGCACTGATTCCATTGATCTCAGGGATCTCAAGTCCAACCGGGATTCTCTTCGTCTGACCTACATTCTGTCCCGGCATTTTCCATGGACCAAGAACAAGGTAACTTAAGATGATCAGTGCAATGTAGTTGAGCATCAGAGTTGTAATACTCTCATTTACATTCCAGTATGCTTTCGGGATCGCACAGAGCAATGCCCAGAATGCTCCTCCGAGGAAACACATCACTGCCAGGATGATTCCGCCTCCGATACCGCGGATCTCTGGTCCGTAAAGTACAAAAGCTCCACCGAAAATGGCTCCCATGGCGTACTGTCCTTCTGCACCGATATTATTCAGATTCATTTTAAATGTCAGTGCCACACCAAGTCCGCAGAACATCAGTGGCAGGCTGGCATTGATCATTTTGCGGATTCCTTTTCCTGAAAGGAATACTTTATTGAGCATCTTCCCGTAAACTTCCAGCGGATTGAACCCAACTGATGCAATGATAATTCCACAAAATGCAAATGCGATCAATGTAAAAAGGATGGACGTAAGTACGATACGAATCGTACTTACTGATTCTCTTTTTCTAAACGTAGTTTATTTCTCATAGTGTTCACCTGACATCAGCCTTCCTATCGTATCGTAATCTGCTTCTTTGCGGTCGATGACTGCCATCATCTCACCGGAACAGAGTACTCCGATCCGGTCCGACATCTGAAACAGTTCATCCAGTTCCTCTGAAATAAGAAGCACAGCAACACCTTTCCTGCACTGTTCCAGCAAAATTTCATGAATCGCTTCTGCTGCTCCGATATCCAGTCCCCTGGACGGATACACTGCAATCAGAAGAACCGGATCTCCTCCGATTTTTCTCGCAACTAACAGCTTCTGCTGATTTCCTCCTGACATCAGGGACACCGGACTTTTTATCTCCGGCAGTCTTGATATCGTACCGTTTAATTTCTTCCTGTACGGTATCGTGGATCACTTTTTCTTTAAAATATGATGTCTGCTGAATTTCGGCAGATCAAATTCTTTTAAGAATCCGGTTCTCTTCCATGGTCATTCCCGGAACCAGTCCCATACTCAGCCGGTCTTCCGGAATGAAGCCTACTCTTTTTCTTCACGCGTGCTTTTTGCACCCTGTGTTGTCACGTCTTCCCCGTGAATGGTGATGGTTCCGCCTACTACTTTTTCTCAGTCCGGCAACAGCCTCTGCCAGTTCTTTCTGACCATTTCCTGCAACCCCTGCGATTCCAAGAATTTCTCCTGCATGGATATCCAGTGACACATTTTTGATTGCCATCAGATCTCTGTCATTTTTACAGACAGATTTTCCAATTTCAGTACAACTTCCTCTCTGCATGTGCCACCTTCATTTTTATGAGGCTTTAATTCACGTTCTCCTACAACTGCTTTTGTCAGGCGTTCTACAGTTGCTTCTGATGCCGGCATGGTATCTTCCACCTCACCGCCTTTTAATACGGTGATGCGGTCAGCAAATTCCATAACTTCATTCATTTTATGGGAAATAACCACTACGCTCTTTCCACTGTCTGCCATCCGACGCAGCACACGGAACATTTCCTTTGCTTCCTGTGCGGTCAGAACTGCGGACGGCTCATCAAGAATCAGGATCTCTGCCCCACGACAGAGCAGTTTGACGATTTCAACTCTCTGCTGCTCTCCGACAGACAACTGCCAGATCAACGCAGACGGGTCTACATTCAGATGAAACTCAGAAGACCATTTTCCGATCTGTTCTTCCATTTCTTTTTTATTGAGGATCAGCTTACAGTCCGGCATATACAGAAATACATTTTCTGCTGCCGTCAGAGTCGGGATCAGGCGGAAATGCTGATGTACCATTCCGATTCCCATATCGACTGCATGCCTCGGTGAACGAATGGAAACTTTCTTGCCTTTATAATAGATTTTTTCCATGGTTCGGCTTGTAGATTCCATTCAAAATATTCATCAGGGTACTTTTACCTGCACCATTTTCCCCGAGGAGTGCATGAATCTCCCGGGATACAGTGTCAGATCTACATCTTTGTTGGCGGTCACACTTCCGAATTTCTTTGTGATCCCCGCATTTCAAGAATAGGTTCTTTCATTTGTTCTTTCTCCAATGCTTATGCTTCAACCGGTATAAATGAAAATGTCGTTACATCAAATAATCCCATATCTGTCAGTTTTACTTCCGGGATTACTGCAAGACATAAAGCAAAGAGTCATAACCGGCTCTACATCTCCGGCGATTCCAAGCTCTTCATATGCTTTTGCATGAATTGCGGTCAGCTTTTCATCTACCCATTCTCCGCTCTGATCGCTCATCAGACCTGCGATCGGCATTGGCATGCTTTCCAGTACTTTTCCTTCTCTTACAAGAACCATTCCACCCTCCTGGGCGATCAGGCTGTTCACCGCAAATTCCATCTCTTCGTCACTGACTCCGACAACAATGATGTTGTGAGAATCATGAGCGATAGACAGGGCAACTGCTCCGGCTTTGATTCCGTAACCTTTCAGGAATCCACAAGCTACATTTCCTGTTCCCTGGTGTCTTTCCACTACGGCTACCTTTACGATATCTTCTTCCGGATTTCTTACAAATTCACCATTCTCATCCAGTTGGATCTCTGCTGTATCTTTGGCAGTTACTACACCACCCGGAAGGATCTTGATGATATTCACTTTATTAGATTTTAAATGCATTTTGAATTTCTCTGCTGAGAAATCTTTTACAATCACACTTCCCTTTACTGTGGAGATATCATAACGTTTGATCTCCGGGAGATACTTTCCTTCCTCTGCGACCAACGCACCCTGGATGAATACACGGTTCACATGGAAATCTTTCAGATCATCCAGAAGAACTACGTCTGCACGGTATCCCGGTGCAATGGCTCCTCTGTCTTTCAAGTCAAAGCACTCTGCTGCATTCAGCGTTGCCATACGGATCGCTGTCACTGCATCCAGACCTTCTTCCACGCAGATACGCAGATGATTGTCAAGATGTCCTTCATGAAGGATCGTCTTCGGCTGACGATCATCGAGCAGAGCAGACATCTTCTGCTGTTCTCAGGTGTCACGCCTTTTAATCAGTGTACGAAGATTATGGCAGGCAGAACCCTGACGGAGCAGGATATACATACCACGGTCAAGACGGTCATTCATCTCTTCTACAGTAGAGCATTCATGATCTGCTGCAATTCTTGCTGCGGCATAAGCATTCAGGTCTTTTTCCTGCAATTCCAGGTCCATGTCCGTCAACGAATTTTCCTTCTCTTTTTGCTACGATGATCTTATCAAGATCACTGTCTGCTGCATTGATCACACCTGGGAAATTCATGAACTCACCGAGTCCTGCGATTCCTTCTCTTGTAATAGGCTCTTTCATTGCCTCTGCATCAATAACTGCTCCTGAATGTTCCCATGGAGTTGCCGGTACACAGGATGGTAATTCATACTTCACATCCAGCACTGTATTCTCGGCTGCCTTCATCATATAATCCAAACCTGCGATTCCACATACATTTACGATTTCATGTGGATCTGCCATGATCGTTGTTCCACCATGTGGTACAAGGAGACGTCCGATCTCCTCCGGACATACATAGGAAGACTCGATATGGATATGGCTGTCAATAAATCCCGGTGCGGCATATCTTCCCTCTGCATCGATCACTTCTTTTCCTTCGTACTCTCCGATTCCTGCGATCTGATCTCCTGAAAATGCAATATCACCTTCCTGGATCTTGCCTGAAAATACATTTACGACCTTACAGTTCTTGATAACAAGGTCAGCCGGGATTCTTCCTGCTGCCGTGTCGATCAGTTTTTAATTCTGCTTTCATTGTTGCTGCATCTTTCATAATTAAACAGCCTCCTCCTTCTCTCTTTTATTTTCCCTCCCGGATGCTCCCACACCCGGTCGGGACTTTATAATTATAATTACTTTTCACGTACTGCAAGTACCGGCTCAAACGTTGTCAGATTTACATAATCAACCGGTCCTACATCTGTGATCGCATAATCCGGGATTGCTGTAATCGGCAGGAAGAACATATACATCATCGGATTCGGCAGATCTGAACCAAGGCTTCTTGCTGCCTGGTCGATCTTTTTCTTCCTGTGCCCTGATCTCTTCCGGTTCAGCATCACTTACGATTCCTCCAACCGGAAGCGGAAGGAACTCTACGATCTCGCCATCTGCAACAACGACCTGTCCGCCGCCCTGCTCGATCACATAGTTTGCTGCGATAGACATATCTTCTGCACTGACTCCCATAACAACCAGGTTGTTATCATCCGGTGCTGTTGAAGAAGCCATTGCTCCTTTTTTTTTCAGTTTCCAGCCTGAACAAAATGCAAGAGATTTATTTCCATTTCTTCCGAAACGCTCCAGTACGGATACCATTGCAACATCCTGTTCCGGATCCGGCTGTACGATACCGTCTTTTACCTGAAGCACCACATCTCTTCTCTTACGGACGAACGGTCCTTTTACATCCAGTGCCAGGACATCTGCCTCACCGTTCTGGATACTTGTCTTATATTCAAAATCTTCTTTTGTCGTAAGCTTACACTTTAATGCACCTTTTAATACGCTGCTTCTTGCCGGTGCTTTCAGGTCATAAGTCAGCTTGTGGTCTTCCGCTACCATCTTACCATTTGTCATGACTTTGCATACTTCAAATTCTTCAATGCTCTTACGAACAGGATATCTGCGATTCTTCCCTGGCAGATAGAACCGATCAGATGATCGATGCGGTAAGCCTCGGCACTGTTGATCGTTGCCATCTGAATGGCTGTCATCGGCTCAACACCTGCCTTGATTGCAAGACGTACCACATTGTCAAGATGCCCTTTTTCAAGGATATCGGTTGCGGTTACGTCATTCAGGCCAGAAGCTGACTCTTCTTGCGAAAGCCGGGTTCACTTCTGTCACAGCTTTGATATTTTCCTCAAGGAAATGTGTTACACATGACTCACGGATCAGCATGTGCATTCCTTTTCTCATTTTCTCTACCACTTCTTCATGTGTGTAGCTCTCATGGTCAAGGCGAACACCGCCACAAAGATAACCGTTCAGGTCATTGCCTACTGCCATTGGTGCACATCCGAAGACCGGAAGGCGGTTCTTGGAAGCTTCTACGATTGCTCCTAGTGTATCTTCATCTTCTTCCTGCAGGAACTCACGTACTGTTTCCCATACTCCATAGCACTCCGGCCATTTCTGTACTTCTTTGTGAACTTCTTCTGTGAAGTTAAATGCAACGGTTGATTTCGGGATTGTATATGGTGTCTTATAAGGAGCACCCCAGAACACTTTCAGCGGACTCCTGCTTCATCTCAGCAAGTACTTCCTGAAGACCTTCCAGACCTGAAACGGAAATATACTCATCCAGTCCTGAGATCATGCTGGTTGTTCCTCTTGGTACAACTGCCTTTGCATAACTTGTAATACTCATCTTGCTGCACTCGCTGTGGATATGTCCGTCGATCATACCCGGTGTCAGATAATAGCCTGTAGCATCAATGATCTCTGTCTCCGGTCCAACGTAGTCTTCTACATCACCCACTGCTACGATCATATCATTATATACTGCAACATCTGCGGGATAGATCTCGCTTGACATTACATTTACCAGCTGTCCGCCTTTGATCACTTTGTGAGCCGGAACTTTTGCACGGCCTGCACGAATCAGTTCTTTCAGTGTCTCTTTTGTCCTTTCCATACCGGGACCTCCTTATACTTTTTTGAAAATACGAGAAACACGCTTTACGAGCTTCCCAGGTTACTGTGGCAGTTGTCCGGATCCTGCTCATCCACAGACTCTGACCTGCTGCTCACGTAAATAAAAAGATACATTGACCGAAGAATCGGCTGAACAGGTTTCCCGTCCTGCAATGCATCTTTGAAGAATTTTCAACTTTATATAATTAGAGCCGGCAATGATCCCTGAAGATCATAACCTACAATGTAGATAATAAGCATATTTCCGGCTCTTGTAAATAAATTCATTGATTATATTTTCTTCGTTACATTGATAAGTGGGGCTAATAATTTTTTATGATGCCAGGGTCAAAAAGGTCTAAGCCCACATGAGCTTGCTCATAGGTGGGAAAAAGACCTTTGGCCCGCCCCGATATCAGCATAAAAGTGGGATGATAATCCCACGATATGCGAATATTGGGTGGATTGTGGGAGTGCGTAGCACGGAACAATCCGTAGGCATCAAAGTCGGGGGCTTTTGACCCCGACATCATTATATTCGACAATTTTCTGCTTTTAAAGTATTACAGGAAAGCAGACAGGAATAATTTTTATCATATTTGTATATATTATTTATAGCCGTCTTTCTTGATAGACAATAATATTCTAATAGTGTCTTGTGAATAAGACAATATTTACAATAATTTGTCTTGTGAAGGAAAATAATTTAATATATAATGGTCTTATATGATGGAGGTGACAATATTATGAACAGAGATACCCTGAAGCAGATCATGATCGATCAAAAAGAAATTTATCTCAACAATCCTATGATACCAAGACACTATTCACTGGAAGATAATGTAAACTATTGCTTTGTCGGTATCCGGAGAACCGGAAAATCTTATATGATGTATCAACAGATAAAACGGTTGGAAGCAAATGGTGTTCCATTGTCCCAAATTGTTTACGTGAACTTTGAAGATGAACGTCTTCTGGAAATGACAGCAGATGATCTGAATACCATTTTAGAAATCGGACTGGAAATTTCCGGGACAGATACAAAGCCTTATCTGTTTCTTGACAAAATTCAGAATATCAATGGATGGGAGAAGTTTGTCCGCAGAATTGCAGACATGAAATATCGAATTAATATTACTGGAAGCAACAGTAAGATGCTTAGCAGCGAGATAGCTTCTACTTTAGGTGGACGATTTGTAATCCTGAATGTCTATCCATATTCTTTTTCCGAATACCTCATTGCAAATCATATGGAAAAGAATTACCTGGATGTAATCAGTACCAAAGACCGGGCTGACGTCCTGAACCGATATAATGAATATGTAACTTATGGGGCTTTCCCTGAATTAGTCGAAATCAGAAATAAAAGAACTTTTTTTGAACAGCATCTATCAGACCGTATACCTTGGAGACATTATCACAAGAAATAAAAATTACCAATGACTTTGCTGTGAGACTCATTCTAAAGAAGAAAAATCATTTTTGAGATCATTATAATCTCTCCATGCTTTGATATCATCTTCGCGAACCATATACAGCGGTCGGATCAGTTCCATTCCTTCAAAATTTGTGCTGTGAAGTTTCGGCATCATCGTCTGAAACTGTGCTCCATAAAGCATTCCCATCAAAATCGTCTCAATAACATCGTCATAATGATGACCCAGTGCGATCTTATTGCATCCCATTTTCTGTGCATGACTGTCTCCAAAGATAACCACGCCTCATTCGTGCACACAAATAACATGGTGACTTTTTCTATATTGTATACAGAATCAAAGATATCTGACTCATAAATCTTTATCGGAATCTGCAGTCTTTTCTTGCATTTTTTTTCCTCGATTACCTGTCGGTTTGCCGGACTGTACTGCCCGGATCCATAACAAGAAATTTCACTTCAAAATCAAACTTATTGTGTCTCTTTAACTCCTGGAAAAGCTTTTGCCATAAGCATGGAATCTTTTTCCGCCGGAAATACAGACTGCGATCTTTCTCCCGGCTTCACCAGTTCGTATTCATTGATCGCTTTTGTGAATTTGCACCAGATACTTTTGCGGAATTTCTTCCTTAAAGCTCTGCTCTACGTCCTTTTGCAAAACTGCCTTCTCCGGCTTTTTCAGCAGCTTCTTTCTGCTTCATATTGTCAAATCAGCCAGGCTATATATCCGCCTTCAAGGCTCTCCGCATCGATTCCTTTTTCACTCAGTTCCTCTGCTACATCTACACTGTATTTTCCTCTGCTGCAGCAGATCACCAGCTTTTGGAGAAATCTATTTTCTCATTTCCCTCAATCTCCTCTGTTGCCACAGCAACTGCTCCCGGAATCGCTCCGTGACCGATCTCCGCCTCATCTCTGATATCAATGATCTGGTAACTGTCCGGATTCATACTGTTCAGTTCTTCTATTGAAATACTCATCTCTTTCTCCTGTCTTCTTAACCGTATCTTTTTTTTTGATACCTGTGCAAGATCTTTGATCACTTCACCTGCAATGATCAGCCCTGCAACCGATGGTACAAATGCCACACTTCCTGGAATATCTCTTCGCTCTGTACACTTATGCTTCGCTCCCGGTGGGCAGATACAGTTCGTTCTGCAGCTGATCGCCATATCTTCCATCGGTCTTGTCGGCTGCTCCTCTGAGTAAACGACCTTCAATTTTTTAATGCCGCGCTTTTTCAGCTCCCGCCGCATCACTCTCGCCAGCGGGCAGACTTTCGTTTTGTAAATATCTGCTACACGGAATGCACTCGCATCCAGCTTGTTTCCGGCTCCCATACTGCTGATGATCGGCACATTTTTCTCTTTGCACTTCATGACCAGTTCGATCTTTGCCGTCACAGTGTCCACTGCGTCAACCACATAATCATATTCGTCAAACGGAAATTCATCAGCATTTTCCGGCAAAAAGAAACACTTGTGCATCGTCACTTCTGCCTTTGGATTAATCTCCAGGATTCGTTCTTTCATCACATCCGTCTTGTATTTTTCCAATTGTCTTTCTTGTTGCGATGATCTGCCGGTTGAGATTTGTCAGGCAGACCTTATCATCATCAATAAGGTCAAATGCCCCAACACCGCTTCTTACCAGTGCTTCACATACATAGCCGCCGACACCGCCTATTCCAAAAACCGCAACCTTTGCATTTGCCAGTCTGTCCATTGCTTCTTTTTCCGAGAAGAAGTTCTGTTCTTGAAAACTGCGTCAACATATTTTGTTACTCCTTATCCTGTCCTGCTAAACTTTTTCTTCTATAATTAAATATCTTTTTTCTTCACACCTTAAAAGCAGGCTGTATTATATACCAGACTGATAGGTTTGTCAATGATATGCATCTTCTCTCGAACCATCTGATCCTGCCGCTGTTTACAAACTTCCGTATTGAACAACGACCTGTTATTCACCGGTCTCTGATTTCCAACTCAGTTCATGGAGATGCCCGTTCAGATTCATTCCCTCAAATCCGTTCTGTCTTAATGCCTCATATAATACGATCGCCACTGAATTTCCAAGATTCAGTGAACGGATATCCCCGATCATGGGAATCCTCATACAGTCTTCTTCATGATCTACAAGAATCTCTTCCGGGATTCCCGCACTTTCCTTTCCGAACATAATATAACAATCCTGTTCGTAATCCACTTCTGTATAGACCTTATGTGCCTTTGTCGTTGCCATATAGATCTTTGCTCCCGGATTTTTATCCAGGAAATCCTGATAATTAATATAAGTTGTTACATCTAAATCTTTCCAGTAATCCATCCCCGCACGCTTCAGGGATTTTTTTCATTAATTCGGAATCCAAGCGGCTCGATCAGATGCAGTCTTGTACCTGTCGCCACACACGTTCTTCCGATATTTCCTGTATTTGCCGGGATCTCCGGCTCAAAAAAGTACGATATTAAGCATGTTCTTTCCACCACCTTGCCAGTTCATCTGCTGCCGGTCTGTCTAGATACCGGGTTTCTTCTCCATTTTTTTATCACTCTTGCATTCTGATCTTTCATGCATCCCAGCCGTACTGCTGATACACCCTGCTCTGCAAGACATGCGATCACTTCTTCACTCTGCCCTGTTACAAGTAAAAACTTCCGGCTGAAGTCATCAGATAGGGATTCAACTGATAAAATTCGCAGATTTCTACCGTTTCCTGCTTCCAGTGCAATCTTTGAAAAATCAATATCAAATCCGGTCTGCAATTCTTCGCCCAGCTCCCATAATGCTGCCAGGATTCCGCCACTTCCGATCTGCCTGATGTCGGAAACCTGTTCTTTACAGAGAGGATCTGATCCGGGAGAACCAGCTTTTCCCGCAGAAGTTTCGCCTTTTCCAGGAAAACCGGAACAAATCTTGTCCCCAGTTCCTCCTCTGACTCATCTAAAATACGCAGCGTCCCTTCCAGTCCGGCATAACCACAGAGAAGAAGCTCCTCTCCTGCCACAGTCATTTCCTGCTCTCTAATCGCAGTCGATTTTTTCTCCCCGACCGCAGTTGCCGTTACTACCATCTGCGTCACGAAAGAACTCGTTTCCACCTGTATCTGACAGATTTCAAGATTCATTTTTTGCAAAGCTCTCCTACTGTATCTGTCAGATGCTTTACATCTTCTTCCTGCATCTGCTCCGGCAGGATTGCATGAATGGAAACGCCTTCTGCCATAACTTTCTGTGAAGCAAGCTCACCTGCTGCTTTTATGACTGCGTATGCTCCGACGTTCGCATTTTTCCCACCGGCAGATGCTGTACTCCACACAGTCATCCGTCCTGTTTCGATCTTCTGATCTTGTTCTGTCTTCTGATCTTGTTCTGTCTTCTGACTTTGCTCCGTCCTCTGGATCTGCTGTTCCAGTTCTGCACATTTCTGTTCCCATGCCATTTTTCCAACGGTACACTGCTTTTTTTCAGCGGTTTTCTCACGGAACGATTCCATGCTGCCTGCGTAATCTTTCCTAATCTCATTTTCCTGCCTCTTCCTATATAAGATACGGAATCACCATGGTCGCAACCATAGCAAGAATCACTACAAGAATAATTACTGAGATCAGTCTTCTTACTTTCTTATCATAAAAATTCATTTTTATTTCCTTTCCATGTTCACTAAAATATTTCTCATTATACCATTATCTTATTCATGATGCCAGGGTCAAAAAGGTCTAAGCCCACATGAGCTTGCTCATAGGTGGGCGAAAGACCTTAGGACCCGCCCCAATATGAGCATAAAAGTGGGATGATAATCCCACGATATGCGAAGATTGGGCAGGATTGTGGGAGTGCGTAGCACGGAGCAATCCGTAGGCATCAAAGTCGGGGACTTTTGACCCCGACATCTTATTCATTAGAAAAGCATACTTCATAAGTTGCCGCATTCTGACTCAGCCGGCTTCTATTCCTGTAATCAAAGAGAAGATATTTTCCGTCAATTTTTTCAAGATGCGTCATCTTGCGGAGCTGCCTTGCATCAAAGCCGTCATATTCTTTCAAGTATCTGTGGGTTTCTGTCTCTTCCCTGTAAAATGCAGTCATCTCTTCTTTCGTGACCTGGTTCTCCCCTGCAAATGCCGGACGATTTTTACATTTTCCCGCAAATACAGATCCAGCGTCAGCCACTCTCTGTAGCTGTCTGCACGATCCGGAATCTGCGTCCTGATAAACTGCCACAGATTTTCATACCGTGCCAGCCGGGAATGGTTGATCCCGAACAGTCCATTTTTTTCATAATATTCCCCCAGCTCCACATACAGATCAAACGGAGACGGGAACTCCTTCACAAGATGCTCCATCGTATTCGCAAACTGCCCGCTGTTATAGTGTACTTCCACCATCTCTTCTACTTTTTTCAGACGGATCACATCCCCATACGGGAGCCAGTCGGTAAACAGTACTTCATAAGGCGGACGATCCTGCCACACCAGTCCATACGCTTCTGCATTATCATACATAAAAGAACCGTGAAGTACTTTCAGGAATCCAAGCTGCAACTGATCCGGATGCATTGCATAGACCTCATTAAATGAATGTCCGAAACTCTCATAATTCTCATAAGGAAGTCCTGCAATCAGGTCCAGATGCTGATGCACATTTCCTTTTTCTCTGATCCGCTCTACTTTCGCACGTACCTTTTTCAGATCCATTGTTCTGTGAATCTCCCGGATCGTCTCCGGGTTGGCAGACTGGATTCCGATCTCCAGCTGGATCAGTCCCGGACGCATCCTGCGGATCAGTTCGATTTCCTCCTCATTCAGAAGATCTGCTGCCACCTCAAAATGAAAAAATTTGTAATGCCTTTATCATGCTCCGTTATATACTTCCAGATCGCCATGGCATGGTCATGCTTACAGTTAAATGTCCTGTCCACAAATTTCACCTGCGGCACTTCATGATCGATAAAAAACTGCAATTCTTTTTTTTACCAGTTCTATCTTTCTGAACCTGAGACATTTATCTATGGAAGAAAGACAGTAACTGCAGGAAAATGGACATCCTCTGCTGGACTCATAGTAAATGATCCTGTTCTGAAAATCTTCGATATGTTCATATACAAAGGGTACGGTACTCAGATCCAGGATCGGACGGTTCTCAGTTTCAATTATTTCCCCATTCTCATCCCGGAACATCAGACCCTCAATATCTCTGAGCTGCTTGCTTTCCTTTAATTTCCCATAATATGCAACCAGTTCTGTAAAAGACTCTTCGCCCTCGCCTTTCATGATCCCCTGCACCATCGGATAGTTTTCCAGCACCTCCCTGGCATTGTAGGAGACTTCCGGGCCTCCCAGCCAGATGGCAGTCTTCGGAAGGATCTTTGCGGTCTCCCGGAGGATCTGTCCCACCTCCGTTATATTCCACAGATAACAGGACAGGCAGAGTACATCCGGGTTTCTCCGGTAAAGATCCGTCAGGATCTCATCAAACGGCTGATTGATCGTATATTCCGCAATGGCAATCTCACTTTCAGGATACCTTTCTTTTTGCATAAGCTCTCAGACAGTATACCGCTAAATTGGAATGAATATATTTTGCATTGACTGCAGCAAGTAAAACTTTCACTCTCTTCCTCCCATTTTAGATACCAGGGTCAAAGGTCTGACACCACATGTGCTCGCACACTAGTGGTAGAATGACTTTGTGACCCGCCCCAATATGAGCATAAAAGTGGGGCGTAAGCACCACGATATGCGAATGTTGGGTAGGATTGTGGGAGCACGTAGTGCGTAACAACCGTAGGTATCATAGTCGGGGGCTTTTGACCCCGACATCATTTGTATATTTTATCAACAGTACCCTATTATACTATTTTTTTGTTCAAAAATCATCCATATCCGTTGACATTTTTCTAAATATCCTGTAAAATATTGATTCGTGCAGCCGGGGGTGGTAGCGGTACCTTGAACCTGCAATCCGCTATAGCAGGGGTGATATTGTGCAGAGGGCGAAAGCTGGCAGAGCTGCCCCCGATAAGTGACGTTGATGTCCGGGTCTTACGCGACGGGAATCTGTGAACCGTGTCAGGTCGGGAACGGAGCAGCACTAAGCAGAACCTTCCGGGTGCCGTAAGGGTGCCTGGGCTGAGTCAACTGTCGGGGTAACGTCTGTTGGTCCAGTTCGAAGCACAATGCACTTTTAGTAACAATGAATGGAATAGAATATTGGTTATATTGGAAACGATACATTCCCCGGAATGATGAACGAACAACACGATTCTGTTACGCTTATTATCTCAGGAGGTTTTTTATGCCCAAAAATAAGTTTCAAGATGTAATTTTTACGATTATCATGGTATTTGTCATGGTTTATGTGATGATCTGCTACAATATCGCACTGAACATCGGCGGTATGAAGAACGAAGTATTTTTAAGTGCTTTCCACGAACTTCTCATCATGGGACCACTTGCATTTATCCTTGATTTCTTTCTTGTAGGACCATTTGCCAAAAAGAAAGCTTTTTTCGATCGTAAATCCAGAAAGAGACAACCCGTTTATGATCGTGCTTGCAATTTCTGTCGTATCGATCATCGGTATGTGTCCGCTGATGAGTCTGGCTGCGACCCTGCTTTTCAAAAATGCAGGAAGTCAGTTTATTGCCGTATGGCTTGAGACGACCGCATTGAATTTCCCAATGGCATTCTTCTGGCAGCTTTGCTTTTTGCCGGTCCATTTGTCAGAAAGGTATTCGGACTCTTATTCAGAGAGAAGTGATTTCTTTTTTCATTTTCTGCTTCGCACGAAGCTCTCTGAAAAAAATTGCTTCATCATCAGGCTGCATTCTTCTTCTAAGACTTTGGTCTTTACTTCAGCCTGGTGATTGAATGCCTGCATTTCCAAAAGGTTCAGGACAGAACCCGCACAGCCCGCCTTCGGATTCATGCTGCCGATCCCAGCTCTGGTAATCCGGGACTGGACGATCGCACCGGCACACATCTGGCAGGGCTCCAGCGTCACATACAATGTGCAGTCTTCCAGCCGCCAGTCACCCAGCTTTTTGCTGGCTTTTTTATTGCGGAAATTTCTGCATGAGCAAGCGGACTTTTATCTGTATTGCGGCGGTTGTATCCACGGGCAATGATTTTTCCCTCATGGACGATCACGCATCCGATGGGGGTTTCTTCTAAGGCATGCTTTTTTGGCCTGCTTCAACGCTTCTTTCATATATTTTTCATCCCGCATTTCAGCTTCTGATTGATTTTGTAATTCAGTTTCTGATTCATTCTTTAATTGTTCCATAACGGCTTCTCCTCTCACTCCATTCTTTCATAACATTCCCGGCTTTTATTTCTCTGTTCTTTTTTTTCTGCTCCTTTTGAATACATTATACGAAAAAAAGACAAGATGAAAGGTATTTTATGAACCAGGGTATTTATTATCTCTATGAATATGAAACCGGGCAGCGAAAAAGGAATCTTGGATTTTTACAGATTTCCCATCAGTACCGCTCCTGTATGATGACACTTCATCTGAAAAGTCTGCCACTCTCTCCCGGAACGGCACTGGAACTCCATGGATTTTATAACAAAGATAAGGATCTCATCCATGCTCCTGTGCAATCCTGAACTATTCCGGTGGAAGTATTGCGACCCGGTTATCTATATCTGAGTCATTATTTCCCTGCGGGAAATCTTTTTCCGAACTTGAAGGCTTTCTTCTTTTGCCGGAAGGAAAGCAGAACCACTCTTCTGGGCTGCCTCAGTTAATGCACTTCCTGTTGGTTTTTCACTGATTTCTGCCGAAGAACTGTCCCGGCCACCTGAAGAAGTTTCTCCTGTGGAATCGCCTCCGTCACCTGAAGAAGTTTCTCCTGTGGAACCGTCTCCGTCACCTGGAAGAAGTTTCTCCTGTGGAATCGTCTCCGTCACCTGAAGAAGTCTCCGTTCATGCCGCAGAAATCAAACCGGAGGGAAACAAGACAGTCGAAACTACTGTATCTGAAACTGCGGAGACCAGTTCTGAAACTGTCACTTCCGCTCCTACGACTGAGTCCGTGAAATCTGACATTGATTCTGCGGAGTCTGCCGGGACTCAGCCTGTTACTTCCACAAAGACAGTCAGATCTGTTGATCCCGGTGATTCTGTCCATCTTGCTACTACAGCTACAGCCGGAACCAAGAATGCCGCCCCAGTTTCTGATTCCGATGACACGAAACATACCACATCCTCTGTTACAGCACGCAAGATCACGCGGGCAGAGTTATCCACACTCCCGAGGAAATTCTGGTCACTTGCCAACAATAGTTTTCTTTTACATGGTTATTATAATTATAACCACCTCCTTCTGGTCGAAGAAGATGGTCATATATGGCTTGGCGTTCCCGGCATTTATGATGCCCGTGAGGCTCGTGCTGCGGATCTGTTCGGTTTTCCTCAATTTACCAGTTCTTATGTATCCGTTCTTGAACTGGGAGATGATGAGCGGAACAACGATGCACTTTTTCGGACACTGGTGCCGGTATCTCGCCACTAAATAATCCCGTTCATTTCCTGATACAGACGCTTTGCATAGCTGTCTGTCATTCCGCAGACATAATCTGTCACCAGAAGCAGGCGGAGATATAATTTCTCTGTCCTGCTTTTTCCCTGTGACTGCAGCCTGTAGGCGGTCTTATAATTATCAGAAATAAAGGATACCATACGGCTGTCCAGTGAATCCTGTTCGCTGTCCGTATTGTAATACAACACAGAACTTACAAGACGGTTCATCAGGAAATCCAGGATCGTATATTCTGCAAGCTCCATTTTATAAATCTGTCTGGATGAAAAAAAACTTTCCGGTAAGCAAGATCTCCGAGCAGATTCATCAGCTTTTCTGCAAATGTCCCATAAAAAGATCCTGTCCGAATGTTCCGGCCATAATAGCTTCATAATTAGAAGTAAATCCATAGGTCACACAATTTAGTACAAATCCCTGCACACTGATGATCCAGTTCTTCACTGCATATGCTTCAGGACTGCTGACCTGCTTCTCCACACCCCTCTGATATAACTTCCGGAGTTTTGTCGCCGGTTTGAACGGAGAATCTTCCGTTTCCTTTTCCAGCACTGCAAGCTCACTCTCAAGCTGATGATACGAAATAAATCCTTTCACAAAAGCATCCTCAATATCTGCCGTCTTATAAGCGATATCGTCTGCCGCCTCCAAAATATATGTCAGCGGATGACGGTTATTTCCCCGCTCCTGTCGCTTTCGTGATCCTGTGGAACAATTCTTCATCTGCAAGATAATATCCCATCTTTTTTGTCCTTGATATTTCCACTCTCTTTATCGATCCCGGTGGATGGAACAGGATATTTGATCATGGTATTCAGTAACGCATAGGTCAGATTCATTCCATGTTCGTCAACCAGATAGTGCAGCTTTGATACAAGCCTCAGTGCCTGTGCATTTCCTTCAAAATGATAGAAATCCTGCTTCATCTGTTCTGTCAGAAGATCTTCTACTCTTTTCACCTTCAAACTTCAGTTCCGGCAGATTTCGTATAAACCACTCCCGGATGGCAGATTCTCCAAAATGGCCGAACGGTGGATTCCCTATATCATGGATCAGTCCCGCACACTGGAAGGATATGCGAGATATCTTCCTTCATCTGCGGGGTAAATCCACTGTCTTTTTTATATTTTAAAATACTCTCTCCAATATTCTGTCCCAATGACTTTCCAAGAGAAGATACTTCCAGCGAATGTGTCAGTCTTGTCCTTATAAAATCACTTTTATCCAGTGGAAATACCTGCGTCTTATCCTGAAGTCTGCGAAAAGACGCACTTCCTATGATCCGGTGGTAATCTTTTTCAAATTCACTCCGCAGATCACTGGACCTGTATTTTTCACTGCTTTCCCGCTCTCTTCGCGGTGATAATAATGTACTCCATTCCATATCCTGTATCTCCCCGGCCTGATTTTAGTCTAAATAAATCGGTGGCTCGTATGCCTTTCAAGCAGCACTTTCTTCCGCTCCTGGTATCCGAGGAATGCCCATTCCGTCATATCTGTCCATTTATGAATCGTTCTGTCGTAAACCTGAACATATCCGATCCTTGTCGGATGCATACGCACACTGTTGGACTGATATTCTTTTCCGGTATATGGATTCACATCTCCAAGCTCACGGTCTTCCTCTTCATCAGCATGCGGGATCACCGGCTGGAACTCAGCCTCTCCCTGCTGATATTCGGCATCGCCCTGTTCATATTCCGGCTCATATCCGGCATCATTCTGCTCATATCCGGTATTTTCATATGCTGCCTCCTGATATCCTTCAGATGCATATTCCGGCTGTCCGTATTCTTCCTGCTCTTCATAGGAACTGTATCCTTCATCTGCAGCATTATTTTCCTCTGCACGATACGGTTCTTTTTTCCTCTTCTGCATAAGTCTGAGTTGCTTCTACCGGTGCAGGCTCTTCTTCCACTGCCTTTTTCTTTCTTGAAAAGAAATTCAATCCTCTGAATTTTTTTCTTTCTTAGGCTTCTCCAGTTCTTTCTTGATTTCTTCGACCGGCTCTCCTGCCCTTACATTTTCTTCCAGATCTGAAAGTTCCTTATGGATATCATACAACTCGCCGATTGTCATATCACGCTCATCCTCACCCATTGTTTCAGGATGCAGCGGCTCCACCTGGATTGCAGGTGTTCTGTCTGCATAAATCTGTTCTGTTTCATAGTCTGAATCAGACTCCGCATCTGTTGAATAAGCTGAAACCTGCTCTGCGTCTGTTGAATAAGCTGACTCTTCTGCCGCTGAATATACCGGAGCTTCTTCCTCTGGAGAATATGCCGTCTCTTCCTCATAAACCGGGGCTTCCTCTGTATCTGCTGTCTCTTCCTCTACAGGTTCTGCTGGAATCTCCTGAGCCATAACTGCCTCTTCTGATTCTTCCGGCTCTGACGCAACTTCCTGAACCATAACTGCCTCTTTCTGATTCTTCCGGCTCTGACGCAACTTCCTGAACCATAACTGCCTCTTCTGATTCTTCCGGCTCTGACGCAACTTCCTGTGCCACAGTTGTCTCTTCTGCCTCTGTTGATTCTGTCGGCTCTGCTTCATCCGGATCTTTATCAAAGAACAGATCCAGTTCTAACTGTTCCGGCACTCCCTCATCGGAAATGTGCTTCTTATGAGCCTTTGGTTTCTGCTCATATCTTACAACAGTTTCGCCCTGCGTCTCTTCGCTCTCTCCTTCAGCTACCATAATACTTAAATGAAACTGACATCCCAGAATCTGTGCGATCATTCTCATATCCTGCTCCTGGAAATTATCTCTTCCAAGCCGCTGCGTCAGATTCTGACGGGACATCTTCTTTCCTGTCTCTTTTTCGATCGTCTCTGCCAGTTCTTTGATCGTCATTCCTTTTCTTCCAAGAATAATCTTGACCTGTTCACCAAATGTTAAGTCTTCCATTTTGCTCCTCCTTATGTACTCCTCTTATCCTCCTCAGTCTTTTATTTCCCATTGGTATCGACAGTCTTATTTTCGCCTGCCCCCTGTTTATCCATCAATCAGCCTGAAGATATTCTTCCAAGGTGATCCCCTGCTCAGTTATCTTTTGGCCGCTTTTTTCCTACATATCGATAATGCCACGGTTCATAAACAATCCCCGTTACATTGATTTATCTTTTGGAAACCGCAGAATAAATCCATATTCCTGACAATGTGCCATCAGCCATTCCTGCTCGGCTGTATCTCCCTGTTTATCATCCAATCCGGTATACTGTCCGGAAATAATGTCCACTGCAAGTCCTGTCGCATGTTCACTGGTACCCGGAACTGCCACAGATTTCTTCGTCTCATCATAAGCATCCAGTGGACTGTATCCTTTACTGATCCAGTCTTTCATTGTCGTATCAAACACTTCCCGCTGGCGATCATAAGACCGGTATGCTGATGTCACATATAAATTCAGCCCCGCCTGTCTCGCATCTGCGATCATCTGCTCCAGCTCTCCGTAAATTCTTGTATCCACTGAGCACTTCTCATCCAGCTTTGTCAGAGATGCCGGTGTATAGTCTTTCGCCAGCGGATACTCTTCATTTACAAGTGCAAGCATCCAGTTCTCTGAATCTTCCTTCAGCCGGACTGCGGGTGCTTCTTTTATTTCTTTTACAATCTTCCAGTTATTTAAATCTTTTTCAAGTCTTTCGTTCTCTTCTGTCAGCTTCTGATTTTCAGAAAGGAGTTTCTGATTCTGCTGTTCCGTGCTTTCCATCTGCCCTGCCACTGCAATTCCCATCAGGACTATCAATCCCACTGCCGCACACAACATCGAAAAAGATCGTCTGAAACTCTCATTTTTCATTTCTCTACTCTTTTAAATATCTTACTTCAAATGTCTCGCTCGTAATCGCCTTATTAAAGAATGATCCCTGTGCATAATCACATCCCAGTTCTTCCAGTACATTCACCTGATCCTGCGTCTCCACACCGGATGCCATGACCACGGCACCAAGCTGACGGCAGATATCGATCACCGCTTTTGCAACAAGCCTGCTTCTCCGGTTTCCGACTAAATTTGAAATCACACTTTTATCCAGCTTCAATCCATCAAATTCCATCAGTGAAAGAATGGAAAAGCTGGAATTTTTGACCCGAAATGATCCAGGATCACCCGGACATTCGCCTTCCGGATCTTACTGCTGGTCTCTGCCAGCATCTCCTGATTCATGTCGGCATAAGATTCGGATACCTCTACTTCGAGATATTCACAACGGACACGATACCGATCTATAAGCTTCTCCATCTCTTCGATTAGATTGTCCTGTCTTAATGTCGTGCCTGCAAAATTGACAGAAACCGGAATCATCGGGAGATTGTCCAGCTCCCATCTGTGCAGGGTCTTGCAGACCTCCTCAAAAACATACAGATCCAGATAATGGGACAGTCTTGTCTCTTCCAGAAGATTAATATATCTTCCCGGTTCCATGATTCCAAGATCCTTGTGGTGGTAGCGTACGACTGCCTCTGCTCCTGCCACATTGCCGGTCGCCACATCAATCTTCGGAACAAGACATACGATAAATCTGCCTTCTTCAATATCCTCCAGAAGATCCTGCTTGATGATCGGTTCATGATGACCCTTCCGCAGATTCTTATAATACTTTTTTCTTCTCTTCACGCATCATGTTCTCGGCACTTAAAACCAGTGCATCCACATCAATGTCGATCTTCTCCCATGCACAGCCAAGAGAAGCAAGTCCGAGACTGATATTATCCAGCTTCGTATACGTGCCGTGTACCTGCTTCATAAACTCTTCGTATGTGATATTTTCCACCAGAACCAGGTACTCATCCCCGGTCATACGATATACATTTGCAGTATGGAAATACTCTTCCAGCACTTCCCCGACACGGATCACTACTTCATCTCCGTAATCTCTTCCAAATTCCTTATTAAAATTCTTAAGACCGTTAATATCTACCGATACTGCACCTAATGAATTTAACTCATCGGGATTTATATCCGTTGTATAAGAAACAAAACTGTTTCTATTGTATAGTCCCGTAAGCTTGTCATGATAACTCAGATACTCCTGCTGCTTCTGGAAGCTTCTGTAAAGTAATGGCCTCCGGAAGATACGCCAGAACGCTCCGCAGCAGATCCACTTCGCATCCTCCACGGTGAACCCCTACTGCTGCAAGAATTGCCACAGTATTCTCATCCAGTCTCCTGAAGACACTGTAGCTGTCCTCCGTGGTGTCCGTAATCTCCTGTTCCATCCAGCGTGGCCGTTGATCCTTCGGCAGCATCTTGATCTTATCCTCTGCCATGGCACATGCTTGGCACACCACTCATAAATCACATCAATATCTTCATATTCTTTTTCAATATAATATACATACTCGGAGTCATAATGTTCACGTACCGTACTCAGTACATCATTCATAATCTCTACGAGAGAACGCGGATTATCTCTATCACTCATACAAATATCTCCCCTTGTCTCTATTACTATGGTTCTTCTGCCCATACTCAGACATAATTAATTGTAGTATAATCCATACGAAAACGCAATAAAAAAGATTCCTTTATCACAAAAAGGGATCCCAGGCAGGCTGACACCTGCCTGGGTTTGTATGACAAAAAGAGATGTACATTGCAGACCTTTGTCCTTCCATGCACATCTCTTCCATTAAGAAATATAATCTTATATTTTCACTTTGCTTACAAGTTCCATTTTTTTATCCTGCGACAGACGCAGTCGGTTCATTGCTCTTGCCAGCGAAGCCTGCGTATGATAATACTGCTGAATACTCTGCTTCTGACGAAGCTGTTCTTCTGCCCGCTCTTTCTGCTCTCTTGCACGACGTACATCAATATCTTCCGGCTTCTCCGCTGTATCTACGATCAGAGTTACACGGTTATTTACAATCTCCGCAAATCCTGTTCCTACAGCAATCTCTTTCCATTCCGTCCCGTCAACGTTCATCCGGGCAATCCCGACTGTCACCGCGATCACCATATTCTCATGATGGGCAAGGATTCCTTTCTCACCATCCGGTGCCGGAATAGTCAGTTTCTGACATCTTCCTGCATAGAACACTCCGTCACTCGCTATGATTTTAAGACCAAATGTATCCATATGCACTCACCCCGTTATTATGCCTGTGCCTCTTCTGCTTCCAGCTTTTTGCTTTTGCAATTACATCATCAATGGTTCCAACATTAAAGAATGCGTTCTCCGGATAATCATCCATCTCACCGTCAATGATCGCCTTAAATCCGCGGATCGTCTCTTTCAGAGGTACATATTTTCCCGGGATTCCCGTAAATGTCTCCGCTACAAAGAACGGCTGAGAAAGGAATCTCTGAATCTTTCTTGCACGCATAACAGTTGCCTTATCCTCATCTGATAACTCTTCCATACCAAGGATGGCAATGATATCCTGCAATTCTTTATATTTCTGAAGAATTGCGATTACTTTATTTGCAACCTCATAATGTTCTTCTCCAACTACATCTGCTTCCAGAATACGGGAACTGGACTCCAGCGGATCTACAGCCGGATAAATTCCCTGCTCAACGATCTTTCTTGAAAGTACAGTTGTCGCATCCAGATGGGCAAATGTTGTTGCCGGGGCCGGGTCAGTCAGGTCATCGGCAGGTACATAGACCGCCTGAACGGATGTAACTGAACCGTTCTTTGTTGATGCGATACGCTCCTGAAGCTCACCCATCTCGGTAGCCAGTGTCGGCTGATAACCTACTGCTGATGGCATACGTCCAAGAAGCGCGGATACTTCGGAACCTGCCTGTGTAAAACGGAAAATATTATCGATGAACAGAAGTACATTCTGATGCTCCTCATCGCGGAAATATTCTGCCATCGTAAGTCCCGTCTCAGCAACTCTCATACGTGCTCCCGGCGGCTCGTTCATCTGTCCGAACACTAACGCTGTCTTATCCAGTACTCCGGATTCCTTCATCTCAGACCACAGGTCATTTCCCTCTCTGGAACGCTCTCCGACGCCGGTAAAAATGGAATATCCACCGTGTTCTGTCGCAATGTTGGTGATCAGCTCCTGAATTAATACCGTCTTACCGACTCCAGCACCTCCGAAGAGACCGATCTTACCACCTTTTTGCATATGGAGCAAGAAGGTCGATAACCTTGATTCCTGTCTCAAGAATCTCTACAACCGGACTTTGCTCTTCAAATGTTGGTGGCTCTCTGTGGATGACCCATTTTTTTTGAATCAGTGATCGGCTCGCCATTGTCGATTGTCTCACCGAGTACATTGAACAGTCTGCCCAGTGTCTGCTCACCGACAGGTACCTGAATACCCGCTCCGGTCGCTGTGACTTCCATATCCTTGCAAAGTCCTTCGCTGGCGGCAAGCATCAGGCAGCGTACCTCATTATTTCCGAGGTGCTGTGCAACCTCCATGATGCATTTCTTTCCGTTATTTTTCAACTTCAAGAGCATCTTTGATAAAAGGAAGGTCGCCGTTCTCAAATACTACGTCAACGACAGGTCCCATAACCTGACAATTCGTCCTTTATTCATGTCTCTATCTCGCTTTCTGTATCTGTCCTAAACAGTTACCTTAACTCTTCTTCTGCTGTGCTCTCGCACCACTGCAGACTTCCGTGATCTCCTGCGTAATGGCTGCCTGCCTTGCTCTGTTATAGAGGATCGACAGTTCCTTTGATCAGCTCCTGGGCACTGTCCGTTGCCGATTTCATCGCCATCATACGTGCATTGTGTTCACTTGCATATGCCTCTACCAGACAACCATAGATCATACCGTTGATATAGCTTGGTACAATACTGTTCATGACCGCCATCGGTGATGGATTCAGTTCGATTTCCTCACGGTACATATTCAGTGGCATCTTCATCTCACCGAAATCACTTCTCTCCAAAGGAAGCAGTTTCATGACTTCCGCTTCAGCCTGCACCGAATTTTCCATTCTCGTGTAAACCACGTAAACCTCATCCAGCTCCCTGTTGCGGAACTGCTCCAGGATCACTCCCGAAATGTCCCTCGCACGATGCATGGTCGGTCTCTGAACTGTATATTTAAAGTTTGTATCAATCTCTACATCACGTTTGGCAAAATAATGTCTTCCGAGTTCTCCGACAATGAACAGCTTATGCTGTCCCGGCTTCGCCAGGATTTCTTCTTCCAACTTTTACAATGTTATGGTTGTAAGCTCCGGCGAGACCCTTATCCGCCGTGATCACGATCGATCCGATCTTTCGTTCTTCTGCCGGGATCTCTTCTCTCTGATTGAAATAACTGTGATGCAGTTCCGGCATATGACGGAGAATACGGCTGATCTCACCCTGAAGTGCATAGAAATACGGCTCTGTATCTGCCAGCTTTTTTCCTTGCCTGCGTCAGCTTTTGAAGAAGAGATCATATACATTGCATTGGTAATCTTCATCGTGTCCTTGACACTGTTGATCCTGCTCTGTATCTCTCTGATATTTGCCATATTAACACCTGCTCTTCTTAAATTCCTTTGCCGTCTCTACGATCTTTGTGATCAATTCCTCTGACAATACTTTCTTTGTCCTCGATCTCCTGACCGATCTCCGGATGCTCTGTATCAAAATAACGAAGCATATCTGCCTGGAATGATTTGATCTTTGTCTTTTCTACTCCAAGAAGTACTTTATGCGTTGCTGCACAGAGTGTGATTACCTTTCTCATGCAGTGAAAGCGGATGATATAATGGCTGCTTCAGAAGTTCCATCAGACCACTTCCATATTCCAGTTGTTCCTTGGTTGCCGCATCCAGATCAGAACTGAACTGCGTAAACACTTCCATTTCACGATACTGTGCAAGATCGATACGGATACTTCCTGATGCCTTTTTCATTGCTTTCGTCTGTGCCGCACCACCTACACGGGATACAGAAAGTCCGACATTAACCGCCGGTCTCATTCCTGATGCGAAAAGTCCGCTCTCAGGAAGATCTGTCCGTCTGTAATGGAAATTACGTTGGTCGGGATGTATGCAGATACATCTCCTGCCTGCGTTTCAATAATTGGAAGTGCCGTAATAGAACCTCCTCCAAGTTCCTCACTCAGGCGGCTGGATCTCTCCAGAAGTCTTGAATGAAGATAAAAGACATCTCCCGGATATGCCTCACGTCCCGGAGAACGTCCAAGCAACAGGGATAAAGCACGATAAGCAACTGCGTGCTTGGAAAGATCATCATAAATGATCAGGGCATCTTTTCCCTTGTGCATGAAATATTCAGCCATTGCTGTTCCTGCATATGGTGCAATGTACTGAAGTGGGGCACAGTCGCTTGCTGTGGAAGATACGATAATCGTATAATCCATCGCTCCATGCGTCTGCAATGTATTTACAACTTTGGCAACTGTCGATGCTTTCTGTCCGATTGCAACATAGACACAGATTACATCTTTGCCTTTCTGATTCAGAATTGTGTCCAAAGCAATGGATGTCTTTTTCCTGTCTGACGGTCTCCAATGATCAGCTCACGCTGTCCACGACCGATCGGAAACATTGCATCGATGGAAAGAATACCGGTTTCCATCGGGACACTGACTGATTTACGATCTACGATTCCCGGTGCTTCATTCTCGATCGGGCGGTAATCGTCTGATGCAATCTCACCTTTTCCGTCGATCGGTTCACCGAGTGCATTTACAACTCTTCCTACATAAGCATCGCCAACCGGAACGCCTGCCTTCTTTCCTGTACGGGCTACCTTCGTGCCTTCGCGGATGCCTGTATCATGCTTCCGAAAAAGAATACATCCGATTTCATTCTTACGGATATCCTGTACCATTCCTTTCAGGCCTGTCTCGAAGGTAACGATCTCCCCGTACATGGCGTGATCAATCCCATAAATCGTGGCGATTCCGTCACCTACAGCAACAAACAGTACCAACTTCACTGTCCTTGCTCAGTGTATCAAAATTTTCTATCTCCTCTTTCAGGATAGAAATAATTTCATCTGAATTGATTGAACTCACCTTGTTCACCTCCAGGTCAATTTTTGTTCTAATCTGTTCAGGCGTCCTTTCATACTCCAGTCATACTCATCACTGCCAACGCGGAGAATAAAACCGCCAAGCAGTGCCTGATCCTGGCATACTTCAATCTTTGCTTTTTAGCTCCATACTTTTTGCAAAGGAACGCCTCCATTCCTTTTTTCTGTTCCTCACTCGGAGGTACAGTACATGTCAGGACAGCATTCAGAACCTGGTTCTGTTCATCGCAGTACCTGTCATATGCGGCGAAAATATCCTCGATCAGATCCATTCGCTGATATTTGCAAACCACTTTAAGGAAATTTCTGATCTCCTCCGGAAATACCTTATCTATCACTGTCATTTTTTTCTTAAGATCAATGGTAGGGTTCACGAAAATATCGTGAAGCTGCGGTACTTCGCTGAAGATCTCTCGTGTCTTCTGCACAGCTTCTGCCGGGACATTGACTTCATACAGCACCCGTGCATATCTGACTGCTGCCACAGGGCAGTAAATCTGACTTTACTTGTCTGTATCTTCATCTGTCCCACCTACTTCTCCCAAAAACTGGTCATAAATGTTCTGCTCTTTGTCACCCACGATCTTCTCTGCGGAAGCGATCGCAAGTCCTGCGATCTGGGACTGAAAGCTCTTTCATTGTCTGTTCACGCTCGATACGCACATTTTCTTTTGCATTCTCAATGATATTGCCCGCCTTCGCTCCGGCTTCACCAACAATGCGGTCATACTCTGCCCTGGCATCGATCCGTGCTTTGTCAGCAATCTCTGCGGATTCTTTCTTTGCTCCGCTCAGTGCTTCCTCATATTCCGCTTTTAACCGGTTCGCTTCGTCCTGCGTATCCTGTGCGTTCTGAAGACCATCTGCGATCAGCTTTCTACGCTGCTCCATGATATTACTTACCGGATTGATCAGGAAATGTCTCAACAGAAGAAAGAGAACAATAAGGTTGATAATGGTCCAAACAAGTCCCATATTTATTGAAAGCACCTTTTACACCTGCCTTTCCTGTTATCTGCCTCCATCTCTTTTCTGCTCTTATTTCAGGAAGAAGATGATCAGGATACCGATGATGAAACCGTAAATAGCTGTTGCCTCTGCAAGTGCACATCCAAGGATCAGGTTCTTACTGATCTTTCCTTCTGCTTCCGGCTGTCTTGCGATCGCTTCTACAGCCTTTCCTGTAGCATGTCCGATACCAATACCTGCTCCAATACCTGTAAATACTGCAATAGCTGCTCCAATAGCAATAAGTGTTGACATAATCTTAATCTCCTTTTTTCTTAATTAAAATTGTTCACGTGATCCGGATTTTCCCCGTCTGATACTCCAGGCGGATCACATTTACTCCATCTCTTCCATCATGAATAAAGATGTCAGGAATACAAATACGTACGCCTGAAGAAGGCCATCGAAAATATCGAAATAAAAAAAACCGGAATCGGTACAATCAGTGGAACTACAGCTTTCAGAAGCTCCATTACCACAAATCCTGCCAGCATATTTCCAAATAATCGCATACAAAGCGACAATGGCCGGATGACGATCTCCAAAATCATAATCGGTGCTACGATCGGAATAGGCTCAGCAAAAATGTTTTACCCAGTGCTTCATTCCATTCTTCTTAATGCCCGAAAACTCGATCAGGCACATACCATGATCGCAAGTGCTGCCGTTACGTTCAGATCTTTCGTCGGCGGCTTAAAAAGCCAAATAACGGTGCAAGCGTATTAGAACAAGCCAGATAAAGAAGTACCGTGATCAGATACGGTATATATCCCTTGTTCTCTTTTCCTAAAATTCCTCAAAGAAATCCTCTGCCCAGCCGATACCGGCCTCCAGAGCAAGCTGCACCTTTCAGGGATTTTCTACTTTCAGGTTTCTTACCAGGATGATCGATGCAAGAACAAGCACCGCCATAATAATCCAGGTAACAACAACTGATTCTGAAATCCCACCTACTATCGGAAGAGTGAACACCGTTTCACAGTTCAGTTCTTCCATCAAAGTGTCTGCCAGATTTCCCGTATTGCTCCCCCTTTTTTCTTCTTATTTAATGGAATAGTACTCCCGAAAAATTCTTTTGTCAACATTTTACAAACCTCGCAGAAAAATACCGAGACCACTCTATTTT
>VOFC01003028.1_pt1 | contig 30762 bp, 44 predicted proteins | sample 5384161 | NCBI WGS metagenome assembly VOFC01 (sample SAMN12384722, study PRJNA508395) | human gut metagenome | isolation source: healthy gut B | host: Homo sapiens
TTCCGGCAGCAACAATTCCTCTTCCAACGGCGGTAGCCAGAAGAAGTGGGTTGCCGAGCAGGGACACTGGGAGACAGATTACAGCCAGGTCTGGGTACCGAATGTAGTGTATACGCGCCATCCTCGTTTCTGGGTCAACCATGGTGGTACTATGGTAGGGCCCTTCGATTCCGAAGGTGCCGCCTATTCGTGGGTTTATAATGATATGGACAACGGCGGCATCGGAGGCTCTGTTGTAAACGATTCGTATACCACATCTGAGGACCAGGGACATTATGAACAGCAGGCTACGGGACAGCATTGGGTTGTCGACGTCGCCGGTCACTGGGAGTAATGTACATCGTTCCTCTCCTCTTACATTCGGTAAATGTTTATTTATTTGTGGGCGGCCGGTTCGGCCGCCTTTTTTAGACGCCCAGTCTGGGAGCAAACGATAGGCAATCAAACGAGAGGCTCGCGTCCGACCGTCATCAAATGGCTCCAAGCAGGGCTGGGGCGATGAGCGGAACGAGGTTGTGAGGCGGATGGACGCCGCAGCGTCACACCCATCCGCCTCACGGACGATGAGACCGCGCAGGCGCCGGAGGCCGTGGCCCGTCAGGGCGTCCGGCAGGGAAATCATCGGGGCTCGATGCGTGGGGCATGGCGAAGGGTTCTTACCGGAGCCTATGGTCCCAGCTCTCCCGGTCGTATTCCTGATATGCCCTAAATCACCAATATTGTCCAGATAAAGAGAATGAGGCAATGGCTGTGATGGCGCCTACAGCAGATGCAACGACTGCGCCCGTTTTTCCTCTCCTTTAGTCCGACGAATAGGGTTGCCGTAAAGTAAGGGCGGAAATGCAGTCTCGTCTCGCAATCAGCGACCTTGTAACCGTATCTGTCGAGCCAGGCGGCAAGTGCATCCCAATCAGCGCGCTGAAATCGCCGCCCGGCGCGTGCTGCATCACGGGCCTCCGGCGACCACGAACCCGTGGATATGCTCTCCTTGCAGGCCTGCGATGATTCCACCGGTGCATACGATGCTAGGTCGCTGTGCCGGCACTGCGCAAACGTACTGGCCTTTGTGCCCCTTTGGCAACTTTAGCATGACTATAGGTTAAACCAACCCACAGTCATGAGCACGGTAGCGTAGTACTATACTAATTGCTTAACATGCTCATATATTTTTTACCTGCGATTTATAATCGCTTAATATAGTCACATGTTAATGTGATAATATATGACTATGCTATTTCAGAAAGGGGAGGACATGGCGACGAACATCCTGCTAGTCAATCAGAAGGGCGGCGTCGGCAAGACGACGTTCGCCGACGAGATCGCCTGGGGTCTCGAGCGCCGCGGCCACAAAGTCGGATTCGGCAATCTCGACCCTCAGGGCGGCGCGAACCACGAGAAGAACCTGCTCGACGACGAGAACGCCGTAAACGTCATCGACACGCCGGGTTTCCTGAGTGACGAGACGGCCACGTACGCGAAAAACGCCGACATCGCGATCATCCCGGTCCAGCCAGGCACCCCTCGGCCTAAAGCCGATGAAACGCACGATCAAGGTCATCACCGAGGCCAATCCCGATTTGTCCTTCGCAATCATCGTCAACAACTTCGCGGCAAACCAGACGGTCGACCGCCAGTTCCTCGAACTACTCGAAGCCGATGACTTGCCCGTGCTGGGCACCGTTCCGACCGCAGCGGCCTTCAAGCAGGGCGCGGCCCTGGGCAAGCCCGTGTACGAAATCGCGAAGAGCGGCAAGGCAGCCCTGGCAATCGAAAACATCCTGGACGAGATCGAGGGGGTCCTGTAATGGCCGGAAAGTTCAAGAAATCGACCTCCTACTTCGACGTCGCCGCGGAGAAGGCCGAGGAGAGGCAGCAGAAAATCGTTGAGAGCGCATCTGAGTCCCAGAAACCGGCTCCGCAGGTACGGAAAGCCGGGCGCCCCAAAAAAGGCGCTGAAGGGGCATCTGAGAGGCTTGTACAGCTGTCTGTCTACGTTCCCGAGAGAGCTATCGCAAGCGCTTGAAGCAGGCCGCACTCGAGGAGGACAAGTCCGTTTCCGACATCGCACGTGAGCTGTTCGACGAGTACCTTGCCGAAAACAGGTTTTAACGAAGAGAACGACGTAACGTTCTTAACGTTGTGACAAAATGGAAGCCCAAGAGGATCAGGACAGGGGTATCGAAAGGTGCTCCTGTCTCTTTTAGGACACTGAGAGCCGATTTAAGACCTCGTTTTATATAGCAATGAGAAAACGGTCAAACCCCACCAATAAGGCGTCCTATTTTCAATTCTGTGACCTTCTAGCGGTATTCTGTGCAAGGTTGACTGAATACCGGTATCCCGATCGACCGGGAATCGGATTCGGCATTCATTGCCGAATTGGACGGGTTGCGACTGAGTGCGATAGGTCGCCCGGGAGCCGAAGGCGACGCCGGCGCCGGGGATTGGCGAGAACGTGGGTGGGGGAGTTGGGGCGGAGCCCCCACACTTTTTGGCCGAAGGCCATGCCAAGGAGCCGCAGGCGACGCGGAGCGTGCGCAAGCGCGCAAGCGCGCGGACGCGGGCCGAAAGGAGGCGCAGCCGACGCGCAGGGAGCCGAAGGCGACGCGCACCGGAGTGCGAGCGTAGCGAGCGTAGAACGGAGCAAGGCGCGCACAGGCGACGCGGAGTGAGGCGTAGCCGAACGGAGGGCAGGACAGAGATCTCCTTGTTTGTATATCGTTCGATTCATTAAATGCTTTCTGGTAGTTTCTCCGTTTCTCCCTTGAGCTCAGACTAAGTGAATCTTATTCACTCTAGTCAGACTTGGTGGGTTGTATGAACCCATAGTTGTGGTTATTTCAACCCATAGTTGTGGTTATTTCAACCCATAGTGCATGGGTTAACTGAACCCATAGTTGGCATGGGTTATTTCAACCCATAGTCTCGTGAGACAACCCATAGTTGATAAGTTGGCCCCGGTTAACACAGGCTCAAACTATGGGTTGAAATAACTATTCCGGTACTTTTGGCATTTTTCGATCGCTTTCTATGGGTTGGATTAACCCATAGCAGAAAAAGTGGCTTAAATTGTCTATGGGTTCTTTCAACCCATAGCTATACCGTCACGGAAAAGCGTCCGCGATCTCTGTCAGCAAGACTATGGGTTGTCCTAACCAATAGTCTTGCTGAAGAACCGTTATTTAACCCCCTATCAATAAAATGATTTTTCGCCAAACTATGGGTTAAAACAACCCATAGCTATACTGTAGGTTCTTTCAACCCATAGTTTGTAAAAGAAAAAAAATAGGGCTATGGGTTCATACAACCCATAGCCCTTCAAACTCGGCAGAATGCTTTGCGTCCCACTGAGCTTTTGCGTTTCGCCGAATTCTCGGCGCGTTGCTTTTTTTCCTATCCTCCTCGACTTCGAGCCTGCGCTTAGCGATCGCCGTCATATCGAGCCGGTACTCAACAGATTTGTTATTACCACGCGGCGACTTAATCAAAGACCGAGCTCGACGAGCTTATCGATTCTCTTCTTGACGTTCGACCGATCCGAGTTGACGTCCGCCGCCATGGTGGCAAGGCTGATGTAGCAGGTGGATTTGTAAACGTCCTTGCGCTGGAACGACCAAATCCGGCCCATGATATCGGTGTCAAGTCTAGGCAAACCGAGCTCGAGCATCCACGGCGGCTTGACGACGCGACCTTCTCGCTGACCATATCCTGCACCATGTGGGCGACACGGGACGATTCATCCGATGCCCGGCGAAGTACCTCGCGGTGACTCTCACTATTGGCCATGGCGGCATCTGTGACGGCCTGATTCGCGAAATCGGACGCCGTCCCCATTCCAGACGGGTTTGCGGGACCGGACGGGTGGCTATCCGTGTCCCACGGATAGCCACCGCCCACATCCGGTTTTAAATTTCTGGTATCCATAAAAACTAGCCTCTCGTTGAGGCTATCTAGCCATCAGTCGAAGTGATGCCATAGTATTTTGGTAGTACTTCAACATAGGGACCCAAATCGAAGCATACGTGTGCTAGGATTGCAGGTAACAGGCCAGAAAGCCACATTTGAACATGGAAAAGCCCTTCTTACTTGCCGGTAGGGGGCTTTTTTTTCATATCTATTTTTTGCTCTTTAACACGCTCCAAAAACTCGGAGATAGCGATTGCCGCCATAGACGACTTAGCTACACCGCGACTCTTCGCGTAGTTATCGAGATCACGCCAAATTTCGAGAGGCAGAGTAACCTGATTCTTTTCTTCTCCTCGGCCACTGCCATAGACAATTACCTCCTTCGTTGAACAAGCGAAATCGTACCACTACTGATTGAAACAAAGCGTATCACAAATACTGTCTAAAATACAAACTAACACAAAGTGGTACACCTAAATTCGCTAAATCTTTCCCATCGGTCAGATAGGCGCTCGAGTTTCCAAAAAGGGCACAGGAAATTGCCAAAAGGGGCACAGTGAAACGTCCCTAGAATCAGCTGTTACGATAAAACAAGGGGCTAACTCCGCGGACACGGCCTAGCGCGCTGCCATCCAGTGCCGATTCTGCCATACTCGCAATTCGGCAAGGATGAGGAGTATGAATTAATCGGGGCTTATAGGACAACACCAAAACCGGCATCGACGGCTCCATGGATGATTCGGATTCCAAATAGGCCCTGTTAGTTGAGCTACTTCTTTGCCGGTGTCGTATACGAAACCGCTATACCCGCGGCAATTGCCATGAGACAGCTCACGATGAATCCGAACTCATACTTCAAAGCGTTTGTTGCGGTTAGGGCGATAATCAACACAGTCGCAATTTGCAGAATTATCATTATTACGAAGAGATTGATTCCTTGTTTGGCCGAAGTCGCTGAGTGCGTTTTTTTTGTTGATTCAGGTTGTGGGAGGTGATGCCCATGACCGATTTCACTGAGTTCGTGAAGCTCCTGACCGCTATGGTCTCGCTCCTCACGGCCCTTGTCGGCCTTTCCAAGGCACTTAAGCAGGGCTGAAGCCTAAAAAGAAAGGTCACCGTCGCTAAGACGATGACCTAACTTCGTTAAGCAACGGCTCTGCCCAGCTCACTACAACTTGGGCTGCCGTCGGCATTATTTTACCCTCTTGACGAGGAATTCGTCCATAATTCAAAAATCAAATTGTGCTCGCTATCGAAGCCTTAGACTTTATCCGAGCAAATTCGGCAGATTGGAGCTTGGAACATGAGGGATATGTACCTCATGTCGCTCAAAATACGTCTCCTGACCTCGAAGGAGAACGTTTTTTAGCGACAGAAGGAGACAATCAATATGATCTGGTTTACCAGCGACACCCACTTCGGGCATGAGAACGTGCTGAAGTTCACCGACCGCCGTGGGGAGACGATTTGGCAGATGAACGACGCCATCGTCGACAGCATCAACGGCAGGGTTGCCGTGGACGACGAACTCTACATCCTGGGTGATTTCTCATTCAAGATGACCGCCCAGGACGCCTATGGGCTTCGCAAGCGGATTGCCTGCAGACGCATCCACCTCGTCCCGGGAAACCACGACAAGGACTGGACCCAGCCGGCGGTCGCTGGCGCCTTCACCGTGGAACCGCCGATCTGCGTGCTCAAGATCGACGGGCAGAAGATCGTCCTGTGCCATTACCCCATGGCCGACTGGCAGGGCATGAGCCATGGATCGTGGCACCTGCACGGGCACATCCACAGCAGCGGTGGCGCGTACAACGAGTTCAACCGCAAGCAGGGCCTTCTGCGCTACGACGTCGGTTGCGATGCCAACGGGCACTCCCCGGTGAGCCTCGACGAGCTGAGGGGATGGTTCGCCGGGGTCGACGAGCCGTGCGGCCGGGTGAAATGGCCCTGGTGGGTCAACGAGACCGGTGACAGGCAGGTCGAGCGCGAGCTGGCGGCTTACAAGCGGAAAGAGGCGATCCGATGACGGTCTATGTGACAGGCGACATCCACGGTGGGCTCGACATGCAAAAGCTGCACGACTGGGAGCTTGGGGATAGTCTGACGAGTGATGACTATCTGATTGTCGCGGGCGACTTTGGCTTTCCGTGGGATTTCTCTGCCGAGGAGTGCGCCGATATCGCCTGGCTGGAGTCGCGCCCCTATACGGTGCTGTTTGTCGACGGAAACCACGAGCGTTTCGATCACTGGGCGGAGCGCCCCATGGAGCTGTGGCACGGCGGCCTGACGCAGCGCCTGTCGGATACTTCGTCCATCCGCCGCCTCATGCGCGGGGAGGTCTTCGAGCTCGACGGGAAGACGGTCTTCACCATGGGCGGGGCGACGAGCGTCGACAGGGCGTACCGCATCCCGTACAGCTCGTGGTGGCCGCAGGAGCTCCCGGACGAGCGCGATTTCGATGCCGCACGGGCGAGGCTCGACGAGGTCGGCTGGAAGGTCGACTGCGTCATCACCCATACCTGCTCGACGCGCATGCTCTCGCCGACGCTCTACCCGGGCCCAGGCTGGGAGCGTCCTGATGTGGACCGGCTGACCGGATTCCTCGACGAGCTCGAGGATCGCCTGGACTACAAGCGCTGGTATTACGGCCATTTTCACCGAGACGGCAACCCGGACGAACGTCATACCGTGCTGTACGACCGGATCGTGAGGCTCGGGGATAAACTCCTGCCGTGGGGTGCGTACTGATGGCTATCTATGTGACAGGAGACGTGCACGGCAGGGCCGAGTACGGGGCCAGCAGGTTCGCCTTCAGGTCTTGGCCGCTGGGCCGGACTCTGACGCGCGATGACGTGGTGATCGTGGCCGGCGACTTCGGCTTTGTCTGGGATGGATCCAACGCCGAGAAATACTGGCTTGACTGGTTCGAGTCGAAGCCGTGGACCACGTGTTTCGTGGACGGCAATCATGAGAACTACCACGCCCTGGCTGAGCTGCCGGTGCGGGAGTGGAACGGCGGGCTCGTCCATGAGGCGCGACCGCACGTGCTGCACCTGATGCGCGGAGAGGTGTTCGATATCGACGGGCTCACAGTCCTTGCCATGGGCGGCGCCACGAGCAACGACAGGCAGTATCGCAAGGAGGGGAGGAGCTGGTGGCCCGAGGAGATGCCGAGCGAGGAAGAGATGTGGCAATGCCGCACCTCGCTCGACCGCGTGGGCTGGAAGGTCGACTACGTGGTGACTCACGAGGCTCCTGCCGACCTGGCAGAGAAGCTGTGCCGGGAGCGCGAACGCGAGTATCTGGACGACCAGCTGCAACGATTCCTTGCCGAGCTCGACGGGCAGCTCGGCTACCGTGCCTGGTTCTTCGGCCACTACCACGGCGACGAATGGCGCGACGACAGGCACCGCCTTATCTACCGAGACATCGTGCCGATCGAAGACGCTATGCCCAGTTCTCAGTTCTAGAACTGAGATGCTATGCGGTCTACTCCAATTCAAAGGTCTGGTCGAGAGAGTTCGATCCAGCCCCGACCCCGTCGATCTTCACTTCAATGGGGAACATGACTTTAAGCTCGAAGACCGATATACCGTCGCATTCGCCTCCCGGCGCAAGCCCTTGCGAAGAGAAGTGGTCTTCCTGCAAATCGGCGGCAAAACCGCGAGAAAGCATCTGCTTATTCTGATAGGCCGTAATGTAGCTTCCATCGGCAAAGGAATCTGCAGTTCGATTGTTGGTGGCACGCCATCGAACAACGGCGACCTTCCCGCCATCGCCAAACGAGGAATCATGCACCTCGACGGCAGTGACCGAATACTCCATCTTGCCGTAAACTGCGCCGTCTTCCTGCGAGCTATCGGAATTGGAAACCTGGCCTTCCGACTGGCGATTGTCTGTACGAATGCATCCAGAGGTCGTAACCAGGGCAACCGCCAAAAAGACCGGCGACGCCGAGAGTTCGAGCCAGGCTGATGCTATTTTTGCTAACGCGCTTTTTCATGATTTGCTCCAAACTGAATACTTGATTGAGCTATTGCTTTTGTTCGTTGAACACGTATGCCGTCAGCCCATCTGGGTCATGACCTCGACCTTGGCCTCGGCCTCGGCCGCCCGCTGTTCGGCTACAGCAAGGCGGTCCTTGAGGGCGGCGACCTCGGCCATCAGGTCGCGCTGAGCCAGGAATGTGTCGGCTTGGGCTTTCAGTGCGGCGTCACGCTCGCCGCGCAGCCGCTCGATCTCATCGACCATGGCCTCAGCCTCGGCATGGAGTTGGACAATCTGTCTGCCGAGGCCCTTAGCACGGGAGAGGTACCTGACGCTCGCGGCGTGGAGCTCGTTGTTCTCAAGTTCGAGTCTCGCGGTATCGAGTTCGAACTTCTCCCTATAAAGGCAACCCGCTCATTGCAGTCGGCCTCAATCTTTTCATTCCGATCCGTTGCCTCGACGAGCTTGCGGTTGAATTCGTCGAGCTGGGCCCTGAGCAGCGCGTTCTCGGTCCTGAGGTCGGCCGTCTCGCGCAGTAGCTTCTCCCGCCACGTCGCCTCGGTTCGCTCGGCGGCTTCCTCGTGGACGGACTTCACGCCGTAGATCTCCCTGATTTTTTCTCTCGTCTGTCATCGTGCGACACTCCAATCAACAATGGGCATGGCTCCGCCACGCCGTACGGCTGGGAACAAATACGCGGCCGCTGTTGTTTTGTAGTCGTCCTGCGATCGGTGAGTTCTAAAAGCGTCTCAAGTCATACGTTCACGCAGGTTTTTGGTTAGAGAAATACCGCACGTTTTCATGGTATCACGTGCCTTAAAGGCCATGAATGGACGGCCATATCGATTCGTTGAAAATGGCACCAAAATGGCACCTACGACGCGTTGGTGGCGGAGAGTGATGGCGTTAAAGATGCCGAGAATGATTATGGGATTGTTTTAGATGCGGGCATGAAAAAAGGGTCGAATCGAAGTGTCTGGCCGGACGCCAATTGTCCGGGAACTGTTTCGGTTCGACCCTATTTTATTTTTACATCCGCGGCATGTTCTTGTGGGCACCCCTGACGGTGGCCGACTCTTGCGACCTCGATAGTCGGTTTGTGGGCTTAAGATTTCGGAGGCTCCCAGCCGTTTTCGACTGCGGCGCGGTAGATTGCAGCGTAATTAAGCATCCAGCTGCCGTCACCCGCCTTTTGAATGTACCTCTTTTTCTTCAAAAGAGGTATGGGCCCGGGAAATCGTGTTCTTGCTCAGGTGGTAGTGCTCCTCAATCCATTTGCTTTTTTGCGTAAAAGCCCATGGCTTTTTGTTTGTGGAAGGCTTTCCAAACTTCCATACAAGGCCGAGGATGAGGCGCTCAGCAGCGACGGTGGTGACGCAGCACGCCCACTCGGGCACTGAAATAAAATTAGCTTTATCCATTTTCCCTTTAATCTTTCGTTGTTCATTAACATCATCGCTAAATATGTCGGAAATCGACGGCAGCTCGCTCATGTTTACCGCCTAGTCAAAGTGGGCGGTGCGACCTTCAAGCTGCTTGAAAAGCTCATAAAACGAACTTTCAAAACATGTAATTAGAACGATGGATTTGGATGAGCTTGCCGGACTCTCTCATAAACTTGCGTGCGGTGTTTTCGCTCCAGCCAGTAAGTTCGCGGATATCGTTAACGCGGAGCAACCGATCGCACTGAGCGGCACCAGTGGGGAAAAGTCGGTGTGGACGCCTGAGTGCTAATCTTTGGAGTAGCCATGATGAGCTATCCTTTCAATGAGGGCCCTCCCTGTGCTTGTAAGACTTACCAGGTTCATAAGCACTTGGGGGCCGGTTTCTATGACTACATGCGTAGCCATCTGACAGCTTTAGCATGTATTAAAACTCAATAGATGTCAATCAAATAAAGCATCTACCTGCGGAAATAGTAGCATAGTACCGTAATATTATTGATGAAACGATGAATGAAAAACATGCTATTTCTCGCTTCTCTGTATATAGGCGTTGATGAAGTCTTCGTAGCCTTTAACTGCTTTTATTTCTGATTGTTGAACGAGGCTTGTATACGTTTTGAGCGTGATATTGGGGTCCGCGTGGCCAAGAATACCTTGCACGCTTCTAACGTCCGATCCGTTCGCCAGCATAAAAGTGCTTTTACACAATGCCTGAGCTGATGCGGGCAGATGCCCTTTATATAGCTTTCCGCCAGTCGAATTGTTCGGCTCATAGATTCCAAGATTGCAGCTAACTGCGAAATCGCGAAACCAATGGTTGAAGATGTAGTTTTTCATGTGACAGACAGTAGGGACCCCTTGCTCGACGGCAATATCGCTAATGATGGGAGTTCTGCCAGTCTGGGACAGCCCCAGAGAGGCCAGGAGCTCTTTTTGTATGGCTGACCATGATTGAAGACGTTCGGCCAAGGTTTCTCCAACGGGGATTTTGCGTTGGCTTTCTTGTGACTTGGGTGCCCTCAGTTCATGGTCGTTGGTGTACTGCCTGTCAATTTTCAAGGTTTTATTGGCAGGGTCCCAATCGCGCCATTCGAGGCCTAACATCTCGCCTTTCCGCATACCCGTATACACTAGTACTAGCGTACCAACAGCTTGGGCGGTGAGCTCAATGTGTTGAAGATGTATTGCATATGGGAGCTACATGGGCGATTGTCAGTGATTCTCTTTTGTTGCTTGGTCTGCGAACGTGAACGGTAGCGCAGGGGTTTCGGTCAATTATTCGCTTCGCGACTGCATTCGAGAGAATTTGACGCAACTTCGCGTTGATCCGCACAAGCTCCGATGGCTTGTATTTTCCCGTGCGACGAGCTTTGGCATATGTTTCTTCGATTAGATCGGGAGTCAGCCCTCAATTGTCTGAAACGCACCGAATAGGTCTTCGATATGCCTGCAATCGTATGCTTCTCTTTCATAGCTCGTTGGCGCAAGCTCGGTGTCCCTATTTTCATGAAAGGCCCAGCAGTAGGATGCAAGCAGAGTTGGCTTTTTAGTTTTAGAGACCGTGCCAGAAGAGTTGATTTCTGCCAGCTTGGCCTGCATTGCAGCCTTTGCCTCTGTTTTAGTCTTGCAGTGAACCGTATAAGTTGGGGATCGTTTGTAGCGTCCCGTCTTAGGGTCCTTGATTCCAAGTGAAAATAATAGCGATAGGTGTTAGGGCGACCTCTTGTCTTTCCAACACGTGCCTCTTCCGCTAATGAGTGGTTGTTCTGACATCTTTTGCACTCCGTTTCATTGATGAGTTTTCAACAATTCATTGAGTGCAGTTTAGCTAAAGCCGTTAGTAATATGTTTGTAAAAGCGTAGTCGCAGCTATCAGAGGCAAAAGACACAAACTGCTGTGTTTATCTGCGGTTATATGGTGTTCAATGATGTTTGATGAATGGTGGGGAGCATTAAATCATATCTCCTAAAGCGGGTGTCGACGGTTCGAATCCGCTGTCCGGGGGCACCAGAGAATATCGAGCCCGGTACCGCTGTGGTGCCGGGCTCTTCTGGTCTAAGGGCAGGATTCGGGCCGTCGACACCCGCGTCACTCATTTCCCCGCGGGGGAGTTTTCGAATCCGCCCGGGGGCACCAGAGAATATCGAGCCCGGTACCGCTACGGTGCCGGGTTCTTCTGGTTCAATGCCATGTCAAAAACGAAACGCCCGCTTGCTGGGGAAGCAAGCGGGCGCCTGTGAGCGAATATGTTTGCGGCGAGAGCCGTAATGAGCGGTGAGGTGGCGACTAGTTGGTCGTACCGGAATCGTCGCCCGTGCCCGTGCCTCGTGCCCGAGCCCGAACCAGAAAGTGCGACCGTCAGCGTAATCGTGCTGTCGGTGGACTGCTTGCCGGTGGGGGAGACGCCTGTAACGGTGGCGTCCTCGTTACCGCTTACGGGATTGCCGTTCTGGTCACAGAAGCCAATGTTATAGAAACCGGCGTTGTTGAGCGCGGTGACGGCGGCGGAGATGCTCTTGCCGTACAGGTTGCCCGGAACACTGGCCTTGCCGGACTTCTTGGCAATGACGACGGTAATCGTGGCGCCGGGCTTCTGCTTGCCGCTGGGGTTCCAGCTAATCACGGTGCCCTCGGTAACCGAGTCGTTCTCCTGGTAGCTCACGTCGACGCCAAAGCCTGCCATATCGAGGGCGTTGCGCGCCTGGGCCTCGGTCATGTCGGTCAGGTCGGGGACGGACGTGGTATCCGGGCCGCTCGAGACCTTGTACGAGATAGTCGTGCCCTTCTCGACCTCCTTGCCGGCAGCAGTGCTCTGCTCAAAGACCTGGCCCTTCGGCCTCATTGGCTTCCTCCGAAGCGCTGCCCTTCAGGCCCAGCGCTTGCCAGTGCGCGGCCTCGGCCTGGTCCTTGGTCAGGCCGACGACGAGCTGCGGAACCCTCAACCTTCTCGGAGGGCTTAGGGCCCTTGAGATTACCAGGTTCACCCTTGTGCCCTTGGCCTTCTTGGTGTTGCCGTTGGGGGGTCTGCTCGGCGACCTTACCCTCGTCGACGTCATCGTTGTAGCTCTGGTCGACGGTACCGACCTCAAGGCCGGCTTCCTTGATCAGCTCAATAGCGGTTTCTGGTCCTTGCCCAGCACGTCGGGCACCGTGACCTGTTCGCCACTGAACATGCCCGTGGCAAAGGCCACCACCACGCCAATCACGGCGACGGCGGCAATCACGGCGGCGATGATCTTGTTCTTGTTGGACTTGGGCTTTCTCGACCTCGTAGGAGCCCGGTGGAGCCTCGAGACAGCGCTACGGGCGGTGTTCTGACCGCTCACGCCCGAGACGGGACGAACCATAGCGCGCGTTGAGTCGGAAAGCTCACGGGTCTTGGTGGCACCCAGGTCGCCGGCGGCACCGATGATACGCGTGGGCTCCGAGACGTTGACGGCACGGCCGGACAGGTAGCTGTTGAGCACCTGGGCAGCCCGCCGGCCGTCTGGAAGCGGTTTTTGCCGGGTCCTCTCCATGCACTTGAGGATGATGCGCTCCAGGTCGGCATCGACGCCGGAGGATCTGGCTCGGCGGGATGGGGAGCTCTCGTTGACCTCTTTGAGCGCGACCGAGATGGGCGCTGTCACCGTCAAGGGGACGCGGCCGGTGGCGCACTTCGTACATCACGACGCCCAGCGAGTAGATATCCGAGGTGGGGCCGAGGTCCTGACCACGGGTCTGCTCGGGGCTGACGTAGTGGGCGGTTCCCAGCACGTTGTTGTCTTGCGAGGTGGGTTTGGCGCGCGCGATGCCAAAGTCCATCACCTTGATGTTGCCGTCGGGCAGCACCATGATGTTCTGCGGCTTAATGTCGCGGTGGATGATCTCGTGCTTGTGGGCGACCGAAAGCGGGAGCCGATCTGGCGAGCCGATCTGGGCGACCTCTTGGGGTCGAGGGCGCCGTGGCTCTTGGATGCCGCTTTTAAGGTCGGTACCGCGCAGGTACTCCATGACGATGTATTAGGTGTCGCCGTCCTTGCCCCAGTCGTAGACACCCACGATATAGGGGGAGGACAGGCCGGCAGCTGCCTGGGCCTCCTGCTTAAAAGCGGGCGGCGAAGGTGGCGTCGCCGGCATACTGCGGCAGCATGATCTTGACGGCAACCGTTCGGTCGAGGACCTGATCCTGTGCACGGAAGACGGTCGCCATGCCGCCTGTTCCCACCTTATCCTTGAGGAGGTATCTTCCCCGAGGACCCTCTGTTCCATTCCTGCTCCTAACATAACTATTCGCTCAACGATGCCAGTAGTACCTACGATGGCCGCTGGAGGGCCGTGTGGCGCGTTGCCGCTAGCTCTTCGGCCGCAGCGGCGTGCCCCGACCTGCTTTTCAGTCACGGACATCACACGCTCCCTGTGCGGCAAGCGCCGCGGTCAGGACGATGGCGGCAATCTTGGCCGCCTTTGACGTCGTGCTTGTCGTAAGCCTCCGGGGCCACCGAGATGGCAACCGTGGTGAATCGTAAGGTGCAAAGCCAACAAACATAGAGTTGACGTTGGTGCCGCCGGTCTCGGCGAACCGGTCTTGCCGGGTTTTTGACACCCGGAATCTGGGCATCGGTGCCAGTGCCAGACTGGACGACTGAGAGCATGGCCTGCTTGACCTGGTCGGCCGTGGCAGAGCTGACAGCCTGACCCAGCAGAACGGGACTGCATGGTCTTTAACCACGGTTCCGTCTGGGGGCGAGCACCTGGGACACGAAGAACGGATCCATGACGACGCCGCTGTTGGCAATGGCGGCGGCGCATTACGCGTTTTGCATGACCGTGGTCTGCGGGCCGGGCGTGTGGTCCATACCGACAGGCTGACCTGCGCCTGCCAAGCGGTCTCCCCACTCGGTCATAAGTTCGACGGGTCGGCCATGATGGAGGCCGCGGCGGTCGTCCTGACCCAGCTTTTGGCCGTAGCCAAAGGCGTTGGCAAAACTGACGAGCGAGCTGGCGCCGACCCGTTGGCCACCTGGCCCAAAGACGACGTTAGACGACACGGCGAAGGCCTGCTGCAGGCTGATGGTGCCGTAGCTTTCGTTGGCGTAGTTGGTGACCGGAGCGTTGCCGATATCCATGGAACCGGGGCGCCTGGTAGGTGCTCGAAAGCTGGCGGTGCCGGTCTCGAGCGCTGCGGAAAGGGTGACGACCTTAAACGTGGAGCCTGGGGTATACAGCGCATCCCATGGCGCGGTCGTACATGGAACCGTCCGCCGCCGCCTGCCTGTAGCAGGGGCAGCGTCGATGTTGGTGTTGTCGTAGGTGGGCGAGCTGGCGCACGCAAGACGGCGCCGGTACGCGGGTCCGATGACCACCACAGCGCCCTTAAAGCCCTTGAGCGCCTGCTCGGCAGCCGTCTGGATGCGCGAATCGATGGTGAGCTTGGCGGTGTTGCCCGGCTGGGTCTGACCTGCGAGCGACGCGATGGCGTTGTTCCAGCTGGAGTAATCCTTTTGAACCGGTGAGCGTGTCGTTCATGACGCTCTCGATGGCGGTGGTGCCATACTGCTGGCTCACGTAGCCCACCACGTGCGCGGCCATGTTGCCGTTGGGGTAGGAGCGGGCGTAAAGCCGTCCTCCTGCCGCAGCGACTCGGCCAGTGCTCACGCCACGTCGGACGATGATGGAGCCGCGCTGGATGTACTTGAGCGGGCGATGGTGTGGTTGTTGGTCGGCATGTCCTGATAGTCCTTTGCCTTAATGACCTGGACATAGTGGTAGGTTGCTGATAAGTGATGGCGAACAAAGCGCCGTAAAGGCGAGCACGGCACGGGCTTCAGACGGTTTAGTGCCACGCGGCCGAGCACACCGGATTCGGGCGTGTCGAGCAGGCGACGACGCATGCGCGAACCCGACGGAGGGTTGCCGCTGCTGTAGGAAGGTGCGCTGGCAAACGCGTGCCCGGTCGGGGCGGCGGCGGATGCGACCTGATCATCGGTGATGGCGGCCATGGTGCCGGTGCCGGTGAGCTCGGCTTCGCGTCCGGTTGCCTGCTGCCGGCGCGCAGCAGCAGCGCGACGATGATAAAAACTCGCCAGCAGCGAAGAACCGCCCTGGCTCATAAAGGCAGGGGTGACGCCGGTCAGCGGGATTAGGCGGGTTACGCCGCCAACGATTAAGAACAATGCCTGAAGCTGATGGCCGCCGTAAGCGCCGGTCGCGCTAAAGGCAGCAAGGTCGGACTTGGCGCGGGCTGCCGTGGTGAGGCCACGCACGGCAAAAGCATAAACAGGATGAGCACGGCGCCGCCGCCAAAAGCGCCCATCTCCTCGCCGATGGCCGAGAAGATAAAGTCGGACTCGACGACGGGATGTTGTTTGCCATGCCATTGCCGATGCCGACGCCAACCAGGCCGCCGTCAGCAGCGAGTAAAGTGACTGACGATCTGGTAGCCCTGGACCCTGGGCGTCCTTAAAATGATCGACCCAGACCTGAAACGCACCTGAACGTGCGACAGAACTTGTAGGCGCCCACGGCTCCAACGGCCAGCAGAGCAAGGCCGATAATGACGTACGAAAAGCGTCCCGTGGCAACATAGAGCATCAGCAAGAAGATGGTGAACAGCACGGTTGAACCCAGGTCGCGTTCGAAGACGACGACGAGCAGGCACACGCCCCACACGGCAAACAGCGGCAGCAGCAGTCGCAGACGAGGGATCTTAAAGCCCTGCGATCTTGCGGTTGGAGATGGAGAGCAACTCGCGGTTCTCGGCCAGATAGCCGGCCAGGAACAAGACGATAAAGACCTTGGCGAACTCGCCGGGCTGGATGGTAAAGCCGGCGATGCGAATCCACAGCTTGGAGCCCGAGATCGTGGTGCCGATAAAGATGGGCAGCATCAGCAAGATGATGCCGATGATGCCGAAGGTGTACTTTGTAGCGCATGACCACGTCGAGGTTTTGACCAGTGCGAGCGTTCCCACCATGAGCGCTACCGAGACAAACAAGATGATGAGCTGCGAGATGGCGAGGTCGGGGGCCAGGCGCGTCACGAATGTGATGCCGATGCCCGAGAGCACAAAGACGATGGGCAGGATGGCGGGGTCGGCGCCGGGCGCCAAGATGCGCACGGCGATATGCTGCCGCGAAGGCGGCAAAGAGGCCGCTCGGCACGGCAAGCGTCTCAAAGCGAGATCGTGGCGCCCGCGGTGAGCACGTACATCGCATACAGCAGGATGACGGGGAACGCCGAGGCGATGAGCAAGAGCAGTTCGGTGTTGCGGCGACTCATAAGCGGCACTCCCTTTCTAATTCTTATCGGAGGCTTCGGCCTCGGCGGACTGTTCGGCGGTTTTCTCGGAATCCGATTCGGGAGTCGATCCCTGATCGGTGTTGTCGCGAATCGTTTGCGCGTCGATCACCTGACGGGTCTGCTCCTCGTCGATCTGGTGACGGTACTTGGAGATGGTATCCTGCGCATCGTCGACACTTGTTTGCGGAATGCCCGCCTTGAGGCGGTTTTGCGTGTCTTCGGGCAGGTCGGACAGCTTGATACTGGTTTCGCTTTCGAGCCAGTGGAGCTTGAGTCCGAGTGGCTTGCCGGGCAGGCCGCGCCAGACGGCGACATTGTCCCTGGTAGGTACCCAGGTAGTACGAGCCGGTGACACCCGTGTAGGCCCAGATGCTAGCTGCCAGCACAAAGACGAGGGCCAGGATGGCGGCGATAGTAACGTTGCGGCGACGGACGCGTTTTGCCTCGCGCATGACGCCGTCGTCGACCAGGTCGACCACCACCACGGTCACATTGTCGTGGCCGCCGGCAGCGAGCGCCGCGTCTACCAAGTTGTCAACACAAATCTGTGCGCTCGAGGACTGTGTTGCGATGTTTTCGATATCGCTATCGGGGATCATGCTCGAAAGACCATCGGAGCACAGAATCAGGCGGTCGCCTTCCTCGATGTGCAGGGTAAAGTGGTCGGCATACATGGCGGGGTCCGAGCCCAGCGCGCGGGTGATGACCGAGCGGTTGGGGTGGACGCGGGCCTCGTCGGCCGTAATCTCGCCGGCATCCACGAGCTCCTCCACGTAGGAGTGGTCGCGGGTCACGCGGATGAGCGTACCCTCGTGGAGCAGGTAGGCGCGCGAGTCGCCCACGTGGGCGATGGCGAGCGTGTCGTTTTCGATGTAGGCGCAGGTGGCCGTGCAACCCATGCCGGGCTTGCCCAGGCCGTTGAGGGCGGCCTCGATCACGGCGGCGTTGGCGGCCTCGACGGCTGCGGCCAGGCGCGCGGCGTCGGCGGACTGCGGGGCCGTCTTGGCAATAGTCTCGACGGCGATGGAAGAGGCTACCTCGCCGGCAGCGTGACCACCCATGCCGTCGCATACGCAAAAGAGCGGCGACTGCACCAGGTAGGAATCCTCGTTGTGCGGGCGCACGCAGCCGACGTCGGAGCGGGCGCCCCACATAAGCTGCGTGGTGGTGCCGGCATCATAGGTCGAGTCGGTCTCGATGCGCTCCTCGGTCAGGGGCTCAAAGCTCATGGTCGAGCCGGGGTCTTTGAGCTTTGGCCTCAACGGCGGCAACGTCGATTTCGGCGGTGTCACCGGGAGAGACGGTGTCGGTCACGGCGTTTGATTCGGAATCGCCGGTGTCTGGGGAGTCGGGCTCCTCGGAAACGCGGGCGGTCGACTCGTCATCTTGCGGGCTGACGTCTATAGGATCGGGCGTCGGCGTAGACGCGGGCGCAACCTCGGATGCCGGGGCTATGGAAACGCCGGCGCGGCGGGCTCCGGGTGCCGCAAACACCGCAGCGCTCTCGTTGATTGCCGCGGCGACGGGCTCTGCAAAGTGAGCCGGCACCGGGGTTGCTTCGGGCGCTGTGGGCTGTTCCGCAGCATGTGCGCCGATGGGCGCTGCTGCGGCATCCTCTTCGTCCTCGTTATCGGCGAGATCCGGAAATATCATGCGTTACATGCGAAAGAGGCAGGGAGAACACGGTGTCCTCGGGCTCCACGGGTGTGGAGTCCGCCGGAGCGGCGTGGGCCGGTGCAGCTACGGCGGCAGCCGGTGCCTCGGTCATAGTTGCGGACTTGTTCTCCTCGTCGATCATCGACGGTTCACCTTCATGACCACGTCGCCAATCTGGACTTCGTCGCCCTCACGCAGCGTCGCGGGCTCCACGAGCTGGCGACCGTTGACGAGCGTGCCGTTAAGCGAGTTGAGGTCTTCGATAATGAGTGCCGGGCCCTGCAGCGAAAAGCGCGCATGCGAGGCCGAGACAAACGGTTCGTTGATGCAGATGTCCGAAGATGGCGAGCGACCGACGATGACGGGGCCGAGCATGTCTACGTGGATGCCGCGGATACCGCGCGGACCCTTGTCCACATCGATCGTCCAGATAGCCGAGTCGCGGCGCTGCCCGCGCACAAGTCCCACGCCGGTCTTCATGACGGCGAACAGGAAGATATAGAGCAGGGCGACCAGGACGATGCGGCCTGCAAAAAGGACGATATCGATGTTCATAAGCGACTATCCCCTAAATTCAAAGGTACTCAGGCCAAACGTCAGCAGATCGCCGTTGCGCAGCGGGCAGCGCGTAATGCGGCGGTTGTTGACGAGCGTGCCGTTGGTGGAATTGAGGTCCTCGATCGACCAATCCGAGCCCGTAAAGGTGAGCTGGGCGTGGCGGCGCGACACGTTGGGGTCGCGCAGGGCAATGTCGGAAACTGAGCGCTCGCGGCCGATGGTCACCTGTGCGGAGGTGATGCTATGGCTCTCGCCGCTCACGACGTCGACGAGCTGGGCGAGCGGGCGCTGCGGGGCGCGAGTGCTCGCCATGTTGGAGGCGATGCCGGCTGCGGCGCCTAGGCCCCACGGCGGCACCGGTCGCGGCGGCTCCGCCCATGCCGGCAAGCGCGTCGCGCGAGACGGTCTGCGGCACCGGGATGGGTGCGGCGGCGGGTCGGGGACGCTAGGCGCGAAGGGGTCTGCCACGGCAAGCGGGTCGGGAGCGGCGGCGCGAGGCGTCGGCTGCTGCTGGGGCATGGCGGCGGGGTGCTGCTGCTGCGGGGCAGCAAACTGCTGCTGGCCGGCGCGCGGGGGCGCTGGCGGCACGGCTTGCCGCGGAGTTGTTCTGGCCCAGGCCGTTTTGATAGGCGCGCCCTTCCTCGTCCAGGCGGCCGAGCGTGGGCGCATCGACGTTCTCGGCAAAGACCGAGAACTTGCCGGCGCGCAGCTGCGGATCGATCATAAAGCGCACGAGGGGCTCGCCGACAAAGACATAGCGGCGCTTTTCGGCCTGCGCCTTCACGAACTCGCGGACCTCGCGCGAAAGCTCGGGGTAGAACGGGCGAGCATGGGATCGTCGTCGGCGGCGATAAGGATGGTATAGAGTGCCGGCGCCGTGTTGACGCCGTTAATCACCAGAGTCTGATCCTCCATGTCGCGAGCGGCCTGCTTGGCAAGCTTCTTAAAGGAGAACGGGGCACGGGTGGCACCGAAGATGCCGGCCACGTGGTCCTCGAAGATGTTCAGGAAGTTCACGAAAGATCACTCTCCGTATAGGTTCTTTGGTATCCGAGCAAATATAGGCATATCCCAACGATTATAGAGGATAGGGTTCCCGCAACCGCCGCCTTGGCGACGACCGCGGCTGCAAGGCTGGCAATTTCCATATGGTGTGCAAGACAGGACGCCGCTGCGCAGCCGATGCCGGTGACAGCGATGGCGGCGATTGCGGCAAGGTTTGAGCCCTGATCGGCACGCTTGGCATGGGCATTGAGCAGCGCGGATGACGCTGCGGCAGTTGCCGCGACGAGTACAAAGGCAGCCCAAAGGAGCGGGTCTCCCAGCGCTGCGGCAACGTTACCGAGTCCCAGCACGCCTCCGGCTGAAAGCGCGACCGTGGCCAGACGGGCAAAAAGCGCGCCCATGCCCGTTGCCGCGGCAGCGCTTGCCGGGCCGAGCCAAAATGACGCGACGCCGGCGGCGACCCCAGCTGCCAGGAAGGTATTGCCGGTCAGACAGCCAAGCGCGAGTGCACAGGTGAGCGCGGCGCTCGCGGCAGTCTCGGTGCGCCCCCAGGCGATCCACCAACCGGACATGGCGGCGGCAAAGATCACCGCGACGGGCAGCATCGACAGGATGCCCTGCGCCTGCATGGTGGCGTTGGCCATGAGCACCAAAAGCCCACAGCCGAGATGGCCGAGCCGATTGGGGGGCCAGGCCAGCCGCCGCCCGATCGCGATAGCCGCAATGACCAGGCCGGGAAGCGTCGCGACTCCGGCCGTTTGCATCAGCAAAAAGCTAAAAGGTGCCGCACGCCAGCGCCGAGATAGCGCGCATGGTGTAGTCGCGCGCATGGCTCCAGCGCGTGCCCGCCCAGCCAAGTGCGGGGTCGACCTCGATGGCTTCGTCCTCGTAGTGCGACGGCTCGATATCGTCGAGCTCCTGCTCGTCATCCGAAAGCTCGCCAACCATTTGTTCCAGGCTGCGACGGCCTCGCGTACGCTGCCCAGACCGGCAAGGAGCTGGTCGCAAAATGCCTCGATGCTGCTGGGGCGGTCCTGCGGCATGGGGGAGAGCGCGCTCATGAGCGCGGCCTCGGCTCCCGGGGGAAGTGTGGTATCAGCTCGCTGGGATAGGTGGCGCCGCCGATGATGCGGCCGAGCGAGCCGGCGGGCGTGGCCGCCATAAAGGGGGCGCTGCCGCACAGGCCCCTCGTAGATCACACAGGCGAGGGCAAAGACATCGGCGCGCTCGTCGACCGTGCCGGTCTCGATATCGAGCTGCTCGGGCGGCATGTAGCCGATGGTGCCGCCGCGCGAGCCGCCAAAGCCGCCGGCAGACGACAGCCGCGCCATGCCAAAGTCGGTGAGCTTTACATTGCCCGAATGGTCGATGAGCACGTTGGCGGGCTTTATGTCCAGATGAAGCACGCCGTTTGCATGGGCAAAGGTGAGTGCCTGACCCAGCGCGTCGGCAATGGCCGCGGCCTCGTCAAAGGTGAGCGAGTGGCCGTCCACGCGATGCAAAAACTCGGCCAACGACATGCCGTCGACATACTCCATGACCAGGTAGGCATAGGCGGTGTCGTGCGTAAAGTCGATAACCTGCACGATATTGGGATGCTGAAGCATGGCGGCGGTATGCGCCTCGCGCAGCACGTCCATGATGTCGCTGGCGGGCATGCCGGCGCCGTTGATAAGGGGAATGCGCTTAATGGCCACGCGACGGCGCAGATGCGTGTCGCGGCAAATCTCGATGGAGCCAAAACCGCCGGTCGCAAGCGTCTCGAGCGGCTGGAACCGCTTGAGCAGATCGCGAGAGCTAGTGCCCTCCAAGGGAACGTCCGGCGAGAACCGGGCGGTATGTTGCGAGAAAAGCGGCATGGCCAACCCTCGTGCGTTTAAAGTTCGTTTGCGAGTGGCGGGCACGGGGCCGAGCCATTCGCGGTGGCATAGATGCTGCTAGTGTAGCACGCGCAGGTGGGCGACATTCAATTTAAGCTCCGTCTGGGGTCTGGACCTTGCGTCCGGCCTAGCGCTTCTTCTTGTTCTTCTTCTGCTTGCGCTGCTTGCCCTTTGGTCTCCTGGGGCTTGTCGCCCTGCTTGGCCTCGGCGGCGGCCTTCTCGGCCTTCATTTTCTTCTTTTGGTCTCGATGCGGAGTTTTTTGTTGATGCGCGCCTTAAGGAAGGGGCCGAACTGTTCGGCATCGCCACGGACGAAGGTGTCCTTGGGGATCGTCACGCCCTGGTCGGCGAACATGGCCACAAAGATGCGCTCTCGCCGTCGAGCACGTGGTCGAGCTTGTCAAACGGGAAGAACTGTGACTTGCCGCTCTTGCCCCAAACCATCAGGCCGTCCTCGTTGGCGGCGACGCGGCGATAGCGGCCACCCATGGACTCGTCGGCCTCGACGGCGTCGATAAAGTCGCGGGCGAGGGTGTGGTGCAGGTTTTTGCTCCACCAGGCCAAAAAAGCGCCGAATACGATCAGGACAACGCCGAACTTGATCCAGTTGCCGCCGGCCACCAGCATGCCGATGCCAATGAGCGCGGCAATTGCGGCGGCGACGTACAGGAGCCGCGACGCCTGGGAGAGGCGACCAGGCGGGCGAAGTCGGTGACCAGGTCGTTTTCGTACTGGTACTCGTTGAGGTACAGGATGCCGTCATCGGCTGCTGCCTGCTTCTCGAGCGCGACCTCGACCTGGTCGGCTGCTTCGGAGGGGACGAGGTTGCTCTCTGTGTCTGCCATACTCTTTGGACTCCTATCGCGGCGGGCTCGCCATACGGGTTATTATGAGTGCAGTATGCCGTGCGACCGCATGGCCGTCGCGGCAACAAGACTCAGTATACCCGGGGGAGCACCCATGGAATCGTTGTACCGAAAGTATCGCCCGCTCACCTTCGACTCCGTGGTGGGCCAGCAGCATATCGTCTCGACGCTCGAGCACGCCATCACCGAGGGGCGTCTGTCCCACGCCTACCTGTTCTGCGGACCGCGCGGCACGGGCAAGACTACCATGGCGCGCATTCTGGCCAAGGCGCTGCTGTGCCGCAATGCCGAGGCGGCGCGCGCCGAGGGTGCAAGCGGCTGCATGCCCGACGGTACTTGCGAGGAGTGCGAGCTCATTGCCGAGGGTAGCCACCCCGGATGTCTACGAGCTCGATGCCGCAAGCCGTACCGGCGTGGACAACGTGCGCGAGGAGATCATCAACTCCGTCAACTTTGCCCCGGTGCGCGGCAAGTACAAGATCTATATCATCGACGAGGTTCACATGCTCACGACGGCGGCGTTCAACGCGCTGCTCAAGACGCTTGAGGAGCCGCCGGCACACGTGATCTTTGTGCTGTGCACCACCGACCCGCAAAGATTCTGGAGACCATCCTCTCGCGCTGCCAGCGTTTCGATTTCCATCGTATCGGCAACGAGGATATCGAGCATCGCCTGGCATACGTGTGCGAGCAGGAGGGCTTTGATTACGACGACGAGGCGCTGGCTATCGTGGCGCGCCATGCCAAGGGCGGCATGCGCGACGCGTTGTCCACGCTGGAGCAACTGAGCGTCTTTGGCAACGGTTCTGTACATGCGGACGATGCCCGCTCGCTTTTGGGCGAGGTTTCGGACCAGATCCTGGGCGAGTTTGCCCGCGCCATCGCCGAGCGTGATGTCGCCGAGCTATATGGACTGATCCGTGCGCAGGTCGAGGAAGGAAACGACCTGCTGGAGCTGACGCGCGACCTGGTGGCGCACGTGCGCGACGTGTATGTTGCCTGCGTTGCCGGTGCCCGTGCCGAGCTGTTTGAGGGCGGCTCCGAGCAGGCCGAGGCGCTTGCTGCCGAGGCCGCTGCCTTTGGCGAGCATCCTGCCGACCGCCTGGCCCGTGTGCTGACGGTGCTCGACGATGCCGCACTGGAGATGAGGGGCGCGAGCGACGTGCGCCTGGTGCTCGAGATCGCCTGCACGCGCCTGGCACGTCCCGAGGCTGATTTAACGATTGAGGCATTGGCCGAGCGCGTGGCGCGTCTGGAGGCCATGGTTGCCAACGGCGCCGTGCCGGCGAGCGTGGCTGCTGCTCAGGCCGCCGCGCCTGCAGCATCCGTACCCGCTGCTGCCCAACAGCCGACGCTCATTTCGGGCGCCCGTGCTGCCGCTCCGGCGGCATCCGCTGCCCCCGCTGCTACGTCCGCGCGCCAGGGCGGTATGCCTTGGGACCGCGGCGCTGCTGTTCCGGCTGCCCAGCCTGCGACCAAGTCCGCGGCTCCTGCGCCGGCGCCCAGACCTGTAACGCCTGCACCTCAGCCCGTTGCGGCTCCGGCTTCCGCGCCTGCTGCATCGACCGTGTCGGTGTCCAAGCCCAACAACGCCGCCCAGGTTGCCGCCGCCGGTGCTGCCGAGAGCCCCCGCGGTTGAGGACGCCGGAGAGCTGCAGCGCAAATGGGCCGAGGTTGTCGAGCGTGTCAAGGCGCGTCAGGCTTCCTACGCAGGGCTTTTGCTCAACGCCCGCGCCACGGCCGACGACGGCTCCAAACTCACGGTCTCGTTCCCCGCGGGTTCGACTTTTGCCATCAAGATGCTCGGTCGCGCCGATACGCAGTCGGTGGTCCTGCCGACGGTCTGCGCGGTCTTCGGTCGTCGTACCGTCGACTATGTCCTGGATGGGGTGGCACGCCGGCTCCTCAACATGAGGAGCATTCTCCATCTGCACGGGCTGCGGCATCTGCGGACCCGCAACCCGTGTCCTCGGCGGCCCCCTGCATCCTCGAGCGCCAGCGCGCCGCAGCAGCAAGCGGCGCCGGTAGCGGCATCGACCCCGTCGGCGCCTAAGCCCGCGGCGTCCAAACCGGCTGCTCCGACACCCGCGCTCAAGCCCGTCTCGCCGCGCCTCGCGCCCAAGTCGTCTGGCCTGGGCAAAGCCCCCTGGCTACGCTCCGACAACCCCGCCGGGCAGGTGCCCTGCCACGGGTCAAGCTTTCCCGACCGAGCCTGCGCCCCGAGCGCCCGAGCGCCCAAGTCCTGCATGCAACTGCCCCCAGGACGCTCCAGCCTGTCGGCGCAGCCCGCGCCGTGGGAATCCCCAGACCGAGCAGGTGCCCTACGACGAGCGCTATGGTCGGTGGCTTTGCCGGCGATGCCGGGGGGGACGATCTGTCCGCCTTGAGGACGATACCCGTATTCGACGTGCCGGGGTGCGGCGTCCCCGCGACCAAGGCCGCGGCTGGGTGGCACCTGCCCCTCAAAGAAGGACGTCCCTGCCGCCCTTGGGTTTTCCAATCCCGGCGCTGGCAGCCTTTTTCGGCATCATCTTTTTTCTGGACAGGGCGCAGCCCCATGTTCATCCCGGCAGACCGAGGACGAGGCCAAGGCCCTCATCCGCAAGCGATATTCCTGCTCATTTCCACCATCTTCAAACCGGTGGACGCTGGAAAGAAACAAACCGGTGGGCTGTCGCAGGCGGGAATCGCTTGCTCAAGAAGAGGCCCTTTGTCCGGGCGCATCTGTATTTCGGACATGTGTAGTGTGGTGCCGCGTATATCGCATTCGAGCAGACAGGTGCGTGACGGTCGCCCTAGGATGCTGAGGTCGATACGATACGTCGCATGGCTGTCCGTGTACTCGACTTGCTCGGCGTTGAGGGTTGCTCCGATTGTCAAAGAAAGCGCCTGGTTCGGCATCGACAATCTTGGAGTCCTTATCTTGACCTTGAACTCTTGGTAGAGGGACGGGCTGTTGTAGTAAATGGTTCGAGTTCCGTCGGTGCACTCATCGGTCGCTTCCCATTTTGACGATGGGCTGGTCCGAGCTGGCTATCAGCAGTTCTGCTCCAAAGGCTATGGCATGGGTGATGACAACCAGCAATGCCCAGCCGACAAAGAGATAGAGAACCACATATGCAACGGGGTGTTTTGAGCGGATGTTTTGGAGCACGTCGGGGGCATTCATGGGGTACCTCAAATTACTATCTATGGCAATCAAATTATACCCTGCCGCCATATTGCGCCCGCCTCGAGCAGCGGTTCGGCATTTAGCTATTTAGTGGCGCACATGAAATGCCGGATTCGGCTCTACTAGATTAGTGTGCGATATTATGCATAATTCGACCTTGCATAATCTTTGCGTGCGGTTTGTATGGGGGGACATGTATATCGACTGAGGTAGCGTGTCGCCCCGCTCGCTGGCCTCGCGCCGTGGTACGATTTTTTTGAGTTTGAAAGTCCCGCCGTGTTCCGGCTGCCCTTGCAGCTCGGCGTGCGGCCGCACGTAAAGGAGCCATCATGGCCGGTATGAACATGCAGCAGATGATGAAGCAGGCCCGCAAGATGCAGGGCAGCTCGCCGCCGCGCAGGAGAACCTCAAGTCCCAGACCGTCGACGCCTCTGCCGGCGGTGGCATGGTCAGGTGACCGTCAACGGCGAGATGGAGCTCGTCAACCTCACCATCACCATCGACCCGACGCGCTCGATCGAGGACGTCGATATGCTGCAGGACATGATTATGGCTGCCGTCAACGAGGCCGTCCGCGGCGTCAACGAGCTCGCCAACAAGCAGATGGGCGCCATCACCGGCGGCCTCAACATCCCAGGCATGCCGTTCTAAGACGCGCATATATATGAGTGCCAACCATAGTCTGCAAAAGCTGCTCGATGAGCTGGGCCGCCTGCCGGGCATTGGCCCCAAGTCGGCTCATCGCATTACCTGTTGGAGGCTGACGCTGAGGGAGGCGCGCCGCCTGGCCGAGGCCATCCTGGAGGTTAAGCAGGAGGTTCACTTTTTGCAGCCGTTGCTTTAACTACGCCACGGCCGACAGGTGCTCCATCTGCCAGGTTCGATGCGCGACACTACTCGCATTTGCGTGGTGGGCGAACCGCGCCCCGCGATGTCAGGCGATTGAGCGCACGGGCGCTACCACGGTCTCTACCACGTATTGGGCGGCGTGATCAGTCCATGGACAAGATTGGCCCCGAAGCAGCTACGTTGTCGAGGCTGCTGGCGCGCTTGGGCCACGAGGACATCCACGAGGTCATCATCGCCGCAACCCCAATGTTGAGGGCGAGACCACGGCGACTACCTGGCCCGTACCATCAAGCCGTTGGGCGTCGAGGTATCGCGTCTGGCAAAGCGGCCTTCCGTGGGCGGCGACTTGGGTATGCCGACGAGCTTACGCCTTGGCCGCGCTATCGAGGCCGTCCGCACGCGATTAGGTCGCCGGCCTGCTCACTGCCGTATGGCCGGCCCGCGACGCACGGGGTACTCATAATTTCCCCGTTCGCTGTGAGTTGTTACCGCAGCAAAACCTAACTTCTATCCGCTTATCGCGTGGATGGGGCATTTGCTCGCATCATATTTGCTCATTCGTTGCGCAACCTTTTGGTTCGCTGATACACTCAAATAGTTCGAATGAATGCGCCGCTCCCCGAGCGGCGTGTTTTTATTGGAGGAGAACGCATGCGGCCCGGTGGCACTCGGACAAAGCGCGGCGCCGCGGTGCGCATACGACGCCGACTGGAAGCAGCGTCGCGGGCGTACGCGCTGCTATCGTGCTCGCTGGTGCTGGTCATGGCGTTTTCTGCCTATGGCATGACCGTGCCGTCCCATGATGCAGGGCATGCCGCACGCGAACCGCGCGCGTGGGGCATGAGGTCAAAAAGCGATCTGGGCACCACGACTGGATATGCTTGGGGCAAGTGTGGTCCGGGCATATTGTGTTTGGCACCGACGATGCGGACGGCGCCGAGGCCCCGGACAACGAAGTCATGCTTGCCAATGGCAAAACCATCGTGCTCACCAACACCAAGATCATCGATCGGTTGTCAACAATAGCGTGGCAGCAACGGTGAATAAGGTCGAGCAGCAAAGGGCAGGACGCCCAGCAATTCCCGGAAAGCCCGGTAGCTCGGATAAAACTTCTGGCTCTGGCTCCGGATTCATCGAAGTTCGGGCGGTGTGGCTCTGGGTCAGGTTCCTCTACCGGAGGGGCCTGAAACAGCGGCTCGACGGGCGGCAACACTGACAACGATGCAAACTCCGGCGGCCTTTCCGCTGCCGAGGAAAGAGAGCATTCTCAGTTGGCAGCTGACCAAATTTACAACATGCTCGACAGCTATGTTTCTCGTGCCAATGACGTAGTCTCGACCTGCTGCTCTGCAGGAGATCCCAGGCCGTGCGACAGCCTGGTCAGAGATGTTTGTCATTCGAGGCCAGTTCGGTCGTCAGACATTCTCACGCCCCAGTCAAAGTGGTATCAACGGTATGCCAATCTGTGGGGCTGTTACGCAACCTATGTCAATGGGTCGGTCATTACGGCGATGATGACGTCGCGCTCGGTAACTTTAACAATAACGTGGCGGCGCTTGCCCTATGATGACCGATCTTGTCCACCCACCACAATCGCTCGGTCGCGATCCCATGGTGGGCCTGCGCCTGGCCGCGTGTCGACGGGTTTGGCGCCGGCCATTGCGCTCGGTCAGGACGAACTGCCTACCTATCTGCGTCGTTTTACGATGCTGTTTGCTTAACGATGCCACCATGCGCCGTGGCGGTATCGGCCGCGTGACGCGTGCCGTCAGCGCCCAAGGCGGGCATAAGTAGCTCATCTTGCCGGCGCGCGATGAGTTCGACGACAACGTGCCGCCCATGAGGCGCTGGTCGCCAAGTTCAAGGCGGCGTTCCGCGAGGCCACGAATGCCATCGCGCCCTTTCGGGACGCCAGGGGCTTTCCCCCGCCTCATGGCTGGGGCGAGGTCGACAGTGTGCCTGCAATTGTCATGGAATGGGTCGGGGGCGAGACGCTTGCCCGCTTGCGTTCGCGACTTGCCGTGGACGATGCCGGACGCCTGTCGCCGCTTGTGGCGGCGCGTCTGGGTCGCGACCTGTTCGATCGCTGCTCTGCCGTATGAGCCTGGTGGGCGAGGGGCTTTTGTCCATCGCGACATCTCGCCCGCTAATATTATGGTGCGTACGGCGCGTCTGCCGCTTGACGGCAGCTTGCCGAGCTGCTGACCTGTGCCTGATCGACTGGCTCGTCGCTGGCGCTCGAGCCTGCGTCGGCCGTGGCCGGGGCCGGCGGCAAGGCGTCGTTTACAGGCGTTATGCGACGCTGCGTCACGGTGGCCTAAGCTTCCGCCGGATGCTCACCGACGATATTCCCGACACGCGCGCTTTGCGTATGTCGCCGGCGATTAACGTCTATGCCGCAGCAAGCACGGTTTACGAAGCTCATTGCCGGCGTCGCGCCATACGAAGCCACGCCGAGCACTTCGGGCACCTCGGGTTTCGCGCAAAGACGCGTGACATCGCCAGCCCTACCGTCTCAAGATGGACGCGGCCCGACTATCCCATTGGGTATGCGCCGGTTGCGGTGACTCAGCTGCTTCGTCGTGAGCCCGATGTGGCGCTCGCCGCGGCAAAGAGCAGGCCAGCAGCTGGGGCAGGCCGAGATTCGAGGCACGCGATGCGCTGGCGTTTGTCGATGCCCAACGCTGTTCACGACGTAGTGACGGCCTGTCACTGTCCAGCCACCATCAAAAGATCGTCCCAGCCGGCGGCGGTCGGCGGCGCTCTCGGCGTTTTGCTTGACCACTATGCGCAAAATGTCGGTCGTTCGCTCCATGGCAGCGCTCACGCCGTGCCCCATGGATGCGTCCGGTTGCGCGGTTCGTCGCGCGCTGATGGTCGGCGCGACGGTCGCCTAATGGCGTGGTTTGGGCTGTGATCGTGGTTTCGGCCGCGCTGCTGACGTCGGGCGCTCATGACGGCGACTTTAAAGTCGCTCGTGGTCTGGGTCGCTACCGGGTATTATTGCCGCACTGGCGTTGGCGCTGCCAGGCATGGCCAGCGTTGCCGCGGGAGCACTTGCGCGTGATCGGCGCTCAGGGTTCCTGCAGGGCGTGCTTGCGCTTTCTGCCTGCGAGGTTCCGGTGCTGGTTGTGGCTGCATGTAGCGTATTTTCCAACGCGCCGTGATGGGCGGCCTTGTTGCCGCTCTGGTTAACCTATACGCTTACGTGGTTTTTGCTTGCGATGGGCTTTGCCTTTGAACTTCCCGTTTCGGCACCGCGACGCACAAAAAGCCCAGATGGCGACTCCGCTTGCCGGTGGAGCCGCAGCTGCCGCCTTTGGCGGACCTGTCGAAGTATCGTCCGATTCTATTTCTACGACCAGGAGGCCTAGGTCATGGCATCTCAAGTTGAGCTCACCCCATGCGGGGCCATGTTTGACATCTTTAAGCGCGCGGCGCATCTGAGCCATATCGAGCTGTGCGGCTTGGTGCTCGCCCCGTCCGCTCGCCGACGGCCGCAGCCCGCAGAGCCGAGCCGCCGATCGCTCTTGGGTTTCCGCTTTATCGTTCGCGCACCGGTCGGCACGCCAGCAGCGCTGCTTTGCCGAATACGGTACCTCGGCTTGCGCGTATTATGTCGCAACTGGCCTGCGCCAGCCAATCCCATGGACTCCGGCTGTGATCAATATGGTGTGCGGTTCTGCAGGTGAACCGATGGCGCACGCGCTCGAAGAGTGCCACCAGGACACGAATCTCTATCGTAACGCGCTCGATCGCCTGTCCCAGGCGGCGGAACTCCCGCCCGCCGAGCGCCGAGGCCGATGCTGGTGCTGTTTTGTCGCCGTCAGTTTGTTCGGCGGATGTGTGCGGTCCTCGGTGAACTATCGCATCACGACTATGCGCACGCGACCTGTGGCGGAGGCACATCCACGCCGCGTTCGCTTGGCATGTCTCGATGACCGCGGACGAACGCGAGCCCGCGCCGGCACAATCCGTTGGGCCTGCTGCGCGTGCAAAACGGCTTTGTGGTGAGTGCCCCGCGCTGGATTCAGCCGAGTGAGCAGGAGTGGTGAATTGGCACGCTGACCACTGGTGAGCGATATTACCGGCGTCGGCAGCGATGTACTCGGCTTACCATGCCCGGCTGTCTGGTGCGATGCTCAAAATATCT
>VOFC01001380.1_pt1 | contig 30757 bp, 34 predicted proteins | sample 5384161 | NCBI WGS metagenome assembly VOFC01 (sample SAMN12384722, study PRJNA508395) | human gut metagenome | isolation source: healthy gut B | host: Homo sapiens
TTTCTGTTTCGTAATTCTCTATATACCCGTCTGTAACCGTAATCCTTGTTTTCTATATGGATTTTAGTGATTTCATCCTCCAACTGTTTATCAGGATTTTCTCTGTCAAATCGTTTTTGCCAATACATATATGTTGCCTTTGGAAAATCGACTACTGCGAGAATGTCTTTTAATTTGAACTGTCCTCGGAGACTGTGGACAATTCTCGCTGTTTTTTCAGAAGAGTTTCCTCCTCTAAACGCAGCCTCCTCAATTCTTTTAAATATGCATTTTCTATTCTAAGTTTAAGTAGTTCGTCTTCAAGTTCTTTGACATGCTCGGCACTTGTATCCACGGGTTTTTCTCCGTCATATTTAGAAGGCTTTTTACATTCTCTTATATCCAATGTTTTCTTACGACCTTTCTTTTTAGGTCTCAAAGCATCAGGTCCGGCAATTCTGAAATCATTGACCCATTTTACAATCAATGATGGATTACTAATTCCTTGTGATAGTGCTAATTCCTGATATGAGACCTCACTTGATAGATACAATTCTACCATAGAAAGCTTAAATTGAAAAGTATATTTCTTATTTTGTCTCGAACGCATTAACCCTTCTTCACCAAATTCTCTGTATGCGTGTACCCATTCTTCAATTCTCCTCTTTGCAGGAATGTTATATTTACTTGCTAAATATCTATACCCACCTTCAGCATTTAGATATGCCTGCACAACCTCCATTTTAAATTCAAAACTATATTTGGTGCATATGTATTTGTATGTGCCTGAAAATACGGAATATACTTAGCCTCGTGCCACTTTTTATGCATACGCTCCTTGACTTCCTCAAATTGCGTAAGAATATTATGTGACGGATCACCGGCAAAATCACCGCTGCCGCTTGACGAACAATATATACACCCTCCGACGCCCTTTTTACCGTCGATATTCGGGCACGTAAAACCGCCGTTTAACGCCACCTTAAACACCTTACCGCCGAATTTCCGCTGAAGATGATAGTTCCATGTATGATATCTTTTATTGTCGTTTGAATACTTAAATTTATTCTCCATAATTTTCTCCATAAACAAAGGGACTGTAGAAAAACATAATTTTTCTACAGTTCCTTTTAGGGTTCTGAAATTTTTTATTACTTCTGCGATTCAAATGAGTTACAGTCTGTACATTCAACCATTGTAGGATTAGCCTCGTGCGTACCCACTTGAATACTTGAAAGTGAACAATAATCTGCTGAATCACAGTGATTTGCACACTGTGTTACAGTACATTTAATACTTTCGTTCTTTTTCGCCGTTACAACATGCCATGACATTTTACCTCCATAAAATAATATTTAATACCGCCCCTGCGGCACATAAATATTATTTGCAGTTAGGTTTAAAATATCACAGGAAAATCATACTAATTTTCAAGCAAGTTTGAAACTGCCGTAAGTGTGTGATTTCGTTGTCTTTTCTGTCGGCGGTGATCACACAGCCCGATGTAATCTGACCTGTAAGCGACAAGATTGAAAGTTTATCCTCCAAAAGTTTTTGGATTGCTCTCTTAAGCGGTCTTGCACCGTATCGCTTATCGTAACCCTTTTCCAAGATAAGTTCCTTCGCTTCATCGGTAACAACAAGTTTTGCGTCTTTTTTCCGCAAGTTTTGCGTGAATATCCTTTAGTAATAGGTCAATAATCTGTCTTAGATTTTCCTTTGTAAGCGGTTTGAATGTTACAATTTCGTCAATTCTGTTAAGGAATTCAGGCTTAAAGAACTGTTTTAAACTCTTATCCACGTTATCGTCAAGTTTAACTTCATCATTCGAGTTAAACCCTGCCGCCGCCGACTTAAATTCAGAGCCTGCATTTGTTGTCATTATAATAATGGTATTTTCAAAATTAACTATTTTACCGTGACTGTCCGCAACACGTCCGTCATCAAGAATTTGAAGGAACAAATTAAACACTTCAGGGTGTGCTTTTTCGATTTCGTCCAGCAATACCACGGAATACGGTTTTCTTCTAACCTTTTCTGTAAGCTGACCGGCATCATCATATCCGACATATCCCGGAGGTGAGCCGATTAATTTTGAAACCGAATGTTTCTCCATATATTCCGACATATCAATTCTGATAAGCGATTCTTCGTTATCAAACATAACTTCCGCAATCGTCTTAACAAGTTCTGTTTTTCCGACACCTGTCGGACCTGCAAATATAAACGATACAGGACGTTTTCTTGTAGTAATATCGGCTCTGCCGCGTCTTATCGCACGCGAAACAGCCTCAACAGCCTCATTCTGACCGATAACTCGCTCATGAATACGCGATTCAAGATTAAGAAGTTTTGTAGATTCGTCCTCCGTCAAGCGATGTACGGGGAATTTTCGTCCACCCTCGATAACAGCCGCAATATCGTCAAACGTAATCTCTGCTTTTTTAGCCTCGTTTTCAGCCGTTTCAATGTCTTTTTCAACTTTAAGTTTTTCTGTTTTTAAGTTGGCTATTTTTTCAAAATCGCCATCATCGGTAGCCGTTTCAATATCTTCCTCTATGACATCAAGTCTGTCCTCCAACAATTTAACGTCATAAAGTGCCTTATTTTTAAGATTTACTCTTGAACCTGCCTCGTCTATTACGTCAATAGCCTTGTCAGGCAAAAATCTGTCTGTTATATATCTTTCCGACAACCTTACCGCCTGTTCGATTATATCGTCAGAAATTTTTACAGAATGGTAATTTTCGTAATAATCCTTAATACCTTTCAAAATCTCGATACTTTCGTCAATAGAAGGCTCGTCGATAAGGACAGGTTGGAAACGTCTTTCAAGTGCGGAATCCTTTTCTATATGTTTTCTGTACTCTGTAAGAGTTGTCGCACCGATTATCTGAATTTCACCTCTTGCAAGTGCCGGCTTCAGAATATTCGCCGCACTCATTGCCCCTTCTGCGTCACCTGCCGCAACGATATTATGAATTTCATCAATTACAAGTACAACGTTACCTCTTTCGGCAGCCTCGTTTAAAAGACTTTTCAGTCTTGCCTCAAACTGTCCTCTGAACTGCGTACCTGCCACAAGTGCCGTAAAATCAAGCAAATAAAGCTGATATTCAAAAAGTTTAGGCGGAACATTCTTTTCATATATTCTGCAAGCCAAGCCCTCTGCAACGGCAGTTTTACCTACACCCGGCTCACCCAAAAGAACTGGATTATTCTTTGAACGTCTGTTCAAAATCTGAATTACACGTTCAATCTCCGCATCTCTGTTTACAACTCTGTCAACCTCGCCTCTTGCGGGTGTTTCGGTAAGATTTGTGCCGTAAGTATCAAGCATGGTCTTTTTCTGTTTTTTTCTTCGACTCCTTTTTTTGTCTTTCGACTTTTTATTCTCCTCGGTACTTTCGTCACTGTTTGAGTTAGAGCCAAGATTATTAAAGAAATCTTTAAACGCATCAAGAGGAGCGGTAGCCGCTCCGCCTTCGACATCCTCACCGCCTGAAATCTGTCCGAGCATTTCCGACAAATCGCCGTCCATACCCGGCATACCTTCCATACTCTCCATAAATTCGGACATCTGATTATTTATATTTTCAAGTTCTTCGTCAGACACACCGAAATTATCTATCATTTGATTAATCGGAGCAATCCCCAACTCTTTTGCACATGACAGACAAAGTCCTTCGCTTGTGGTCTTTCCGTTTTCCATTTTTTTGTAATGAAGAAAACCGCAGGGTTTTTTTCTTACATTTTGCACATAATGTCATCACTTTTTTCCTTTCTATATATCTTAAAACGGTTTTACCGCCGAAAATACACAATTTTTGAAGTTATTATACCATATCAATCTAAAATTTTAAACCCCTTTTTAAGTATGTTTACAAATATTTCACTTTTCGCAAAAATAATTGGAATATATTGTAAATTTATTTCATATACTTTATATATAGAATAAATTTCACAAAAAGGACAAGTTTTATTATGAATACACAACAGTTAAAAACAGTAAATGTATAGCGGTTTCAAACTATACCCGCCGTCAAAAATCTTCACGTCTGAAAGTCGAGCTTATAGCATTCTTTTCAGTATTATCTATTATATGCACCTGCCTTTATATTATAATTTCATCTCTGCCATACTAAAAATTACCCATATATAATTTATTTATTTAGAAATAATTATAGAATTTGCAAAAAAATATCATAAATATATTGCTTTTTTTCAGTCAAAGATAGTAAAATAAGCTATGAATATTTTATAGGGGGTAATTTAATGTCAGACGGCAGTATGTTTTTGACTGTGTTTAGCATAATTTTACAGGTATTTTCTTTGTCAATCGGTATTTACTATCTTATAGTCGGGATTACGGGTTTTTACCGATAAAAAGACAAGAATAAGAAAATTTCCGACAAAACACATAAATTTGCACTTATAATATCTGCACATAATGAGGAAGTCGTTATCGGTAATATGGTTGAATCTTTGAAACAGCTTGATTATCCCGATGACGCATATGATATTTTTGTAATTGCCGATAATTGTGACGACAATACCGCAAAAGCGGCTGAAGATGCCGGTGCACTTGTATATGTAAGAAACGTTCCGGAGCTTAGAGGTAAGGGACACGCGCTTGAATGGATGTTCGACAAGCTTTATAAAATGGACGAACAATACGACTATATATCGGTATTTGACGCGGACAACCTTGTTGATAAAAATTATCTAAAAGCTATGAATGAACGTGCAAATCAAGGCTTTAAGGTTGTTCAAGGTTTTCTTGACAGCAAAAACCCATACGATTCTTGGATTACGGCAGCTTATTCATTCTGTTTTTGGAGTGTAAACCGTATATTTCAGCTTTCAAGATACAAACTCGGTCTTTGCTGTGAACTTTCGGGTACAGGCTTTATAATCGCACTTGACACTTTAAAGAAACTCGGTTGGGGTGCAACCTGTCTTACGGAAGATATGGAATTTACAATGAAACTTTCTCTTAACGACACACGTGTGGCATTCGCTTACGACGCTGTTGTTTACGATGAAAAACCTTTGACCTTAAAACAGTCGTGGCGTCAGAGAGTTCGTTGGATGCAAGGACATTGTGACGTTGCATCAAGATATTTCTTTAAACTTATCAAAAAAGGCATTAAAGAGAGAAAACTTTCGTGTATTGACTGTGCTGTATATCTTGTTCAGCCGATAAGAATTATCGCAACAGGTATCATTACATTCTTCGCATATGCACAAACATTTCACCCCGACGGTGACTTAGGATTCATTCAGCTTTCATACATATTCGGTAATTCGTGGCTGTGGAACGTAATCGTTATTTTGCAGTTCTGCTATACACCGTTCGTTATATGGTATGAACGCCGCGAATTTAAGCCAAAAATGGTATTTTACTACTTCACATATATTTTGTATAACTTCACTTGGGTGCCTATCGCAATTCAAGGTATGATTGGTAAAAACAAAACCGAATGGTCACATACAAAACATACTCGCACAATTTCTATGGAAGAGTTAAATCGTTTAAACAGTAAATAATATATTTTAAAAACCGCTTTATGCGGTTTTTTATTGATCCAAACGCTTGACGTATTATTGCATTTATTGTATAATAAATCTTATAGAGAGAAAAGCAGTGCGTGGCAGTCAAATTGTATGATTTGCTATTGTTTTTCGGAAAAATAATTAAATATTTAATTAATGGAGGAAGAGAGTAATGTTAGTTGAAACAAAAGCTAAAGTAGGCGTATTTTCTATTGCATTAGGAGCTTATCTACCTCAGTTCCCATCATTGGTACCTGAATTTGAAGCTCAATACGATGCGTTCAAGAAAACACTTCCTGACACTGTCGAGATAATCGACGGCGGAATGGTAACAACAAAGGAGCAGTCACAAGCAGCAGGAGATTTATTCCGTGCCGCAGACGTTGACTTGGTATTTCTTCAGTTACTTACATATGCAACATCATACAATATGCTACCGGCAGTAAAAAAAGACCTTGATGTACCGGTTGTTCTTGTAAATATCCAAAAGCTAAAGGCTTTGGATTATGACCACACTGATATAGCATCATGGCTTGGCGAAGGTTATGCCTGCGGTGCAGTCGGCGAAATGGTTGCAGACCTTGAAAGATACGGTAAAAGACACGCTGTAATCACAGGTGTTGTTGAAGGCGGTGACCCTGGTGTACAGGCTGAAATCAACGATTGGTGCCGTGCAGCTCAGGTTAGAAGAAGATTCAGAGATACAAATATCGCTCAAATCGGCAGACCTTATCCGGGTATGATGGACCTTTACATTGACGAATCAAACCTATACAGAAGAATGCACCTATATACAAAGCAGTTCGACTGGGAAAAGATGTGGGCAATCGCTGACAACATCACAGACGAAGATGCAATTCGTGCAAAGGCTCAAGATATTCTTGATACATTCGACATCGAAGGCGGCGGAACCATCGAAAAGGTATGGGATATGGCTAAATACGTCGTTGCTTTCGAGCAATGGGTTAAGGACGAACATCTTGGCTTAATCGCATCTCACTATGACGGTTACGCTCAAGGTAAAGCCGGCGTACTTGACAGTATGCTTATCCCTGCATTCTCAATGCTTATTAAGCAAGGTACAGCTTGTGCCGTTGAGGGTGATATGAAGGTTGCTATGGCAATGAGTATCTTAAAGACAATTTCCGGAACCGGACAGCTTGCTGAAATGTATTCTATCGATTTTAACGACGATATTGCCATTATAGGCCACAGCGGCTCAGGTGATGCCGATATTTCAGATAAAAACCTACAATGAAAATTGTAAAGGTATTCCACGGAAAAACCGGCGGCGGTTATTTAACACAGTTCTATCCATATACGGGACCTGTTACATATCTTGCAATCACACAGGACGGAGACGGACACTTCAAGTTTATCGTTGCAGAGGGCGTAAACGAAGAAGGTAAGATTCTTTCATTTGGTGATACAAATATGAGAACACGTTTCACTTGCGGAGCAAGAGAATTTGTAAACCGTTGGAGCGAATGCGGTCCTACTCACCACTTTGCAGCCGCTACAGGCAGACATATCGATACAATCTTAAAGGTTGCTAAAATCTTTAATGTTCCTGTTGACATCGTAACAAGATAAATAAAACACATAAAAAGCAAGCTATTCACGTAGCTTGCTTTTTTTGTACATTTAATATGAAATTATTGCTTTAAAGTTTAATATGTGTTAGAATAAAAAAGGAGGTAGAACCATATGTAAAATACGAAGAAAAAATAACAGATAATTCACTTTGGTACACCGCCACCCCTACCCCGCTTACATTGACATTGCCTTTTTACATAACCGAGGCAGGTCATTTTCGTGCAGAGGCTGATTATAAAGTGGAACGTGACGAACACGACAGTTATCTTTTGTTGTACACAATAAAAAGGCAGCGGTACGGTTGTGAGCGACAAAGTTTCTTTTGACCGCTCTTCCTCACAATGCCGTTATGATAAATTGTCATAATTATCATAAATACTTTTCAAATAACGAAGAATGGGAATTTATATGGATTCATTTAAAAGGCAGTGCAGTGTCGGCAATGTTTGATGTTCTCTACCCTAACGCGGTAAATATTATTTCCGTAAAAGACTTTTTTGAGTTTTGAACAACAGCTGTCGGAGCTTATATGTAACGTGACAAAAATGATGTTCTCAGCAGTATTTCCACTTCTTCGCAAATACATGATGTTCTGAATACACTTGTTATTTACACAATCGAAAATGAACAAAAAAGTCAAAAACGTCAACATTCGGATGATATTAATGTGGTAATTGATTTTATTCAAAATAATTACTCCGATTCAATATCCATTGATGATATGATACAGAATATCCATATTTCAAAAATATCATTTTATCCGCCTTTTCCGTAGGATTATGGGTACAACTCCGTATAATTATTTGACGAATTATAGAATAAATAAGTCAAAATTGCTTTTGCGTACAACAAATAAATCAATCGCCGAAATATCCGAAGAATGTGGTTTCCTTGATACAAGTAACTTTATATCACAGTTTAAAAAGAATACCAATCAAAAACCAACCGATTATAGACGCGATTTTACTTAGTTTTTCTTTACTCACCTGCTCCATAGAGAGTGTAACTGTGTTATACAAAACATTCGGCAAATGAGACAAGAAGTACGTTATATGTTCACAACAAGCAACTGTGGAACAGGTCAGCAGATAAATCGCAGTATAAAAAGTATATATTTCTAGCAAAAAAAATTTGAAAGCTATTTATGGTTTTTGCGAATATGAAATATAATGATATTATGAGGTAATAAGATATGACTGCTATTAAAAATAATAACACTATAATCATCAGAAATACAGAACGGCAATCAGAGGATGTATTTTTTAATAAAATTGTAATTGCATTTGAGAACAATAGAAACATTTTAATCAAAAATAAAATAATGGGACCGAGTGAAAATGTAGTCATAGAAAAAATGTAACGGTGATGATTTTAATTTAATATATGACATTGACTACGGAATATATCAATAGAATGTACTGCTAACAATGTAGATTATGTATTTGATATAGTTAATAATGTAATTAACATTTTGTTATAATTTGCTATACTCACAATGATCACATATCTTTCGTGCATTATCTATATCCTCAATATCATTTACAAATTTTTACTGATGATATTTTAAAAAGAACGATTAAGACACATTAATGTTTCATAACATAAATCTATATCTATAACTTTATCATATACAGGACAATAATGCGGATTTTCAAAATCTAATTCACTCATATATTTTACACCCTATTATCTGTTATGTTCCTTCATAAAAATCTTCTTTTCCCTTACGTTTTTTTTAACCTACACTGTCTTCAATATAATATTTTTGCACGCTAGTATTCATCATTGCAACTAACGCACTCCGCAAGAAGCGTGATGCAGGGTTTGTTATAATTCAATCTTTTCACCTGTTTCACGATTTATAAAATTGATTTCAAGTTCACAGCCAAGAGCATTGGCAATGGCGGTCAATTCCCTTTCGTCAAAATTATTACGCGACATTTTATTTGACAAATTCTGTCTTGAGCAATTTAATTGATTGGCTAATTCGGTCATTGTAAAATTATTGCGTTTCATAATTACTTTTATTTTTTCTGCTGTTGTAAGCATATAAATCATCCTTTCTATTGTATCATCTCATATTAACATTATACACTTAATAATTTAAAATATCAACAAAAATCTAAAATTTCAACTCACACGCTCCGCGGAAGTGTGATGGTATCACATTTTCGGCAAATCTAATTAGTAATTTAATATTACTATACATTTGCATATAAATATGATTATATAAACATTTACGCTACACAATCGAATTTGTCCGAATTTAGACGTAAAAAGGTACTGCATACGCAGTACCTTTTAAGCCGTAAAATCAAATTAAAGTACAGCTTCCCACAATTCAGGATGTGGGTTAGCAATAACTTCTGTATTGATAAGCACGCCTTGTTCAGTCGCAATTCTTGCTCCTGCCTCAACACCTGCTTTAACGTCTGCAACATCACCTGTCATTGAAACAAAGCACTTACCGCCCAAACCACGAGCCACACGAACTTCGATAAGTTCGATGTCACCAGCTTTAACAGCAGCATCGGCTGCTTGAATTGCACTTGCTGCAGTAAATGTTTCAACAATACCGAATGCCTTTCTTTTTCCTTAACATCGGCTGTTCCGCAAATTGCCTCAAATACGTTATCACCAAGATTACCTATTACAAATTTATCAATAAGTGCATCTTCCGCGATAAGTTCCGCTCTGTCAACAGCCGCATGAATAGCAGAAAGTTCTCCGCCTACGATTGTGACAAATTTACCCGGACAAACCGAACCTGAACTTATAAGCACGATACCCGCACTCTTTAGCATTTCATCAGTTACAACAATACCCTTAGATACGTTTTTTTTTACTTCAACTAATCCTATTGAATTCATCATCTCTCACCCACTATCTTTCAATAATAACAAATCTGTCTGTGACTGCCTTAACCTTGCCGTCAATGCTTGCGTGCATTGTTGTACCAAGATCCTCGTATGCTGTTTGAGCAACAACGTCACCAACTTTAACTGTATCGCCGACCTTTACAGTAGCACTTGCCGGCTTACCAACGTGTTGTTTAAGTTCGATATAAACTTCATTTGGAGCAAACTCTATCTACTTTCTCTCAACGTGTGCTTTAACCTACTTTCTTATTCCCAGTCTGTCAATCAGAACAGACGAAGATACAAGTCTTGACGCGCTTTCAGGTCTTACCTGTTGTGGCGCTTGATTATTCTGACGTCTTAGACCCTTTCTTCCAAGAGCACCTTTGACGTCCATTGAAATCTTCTGCGGGTCAAGCATTTGCTGACAACCGATAACGGTACAGACACCGCAACCGCAGCATAAAGCCGACTGCAAAAAGCTTTCTGAATCTGTAACTTCACTGTGCGATGCCGCACGAACTGTCTTATGCACATTGATATTATATCCAAGCAAGTTTCTCGGACACATATCACTACACATTGTACAGTTACAGCAAGCCGCAGACGCACGCTTTAATGTCATTGAAATTGGCATTCTCTTACGTTGAATGATAGAATGAGTTTCAGGGAATATAAGAAGTCCCTTAGTTGTCTTAGTAACTGAATCGTTTTCCAAATCAACAAGTCTTCCCATCATAGGACCGCCGTTAATAACAGCCTTACCGTCAAGGTCACCGTGTCCTGTTGCCTCAAGCAACGCCTTAATCTTCATTCCGACAGGAACTTTAACTGTAATATCCTCATCAACGTCACCGCCGATTGTTACATACTTTTGAGTAACAGGCTGACCGTTTGTAATTGCACAGTGAATGTTATAAACAGTTTCAACGTTAATAACCATTACTCCGACCATTACAGGGATTGCTCCCTCCGGAATAATCTTGCCTGTTGTTTCATATGTAAGTACAACTTCGTCACCGGCAGGATAAATGTCAGGGAATTTCCTTAATTCTTACCTTTGTACCCTCAAGTGATGCAACAATTTTTGTATCCAAAAGGTGCATATTCTTACCCTTAATACCGATAATTGCCTCATCTGCACCCATTGTATCAATAAGTACATTAAGTGTATCAACAAGTGCCTGAAGGTGATGCTCCAAAATGTGATGGTCAACCATCATCAATGGTTCACATTCTGCCGCATTCACTATAATCTGTTTTACTTTGTCTGAAAATTTTCTGTGAGTAGGGAATCCGGCACCACCGGCACCGACTATACCTGCATCATCTACAATTTTCTGAAGCTCTTCAAATGTCATTTTGCTTCTTCCTCCCCAAAGAGTTATTATGTGGGTTTATTTACTGAATTTAATCAGCATTGTTTCTCGTCAAGTATACCGACAATCGTTGCGTCAACTGGTGAATTTGCGTCACCGATTGCAACTCTCGCACTGCTACCCGTAGTAATTATAACGTCCTCACCGATACCGGCACCGACTCCGTCAACTGCTACAAGGAACTTATCGACAAGATTTTTATTTTCAATACATTGTACAAGCATAAACTTATATCCCACCAAACCTTCAAGTTTATGAGTTGATACAACGCTTCCATATACTCTGCCAATAATCATTATTATCAATCCTCTTATTAGACAAAAAGCCTAATATGGTTATTTTTCTAAAATCACAACTCTGTCGCCTGTCTTTATTGCACAGGCATTTGCATCATCAGTATCGATGTGCATTTCCGTATTAAAGTCTTCTCTAACTCTGACCTGAACGTTATAGAAACGTGTCGGTTTTGAGTTTTGGATTTCAACATCAACGATGTCATTATCCTTAATTCCATACTTTTCTGCCTCTGCAGGAGTCATATGTATGTGTCTGTTGGCTATGATACAGCCTTCATTTAAAAAATATACTGCCCTTTGGACCAACCAACGCCATCGGCGCACTGCCTTTTAACTCGCCTGAAGGACGTACAGGCGGACTAACCTTTAATTTAAAGGTATCTGTTCTTGAAATTTCAACTTGTGATTGTTTTCTGACAGGACCAAGTACACGAACACCCTCGATTGTACGAAGTGACGGACTTACCAATGTTACACATTCTTCTGCAGCAAACTGATCACCCATAAGCATTTTCTTTACAGTAAGTTCGTGTCCCTTACCGAAAAGAATTTCCAAATGTTCCTGTGATAAATGAACGTGTCTTGCCGACACGCCGACTTTTATTCCTTTATTATCTTCTTTTTGCTTAATAATATCTACAACTGCATTAGCAATCATATCTTGCAAATTGTTGTCCATTCCTTTTTTCCTCCTAAAAATTGAGGTTTCATTCCCCCATAGCTGTGACGGGAAAATTAAATTTCCCCGTCAGCCATGTCGGAATCGGACTTAACGTCCATACTTCGCCTTATGTATTTCTACATAAGAATTTTTACTTACTAAATCAAACAGCAGGTAAAATCTTTTCAACGTCACTGTGTGGACGAGGAATTACGTGAACTGATACAAGTTCACCAAGTCTTGAACCTGCTGCAGCACCTGCGTCTGTTGCAGCCTGAACTGCACCAACGTCGCCTCTTACCATAACTGTTACAAGACCTGAACCGATTCTTTCTGTACCGATTAGTGTAACGTTTGCAGCCTTAACCATAGCATCTGCTGCCTCGATTGCTGCTACAAGACCTCTTGTTTCTACCATACCTAATGCTTCTACTGCCATTTTAAATTTCCTCCTATTTTTTCTTGGGCGAATGCCTTTTTACTTAATTTATTTATCTAAAAGCACCAATGTGCAAATTAGAACTTAATTATTGTGTTTTCTTCGGACGACCGCGTCTTCTTGTTGCCGGTTTCTTTTCGGCAGTTGTTTTCGCAGTCTTTTCCGTTTCTGTTGATTTCTCAACTGTTTTTGGTTTTTCAGCCTTAACCGGAGTTTCTTTTATCGCTCCGACGTGCGTTCCCGCAATTTCCGGGTTAGGCTTTTTCTCCTCCTCGTCAAGATGCAAGAACTTAAATATCTCATGATGAGGTCTTGCTATAACCTGTGACGCTTTCAAACATCCGTCCTTTGTAGCTCTTGCCACACCGGCGTCAACTGACGCTTTTACGGAAGTAAGTTCGCCTCTTACGACTATTGTTACAAGTCTGCCTCCAAGTTTACGCTCTGTCGCAACAAACTCAACATCAGCCGCTTTCAGCATATCGTCAAGCATTATAATAGCATTTCCCAACGCTGAAACCTCAACCAAACCTAATGAATATTCCATCTGCTAACCTCCTACTTAAATCGAAGGCAGGATTTTGGCAATGTCATCATGCGGACGAGGAATTACATTAACTGCATAAACCTCTCCGAATCTCTTTTGCCACTGCCTCACCGGCTTTAACAGCCGCCGTAACAGCGTCAACATCGCCTTGAATCACTACATTCACAAGACCTGAGCCGATTTTTCTCAGTTCCGACTACCCATACGTCAGCGGTTTTGGTCATAACGTCGGAAGCTTCAATAGAAGCGGTAAGACTTCTTGTTTCGATAAATCCTAATGCCTGCACTCCTATATCATTCCTTTCCTTAAATTTACGCTACGCGTTATTTGGTATATGACCTACCTTATCTCTGCCGACACTTGTTCGGTTCGCCATTTTTGCGAATCCTCGGTCGGTCTTGCAATTATATGCTTTTGTATAAGTCCGGATATGCTCTCCGCTGTTCTTGCAGCCGCGTCAACCGCCGCAGTAACGGCACTGACACTGCCTTGAACTTTGACAGCCATAATAAGCGGTACTTCTACCGAATCGGCGTTTGCCGGCTTATTTGAGTCAATTGCAATAACTTTAACGTCTGCAGCTTTTTGCAGCCGCGTCTGCCGCTGTTATCGCAGTAACAAATCCGAACATTTCTATAATTCCTATTGCGTCATTCATACTTATTCAGCCTTTCTTCCGAGGTTTAGATTAAGTCTTTTCTGACGTAAGCTATTTTCAATCCCTTCTGAGCAAGGTTTGTTTCAAGTGCCTCGTTCATTTCTTCAAGTGGGAATCTGTGTGTAATAAGTTCCTTAATAGGCAATCCGATTGCGATTGCTCTCTTTAAGAAATCAAATGTTGTAGCATAATCTCTCAATGTATAAACCCATGAACCAACCAGTGTTATTTCCTTTGAACACAAGTCAAAATGCGGATTTATCGTAGCATCTCCGCCATTTATAAAGAATCCGAGTTCGCAAAGTCCGCCGCCGTTTCTGATGAACTTATAGATATTGCTGTGAGCAACAGGAGAACCTGTACACTGGAATGCAAAATCTGCAAGATGTCCGCCGAAAGCGTCCTTTACAGCATTTGCAAGGTTATCGATACCCTTGTAATTCATAAAGTTAACTGTTTCACCGGCACCCATTCTCTTAGCGAATGCAAGTCTTTGTTCATTACCGTCAACTGCAACGATATTTTCAATACCCATTGTGCGTAGAACTGCTATACAGATAAGACCGATAGGTCCGCAGCCCTGAACAACAACTCTTGAGTTAAATCTCAAAATGTTAGTTGTCTTTGCTCTTTCAACAGCGTGTACCAAAACCGCACATGGTTCGATAAGAATTCTTGAATCAAGATCAAGGTCGCTTACGTTAAATACTGTTGAACCGCCTCTGATAAGAATGTAGTCACTGTACCAGCCGTTTAGGTGAACGTCATCATCAGGAAGAAGTCCGTAAACGTCTGCACCGCCTACATTTTGCTTATTAAGGTCAAACATTGTAATATCAGGATCGTCTTTGAAAATCATACAAGTAACAACCTTATCACCGATGTTTAAAGGCTTACCTGCGCTATCTTTCTTAACGTTTTTACCCATCTTTACGATTTCACCCGTACCCTCGTGTCCAAGAACAACAGGGATAAGTGAGAATGGGTCATTCTTATATTCGTGAGCATCTGTACCGCAAACACCGCAGCCTTCAACTCTTACAAGAATATCGTCATCACCCAACTCAGGGATTGGGTATTCCTGAATTTCAAAGTGCTTTAATTCTGTCATCATAGCAACTTTTGCAGTCTTTGGAATGTCACCGCTCGGAGCTGCTTGTGCTTTTGGAGCTGATGCAGGAGCACCGCTTGTCATTTCTTGCAAAACCTGTTGTACAAGCTTTGCTACATCATTTTCGTTTATATTCAAGGTTTTCACTCCTTTTTATATGATATTAAGCGCGTCTGAAAGTACGCATCTTCTCTGGCGTGTAAAACTTCTCGGAGAAGTGATACCCTCACCTGTCGGACCGGCAATAGTAAAAGGTTGTCCAACCTTCAGCATTAAAGCCGATACCTGCATATGACGGAGCATTCTTAACAAATATTGTTGTACAGATTGCTTTTTGCATATTGCGTCATATGGTCAACATTCTTTGAATGAAGATGAGCGCTGTGACGATTGCCGTGTTCAGCCTTAACAGCCATTTCAACAGCCTCGTCGAATGTATCTACTCTGACGATAGGAAGTATCGGCATCATAAGTTCTGTTTGAACAAATGCCTGTGAAAACTCTGTTTCACAAATGATACATCTAATATCGTCACCGACATTGATACCGATTTGAGCAAGAATCTTCTTTGCGTCACGTCCAACCCAATCCTTATTGATAACACGTTTTGGCTGTTCGCCCTCTTTTTTTAGGCTTTGACCAAACAAGGACAACATCCTCAAGTTGTTTAACTTGTGCCGCATTGATTAGGTAAGCACCGTTCTTCAACATATTCTGAATAAGCTCGTCCGCAACATTTTTCATTACAAAACATTCTTTTTCAGCGATACAAGGAAGATTGTTATCAAATGTACATCCGTCGATAATATCTTTAGCCGCCTTTGGAATGTCGGCAGTATCATCAACAACAACAGGAGGGTTACCTGCGCCTGCGCCGATAGCTTTCTTTCCGCTTGAAAGCAGCATTTTAACAACGCCAGGACCGCCTGTTGCAACAAGCATTCTTACTGATGGGTCATTAACCATCTTAGCAGAAGTTTCTCTTGTCGGTTCTTTTTTACTGTACATACGATATTTTCCGGACCGCCTGCCGCAAGAATAGCTCTGTTGACAAGGTCAACAGCATATGCTGAAATTCTCTTTGCGTGCGGGTGCGGATTGAATATAACACCGTTACCGCCTGCAAGCATACAGATACTGTTACAAATAACTGTACAGCTTGGGTTTGTTGACGGTGTGATTGCACCAATAATTCGAACGGAGCCATCTCAACAAGTGTAAGACCTCTGTCACCGGATAGTGCACGGGTTTCAAGGTCAGATGTACCAAGAGCTTTATCGGCAACAAGGTGATGCTTTAAAATCTTGTGATAAACATTACCCATTTTAGTATCCTCAACAGCCAACTTAGCCATTGGTTCAGCCTCTTCATGAGTAAGACGTCTGATTTCCTTTATAATATTTTCTCTTTGTTCTTTATTATAATGTCTAAAGGTCGTGTAAGCTTTTGTTACAAGCTGCAATGGCCTCTTCCATCGTATCGAATACACCAAGCTGCTTTCTTGCAGGCTTGTTATCGAATGATGAAATATCCATTCCGGCAATAACGTTTTTAACGATTTCGCTTACTTGCTTTTCATCTACCATTAACTTTTCCAACCTCCTCAAGCAAATCGGGCTTTAAAATACGCGTCGGCAACCATTGCAAGAGCTGTATCTTGTTCTTTTGTGCCGCCCGAAACTCCGATTCCGCCGTATATTTTTTTGTCTGTTCTAAGCGGATAACCTCCGCCCAACAGCAATATTCCGTTTCCGTTTGTAAGTCCGTCAAGCGAACCGCCTCTTGATTCATCAAGTGCGATATGTGTAGGCATTTTCAGCGCTACGGCTGTATAAGCCTTATCCTGTGACGCCTGAACGCTTGCTATGTAACTATCGTCCATTGCGTGAAGAAGTACAAGATTTGCACCCTCGTCACGAATTGCAACAACCACTTTAACTCCCAAAATCGTCGCTGCTTTTTCAACTGCCTCGGCAAGTTCTTTCGCCATAGCAATAGTCATCTTTTCGGGACTTTCATGTTTGCAATTTCCGCCGCACTTACATTGTTTTTTACACTCTTTTTTCACTTCCGGTTTAGGAGCAGAAACAGGTTTTGCGACTTTTTTTGTTTAACGGTTTGTCCAGAGTTAAGGCGTACTGCCAACTCATCGACAAGTTCATCAATAGTTTTCATGATGTTTCTCCGTTACTTATTTATTAAGTTGTTCCATAACTTTCTTTGTTACTTCTGCAACAAGGCTTTCCATATCCTTATTTGATGATGAAGGAGTCGGGCAAACCTGTGAAGGAAGCGGTTGGAAAACCATGATAAGCGGCTGATGATTCTACGCCGTACTTTTCATTAGCCTCTGTCGGTGACATTGAGCAAGTATCGTCACCTTCATAACAACCCGGACAAAGCTTTTCCATAGGGTGCTTACCCGGAACGCCGAATTGTTTTCTAAGTTCAACAAGTTTCTTAACTTCACCGCAAAGGGATTTCCTTTTCACCGCCAAGCATTCTTGCATAGAAAAGTAGCTTTGCGTAAAATTCTGTTGATTCCATTCTGAAGAATGCTGTGTTTAGGTCACAACCGAATGAAAGTGCACCGTGGTTTGCAAGTAGAATTGCATCATAATCTTGAAGATATGGTTCAAGTGATTCAGGAATTTCCATTGTTGACGGTGTACCGTATTGTGCGATTGGCACTGCACCAAGGAAGATGATAGCTTCCGGCATAATTAGCTTGTCAAGTGGAATACCTGCGATAGCAAATGAAGTTGCAATCGGAGGATGAGCATGAACAACGGCATTTACGTCCGGTCTTTGCTGATAAACCTTCAAGTGCATTTTAAATTCTGATGAAGGTTTCCAAGGGCCGTTAGCCTCTTTTTAGATTACCTTGTCCATCAACTTTACAAATCATTTCAGGAGTCATGAAACCCTTACTTACGCCTGTCGGTGTAACATAGTAAGTGTTGTCATCAATTTTGACTGAGAAGTTACCGTCATTTGCGGCAACAAAACCGTCATTATAAATTCTCCTTCCGATTTCGCATAATTCTTTCTTAATTTCAAAGTCAGACTTATACATTTGTTTTCCCTCTTTTTTCTTTGTTTTTTTTGGTTTTATTTTGTTTTGTCTTTATTATACACCATATAAGTCTTGTTGTAAAGACTTTTTTTCTGTGTTTTTGTGCTGTTTACCACACAGACAAATTGTAAATTAATATCTTTAACTGTACATTATTATTTTATCACAAAACACCTATACTTTGCAAGTCTTTTGCGTAACATTTTGCACAATAAAACGTATTATTTTTTCCGCTTTATCAATAATATACAATCGTAATAAGTGAATTTTGTGAAATGTAACCAAAATGTAATATTGTTGTATTATAATTGCAATCTTATATTTTATTTCGCTATAAAAATAACGGACGCATTCGCGTCCGTTATTTTATTATTATTTTCAGAAATTAGTTTACAAATCTGTAAATAACGATTTCTTGTAGAGCACCCTTATCACAGAATCTTGCTATTGCATAATCACCTGTTTTTGTTTCAGAATCATATGGCTCAAGATCTGAAATCTCACTACCGTCTGTATCAATAGAAGCCTTACCGGTCTTTATATTGATTTCAATAGTATCCATAAGCTTTGATGAGTCGAATTGAAGAGTATTCAATGCACTTGCATCAATTTCAACCTTAGCCTCATCATCAAGATCTGATGAAAGCACTGCACCATATACCATCATATTACGAGCAATAAATTGGTTATATGCACCAAACGGTAGAGCATCGGCTACAGTCTTACCTTCATATACTTGTTTATACACATCATCTGCGTCAAGTACCAAGACAATTCTATCTCCACCATCATAAAGAATATAATCGCCCTCTGATAAGTAATCAGTCAATTTAGCACCAGATTGTGCATTCCAAATATCTGTTGTTGAATAGAACTTGCTACCCCCCTGGTCTGCAATAATGCCGTTATTCTTACCCTTGTTATTCAACTTACCTAAAACAGCATTCTTTGTTGTTGTAAGAGATACTTCTGCACCATTAAAGTAACCATTGATTGTGTAAACTGTGTTGTCATCATCATCAACACCAGTTTCAATTTCATTAACGACCATTGTCGGATTGTTAGCAGCCGTATCAATATCCTTTACTGCTGCAAGAGCATCCGCACTTGAAGTAAAGTTGATAAGAATTGTAGGAACATTTGTATTTTCAAATTGACCAACAACGAAATCACGACTTGAACCGTTTTCTCTTACCACATAAGAACCTGAATTTACTGTACCAACCTTATAGTTGTCTGCATTTTTTTTCATATCTGCTGCAGTCTTTGGAACTGACATTTCAACAATACCGTCACCAATCTTATATCCGCCAACAAGACCAGATACAACCGCAGTACTCTTTAAGTTTGTTGGATTAATTCTAAGAGCCTTGTCATCAGAAACTGTTTTAGCATTAACTGCACAATATAATCTTGTAATATTGCCACTTGAATTAACTTTATACTTTACAAGTCTAATTGCAACATTTGCATCAGATGAAAGTTTCATAAATGAATTTGCACTTATAAGAGCTGAAATTGTTGACTTAGCCTCTTCTTTGGAAGAAAGTGTTGTAGCAGCTGTTGCTGTAGGAGCCCAGTAATCAACACTTGAACCAAGCTTATATTCAGCTGACTTACCGTCTTGAGTCATCATTTCAATAATGTAACCGCTACCGTCTTCTGAATCATAGCCGTTCATAATCCAACCATACTTTTCGCCTGACTGAAGAACACTTCCGCCTGCTGATTCAATATAAGCTATACGACCGAACATATCTGTATAGAATGTTGATTGTGTACCGCTTACAAGATCGCCAACTGCAACGTTTGCAACATCGTACTTTGTACCGTTGATTGTAGCATAGCTCTTGTCAACCTTCTTTGAAATACCTGACGCCGAACCTGTAAAGCTTTCGCCTGTTACAACAACGTCAACAACTGTATCGTCAAGACTTCTTCTGATTGTTGCTACATCGTTCTTCTTTAGGTTTCTAAGTCTGATCTCGTTACCTGCTTTTTGTAACAGAGATTGTTCTGTCTTCTGAATCGTCAAGTTTGATTGTTAGCGCCTTTGTATCGCCGAAGTTATCGTCATCTGCTACTTTACCTACGATTCTTTCGTCTGTTGCACTTGAAACTACCATTGTTTCATATGAATCTACGAATACAACATCAAATACATCGTCCTTGTCACTGTCTACAAGTCTGATACTGCCTTTTTCAGGAAGTAGTAAATCATTGATTGATTCGCCCAATTCAGCAAGTTGGCTGTTTGATATAATCTTACCGTTGTATACGATTGACGCACCGGCACAGTCCTTCTTCTTGCTTACGCCTTCGATTTTGAATTTACCTCCATCTGTATCAAAGCCTTCAACTGTTTGAATATCATCAGCATCAGCCTTGAATGTTGTTGTCTTTGATGCGTCATATGTTACTGCAAGAACTTTTGGTGTAAGACCGCTGTTTTCCTTGTAGTAATATGTAATCTTTTGAGCAAGGTAATCTTCAAGACCTGTTAGGTCACAGTCAAATAGCTTAGCTTCATCGTCTTCATCTGAAACGATTTCGATTTGACCGTCTTGAACGTCTGTTGAAGATACGCTTGTCTTTGATGTAGCTGTAAGAACACCCTTCTTATCGATAACGTCAAACTTAGCCTTTGCCAATGTTCCGTTAGCTTTGTAAGTAGGAGCACCGTTCTCATAGCCGTTGATTTCCTTGTATTGACCAAGAAGTGCATTATACACCATCTTGATAACTACGCCACGGTCTGAGGCAACGTCTGCCGCACCCGGTGCGTTCTTTGTGATTTCAAGGTCTGACATACCTGCAACCTTGATATAACCGTTAGGATATCCGCCGTAATATTCAGCGTCATCTTGATAGTTCATAGCATTTACAAGCATTACACATACTTGAGCATATGTAACTTCGCCGTCAGGAACAAATGTTCCGTCACCCATACCGCTGATGATATTAGCCTCTAAAGCTGTTTGAATTTGATCAGCAGCCCAGTGTGATGATGTTACATCTGTAAAACCGTTCTGATATGTAGATGTTGATGTTAAATCAAGCATTCTTAGAACAATTGATGCCATTTCCGCTCTTGTTACCTTTGAATCAGGCTTTACACTACCATCTTCATAACCTGTGATAATACCAAGTGCACTACATAGTGAAAGTGCCTTGTCATAATAACTGTCGTTATCATAGCTGCTACCAGATGTAGTAGGAGCAACTGTAGCTACAGGAGCCTCTGTTACAGCAGGAGCCTCTGCACTGCGGCAGGAGCCTCTGTTGCCTCTGCACTGGCAGGAGCCTCTGTTGCCTCTGCATCGGCAGGTTTTTCTGTTGCTTCTGCCGAAGTTGTTACAACTGTTTCAGCGTTTGTATCTTCATCTGCAAAGCCGACAACGCCGACTGAGCCTACAAGCATTGCTGATGCCAAAAGCGCACAGATTAGTTTTTTCATCTTGTTACCCATTTGAATACCTCCATAAAATTTAAAAAATATAATACAAATTGGATTTTTCCAATTTCTATTAACGAAACTCACAGACAATTATATAGCATTGTCAATACAATTAACAGTTAAAAATCAGTTATAATTGTCTAATTTAAAGACTATTTCGGTTGTTTTTATAAATTCAACCTGCTTCATTTTTTCTCTTGCCAACCTTTGCAAATTCCCTGTACTCCAGCGGAGAAACTCCGGTATATTTTTAAATACCTGACTGAAATATTGTGAATTTGAGCCGTAACCGACTTTTCTCGGCAACTTCGTAAATTCTGTCCTTTTTACCCTCAATTATGAGGTCTTTCGCCATTTCCATACGTTTTTCCATAACATAATGAGAAAAAATTCTTGCCTGTTTCTTTCTTAAACAGCTTTCCAAGATAATCGACATTCGTATATAATATCGTTCCGGCAAGCCATCGCAGCGAAAGATTTTCATTTTCGATATTCTCATCAATTATGTTAATCGTATCACGAATTAGCGAACTGTATATTTTGTTAGATTCCGGTGCATTGGCTTTTGCGATTTCAAAACCGTTCTGTTCAATGAAAGATTTAATCTCACTAAGCTTTTTAGCCGCTTGAACAGAAACAATTCCTTTCATATACTTTTCGATTTTTTCAACACTGCAACAACGAATTATACAGACATAAAGCTCCAAACAATACGTTTTTGCAACTGCCGGAGTCGGCATTGCTTTTTCAAGTGTTTTAAAAAATCCGCTCAAAAGCATTTTCAGCTTTTCCATATCACCGGTTTTTACGGCGTGTTCAATAGCGCCGTATTCAGCTTGTACACTAACAGCATTTTCGTTGATTTTAATATCGTTTTCATACAAAATCTCGCAGCTGTCAGAGTAAAACGAATATCCCATACATCTTTTCAGACGTTCGTATGACGCAGGTGCATCAGCTATTGACGCAATCTTGCTGTATACCGCCATAACATCATATCCATAGCACGTTTTTCATAGTATTATGAATTTTCTCAAGTACCGATGTAATCTCTTGCTGTTCCAATAATGTTGTTATAAGAAACAAATGATTTTTTATTGTTGTGCTTAATAATAATCTATCTTCACCGAGGTACTACTCAGAAGAGTTTTTTTAAGAAGAATATATCTTCATCTTCACTTTGCTGTGCCGGTTTAATGATTATCATTCTTGTTTCAAGCATACGGTCTACGCCAAACGTCTTACAATATATATTGAATATTTCATATGTATCGCCCGTACCAAGAATGTATTCTCTAAGAAATTGTTCTTTGATAATAGGCTTAACTCTGTCCGCCTCGGAAATAACCATTTTTTCAAAATTAGCCTTTGTTTCCGACGTCAGAATTATGTATATCATTCAACTTATACATAGACACCTCTCCCTTATAGGCACTCTCTCGCACTATATATTTTATATTATATACTGTTTTTCTTATAATTTCAAGTAAAAAAATTTTAACAGAAAATTCTTGAATTGTTCATAATGGATTATTTTGTACTTTTCCCATATTTAATCACTATATCTTGTCTTTTTGGGAGATAAATTTTTTTTATAAAAAAACGGACAAATATGCAATTTTGTCCGTTTTCATGTAATATGAAGTTATTCTACCCACTCAACTTCCAATCCCATTGCCTCCGCAACAAAGCGGACAGGGATAAATGTTCGGTCGTCTTTTATTATTGCGGTTGTATCCATTTGTGATGATTTGTTGTTTACTGTCAAAACATCACTTCCGAGTGTCACTTTTACAACATCGCCATTTTCTTTTTTGTAATGGTTGCCGTTTTTGATGTATCGTCCCAATCAACCTTGCAGTCAAGCATTTCAGATACTGCACGAATCGGCACTTGTGTTCGTCCATTTTCATCAACAAACGGCTGTGCGTCTGGGAATACTACGTCTGTGCTGTCTACTTTTACCGTAACGGCATTGCCTGTTTCAACCGTAAGCTTTTTCGGTTTTGCCGTTGGTGCTGTTGTTTCGCTCGGTTTAACCGTAGCAGTCGGCTCTTGTGTCGGAGTTACAGATGATGTTGGTTTTAATGTTTCTTTTTGCGGTGGATACAGATTCATCTTTTTTATTGACTTTAGGTAAATCTATACCTGTATGTTCCTTAAATAACACATAAAATCCATCTAAAACATATTCATCAGAATTACTGTAAAAATTCTCCGGCAGCTTTATATTTGGGTCTTTAAATATTACATTTTCTTTGTGGTCATAATTTATATAATAACCATCTAACGGATATTCTTCAATATTTTTCGGTGCTCCCTCAAAAGTCACTTTTTCCATATACGGACACATATAAAATGCCCAACTTTCGATTGTATCAACATTTTTAGGAATAGTAATTTCTTTTAATGTTGTACAGGTAAAAGCACGTTTTTCTATTTTTTCAAGGCTTTGCGGTAAAGTAACCGTGTCTATATCGCAAAACGAAAAACCATCTTGAGTAATACTTTTAACACCTTCTGGCACTTTTGGATTTTTGTCATTTCCGGTATATCTCAACAAGGTATTTTCGACAATTACAAAATCTTTATCATTGCCGATTGTTTTATTTGTTTTGCCTTTTAGATACTTATCTTCACACCAAGCTGAACCACGAACCATATTGTATATATTGACTGTCATATCCGAATTAAACGTGATATTATCCCCATCAAAATAACAACTTACTTTGTCAAGCATTTTATCAGGTATATTTATTTCTTTTATATTTGTACCGTCAAACCAACAAGCTGTTTCTTGATTTTTATTTTCAGGTGTATAAGTTAAATTATTTGATAAATGAACTTTATCTAAATCACCGCAATCTGAAAATGCTTTATATCCCATATGTGTAACAGTATTAGGAATTAAAATATCACCCGTCAATGAATTTAAACCGCTGAATACATATTCGCCTATATACTCAAGATTGTTCGGTAAGTCAATATTCTCTATTTTAGGGCATTTATGAAAAAGAATTATTTCCTATTTTCTTTAGTGTTGACGGAAATACTATTTTATTGAGAGAATCGCATTCCTGCATTATACCGTCAGGTATTTCTGTGATTCCATCTTTAAAATCAATTTCTTCCAAACTGCTTGATGAATTAAGAATCGAAAAGTTTACATTTTTATTTATAATTAGTTTTTTTATTGCCGTATGTGTTTGCTTGATATGATTTAAACCAAGCAAATTTGAATTTTCAGGTATTTCACAAATATCTGATGTACCCACATACGCAAGAATATTATTTGTACCCTTTTCGTAAATGAAATCTCCTCGTATTTCCTCGTCTTCAGCTAAATCATTTGCAAATGATGTTACACATAATGACATCATTATTGCAAATATGCTTATTATTGAAACAATCTTTTTCATAATTCTACCTCTTTCCTAATCATTCCAACCATTCAACTTCCAAACCAAGTGCCTCTGCGACGAAACGCACAGGGATAAATGTTCGGTCGTCTTTTATTATTGCGGTTGTATCCATTTGTGATAATTTGTTGTTTACTGTCAAAACATCACTTCCGAGTGTCACTTTTACAACATCGCCATTTTCTTTTGTAATGGTTGCCGTTTTTGATGTATCGTCCCAATCAACCTTGCAGTCAAGCATTTCAGATACTGCACGAATCGGCACTTGTGTTCGTCCGTTTTCATCAACAAACGGCTGTGCGTCTGGGAATACTACGTCTGTGCTGTCTACTTTTACCGTAACTGCATTGCCTGTTTCAACCGTAAGCTTTTTTCGGTTTTGCAGCCGGTGCTGTTGTTTCGTTCGGCTCAACCGTAGCAGTCGGCTCTTTGGTTGGCACTGTTGTTGGTAGTGCTGTTGCAGTTGGAACGGTAACAGTAGGTTTTGTTGTACTTTCCGTTGTTTCGGTTGGCTCAACTTCTTCAACTTTGTTCCAACCGATTAACTCTCTGTTTGAATTTATCAATTCATAAAATGCAGGCAATTCATATTCTGAAATTCCGAAAGAAAGAATACGATTTTTAATATCTGAATTATTGACTTCAATCTTATTTTCACTAAGTCTATCAGAAACTAAAATTGCGTTTGAACCTATTTGCGTATTTCCGTTGATTGTTACTTTTTCTAAAAATGGACACCAATCAAAAGCATCATCTTCTATTTTTTTGACGTTTTTAGGAATTGTAATATCTTTTAATGTCGACAAATAAAATGCTGCCTCTCCTATTTGGGTTAAGGAATTTGGTAATTCGACCGTATCAATATCACAATATGTAAATGCACGTTTACCTATTGCGGTTATTCCATCGGGAACTATTGGATTTTTGTCTGTTCCGATATATCTAAGTATGGTATTTTCGGCTGTTGCAAATCCTTTATAGTTACCCATACTTTTATCTGTTTTGCCTTTTAAATATTTTAAATCACACCAATCCGAGCCTCGAACCATGTTATATATTTTCACAGTCATATCGGAATTGAAAGTAATTTCATCCCCATGGAAATAGCAGTTATCACAATTTAGCATGGTATCAGGAATATTTATCTCGCCGATTTCCGTACCCGAAAACCACTGATATTCTTTGTCTTTTTCACATTTAATGTTGTTTGACATATGCACCTTGTCAAAACTGCCACAATCCGAAAAAGCAGTGACGTCCATTTGCGTTACGGAATCAGGAATATTCAAATTGCCCGAAAGAGATGTTTCTGCAAACACATATTCACCGATTGATTGAATACCGTTATTTAAAGTGATTGATTTTAAGTTCTTGCAATTACGAAAAGCTCCGTCATCTATAATTTTTATCGTAGATGGCAGTGTGACTTTTTCAAGTTTATTACAATTATCCAAAAATTCATATGGTACTTCTGTAACGCCCTCTCTAAACTCAACTTCTTTTAATTTATCAAACTTCACAAGTTCACCCGAAAGAACCATGTCAATATTTACATTGTCATTTATTATTAACTTAGTTATAGGTGAACCTTCTGCCCATGACGGAGTTAATCCCTTTAATGTCGTATTTTCTGGGATTTCACAAACCCCAGAATTGCCTATATATGCAAAAAAATATTATTTGTTCCTTTTGCATAAACAAAATCCCCTCTTACTTCTTCATCCTCACTTAAATCACTTGCAAGTGATATTGTACATAACGACATCATCATTGCAAATATGCTGATTATAGATATAATCTTTTCATAAAACAACATCTCCTATAAATTTTTTCTAACCCAAAGTATAAATTTCTACAATGGCTATAAATGGATTGTATATAATAAAATCACATATGTCAACATTTTCCGACTAAGTGGTAGCTTAATCCGGAAACTTGGTGGCAATTAATGGCATTATGTCTTTTATACATTGAAAAAGAGTGCAGTAATAATAACTGTACTCTTTACATTGTATATCTTTTGATGAATATTGTTGAATTTTGTATTTTTATAATATATATTCTCTTGTCGGAGTAATCCAACGCTAAAGGTAAGACAAAAAACAGTGTAAACGCTGGACGGTTATGCCACCCTCCTTAAATCCAATATTATTGGTCGGGAAATGTGGTGATAATGTGACTTTTTTATGAACTGTTAATGTATTTAGTTACTTTAATTGTTTTAATAATAATCACAAAAAAATAACGCCAGCCGTCCAAAGCTATGACGTTATTTTATAACTAATACTTTTGGCATAACCGTTTGAAGTCTTGCCTTTTTCTATTATCATTATATCCTTATCCGTTAAAATTGTCAATACCACTGATATATCTTTTCAATCATTCCTAATATAATGTAATCACAAAACATTCCGCATATAAACAAAAAAGAAACAAACAATAAATGCTTGCTTCTTTCAAAATGGCTCCTCCAGCTGGGCTCGAACCAGCGACATCATGATTAACAGTCATGCGCTCTGCCAACTGAGCTATAGAGGAATATCTTCTTTAGCTTTCGCTAACTTTTTTCTTTAAACACCAAAGATAACGACTTCTGTCGTTATCTTCAGCATTCTTTCGTTCCGGCAACTTTCTACTTTCCCAGGCAGTCACCCACCAAGTATCATCGACGTTAAGGAGCTTAACTTCTGTGTTCGGCATGGGAACAGGTGGTTCCTCCTTGCTATCGTCACCGGATCTTCTCTTTCTGAGGTTATACCCTCAAAACTAAACAACATAACTTCACAATGCGTTTTCTCTAATTTCTTATCTTTCTCGTTCTCGTTCATCTGTATTTTAACTGCTTTTGCTTTCTTTATGCTGCTAACGCTTTATGTACTCCGCATTGCCTTACGGCAACCCGTCCGCTGGACGCCTCCACCTTTTTAGGAGGCGACCGTTCCACCTGACTGTCCCCGACGGATTGTCGGTCATATTCAAAGTGGTATCCCAACATCGACTCCCCCAACACCTGGCAGCATTGGTTCTCTGTCTCCCACCTATCCTGTACATGTACAAAAAATTCAATATCAAGTTACAGTAAAAAGCTCCATGGGGTCTTTCCGTCTTGTCGCGGGTAACCCGGCATCTTCACCGGTACTTCAATTTCGCCGGGTATATTTGTTGAGACAGTGCTCAAATCATTACGCCATTCGTGCGGGTCAGAACTTACCCGACAAAGGAATTTCGCGCTAGGACCGTTATAGTTTGACCGCCGTTCACTGGGGCTTAAGTTCGCTTCAGTTGCTCTAACACTTCTCCTTTTAACCTTCCAGCACCGGGCAGGCGTCGGCCCCTATACGTCATCTTTCGATTAGCAGAGACCTGTGTTTTTGGTAAACAGTCGTTTGAACTATTCTCTGCGGCCTGTCATCGCTGGGGCACCCTTCTCCCGAAGTTACGGGGTCATTTGCCGGGTTCCTTAACAACCCTTACTTCTCCCGCTGGTCTTAGGATTCTCTCCTCATCTACCTGTGTCGGTTTTGCGGTACGGCACCTTAGTAAACTTCCATACAGCTTTTCTCGCCAGTGCATCGCTACTTCGCTACTAATTTTCGGTCCTAGCATTATCGCCCCGTTTTTCTACCAACGGTGGGGTACATAAGCTATGGACGGTGGTCCCATCGTCACTCCATTTCAAACGCCTTCGGTGGCTACGGAATCTTTACCGTATGTGCATCGACTACGCCTATCCGGCCTTGTCCTTAGCTCCCGACTAACCCAGGCGGACGAACCTTCCTCAAGAAACCTTAGATTTTCGGCCATTATGATTCTCACTAATTCTCGCTACTCATTCCGGCATTCTCACTGTGATATCTCCACCATGTCGCTTCCGGTGTGCTTCTGCCGTACGTTGCTCCCTACCAACAATTTACTATCATGCCGTAGCTTCGGTATGAATTTTAGCCCCGTTACATTTTCGGCGCACAATCACTCGACTAGTGAACTATTACACTCTTTGAATGAATGGCTGCTTCTAAGCCAACATCCTGGTTGTCTACCACCTGTTGCACATCCTTTCTAGCGGAACTTGGGACCTTGGTCGTAGATCTGGGCTGTTTCCCATGAGCTCTTTTATTAGAGCATCTGACTTTGATCATGTGGTAAACCATTTAAGTTTGTTCCGGGAGAACCAGTACTTTGTGGCCGGGTTCGATTCAGTGCTCTACCCACCGGGTAATCCGCCAAGCTGTTTCAGCAGGGGTCGGTTCGGATTTCTCCATTGCGTTTACCGCAACTTCAACCTCCACGGATGGGTCACCCAGTTTCGGGTCTTACTGCATACAACTTTACGCTTTTCACACTCGGTATCCCTTCGGCTCCGTTGTCACAACTTAACCTCGCTCCACACGTAACTCGTTGGACCATTCACAAAAGGTACCACATCCGTCACCTAACTCTAATGTGCTTGTAAACATAGGGTTTCAGGTTCTTTTTCTCCCTCCCGGGGTTCTTTTCTTTCCTCACGGTACTATACGCTATCGGTTACTAAGGTAGTATTTGGGCTTGGGATGTTACCTCCACACAGGGTGTTTTCGTGGTATTCTCGCCACTACTTGTAGCTCATTTCAAACTACAGGACTGTTACCTTCTCTGGTAGGACTTTCAACTCTCTTCATTTACTATAAAGTACTTCAGTTTTGCAAGTCCATAACCCCAACAGAAGTGGGCCTCGGTTTGGGCTCTTTCCCTTTCGCTCGCCGCTACTAAGGGCGTCAGTGTTTTTCTCTTCACTCCGACTGTAGATGTTTCAGTTCACCAGGTTTCCCCTCATGTCACTATTTATTCATGACGCGGTGACACATGTTTTGATGCCGTTTCCGCATTCGGAAATCCATGGGTCATTGCCTGCGCGGCTGACTGGCGGCTTTATCGCAGCTGACCACGATCCTTCGCTTCGGCTCTCTTGGTGCCAAAGGCAACCACCCTATGCTCTTTATAAGCGATCTACTATCAACAATGATCTATTTGATCCCCGCCGCTCTCGCGGCTCTGGTGGCAAAATCCTCGAACCTCGCTCCAGCATTGCCGCGTACTTAAACGCTGCGCGTGCGCGCTCGGCTCTCCGATTTTCTGCACCTTTGGTGGGCTCAAGAGGACTCGAACCTCCGACCTCACGCTTATCAGGCGCGCGCTCTAACCTGCTGAGCTATGAGCCCGTTTTCGCTTCCCGGTGTTTCTCATTCCACCTTGCCCGCTTCGCCTTTCCGGCTAACCCTGGTAGGAGATGATGGGTTTCTTATTCCCTTGTCCCCCTGTTGCAGGGCAGGTGCTCTCCCCGCTGAGCTACACCCCCGCTCGCGACTCTCTCGAGTCCCCCTCGCGGGGTGTTGGCGCATCCCTTTTTTCCCAGGCCGTCTCGGCAGCCTACCGTATCTTCGGCACTCCGCAACGACTCTAACCCGTGTTCGGAATGGGAACAGGTGGACCCTGCGCGTTATTGGCACCAACTTCTTTCCTCATTGGTCACTGAAAATTAAACAACGAAAAGTCTTTTCTAACCCGATCGTCTTTGCGACTTCTTTACCGACCTCTCGCTCCGACCCTTAGTTCTCCATAGAAAGGAGGTGATCCAGCCGCACCTTCCGATACAGCTGCAACTTGTTTACGACTTAACCCCAATCATTGAACCCACCTTCGACTGCTGCCTCCGTTTTCCGGTTAGCTCACAGGCTTCGGGTGTTC
>VOFC01003019.1_pt1 | contig 30752 bp, 32 predicted proteins | sample 5384161 | NCBI WGS metagenome assembly VOFC01 (sample SAMN12384722, study PRJNA508395) | human gut metagenome | isolation source: healthy gut B | host: Homo sapiens
GTTGACAAGGAGGCGGGGGTGTGGTATTATACTTGAGCGCCAAGCGCTGAGGCAAAAGAATGACTTCCAAAGCCCCAGCAGGAAGCCCTTGAAAAGAACCAATAGACGCAGAAAAACACCAGTTGACACTGAGATGTTTGAAGCGCTCCAAGTTCAGAAAGTTCAAAAGCTTCTAAAAAATAAGGCTTGACAAAAAACCACTTCGGTGGTACAATAAACAGGTCGCCAGCCGCAAGGCTGAGGCGCACAGGACCTTGAAAATTGAACAATATCGAAAAACTTGTAAGGAACCTTTAAGTGTTTGGAAAAACACTAAAAACAATTCAAAAGTAATTCACACAGGACGCAAGCGATTGCGTGCTGAGCGAACAAGATTTAACACTTTTAAGTGATAAATATCATTTATAAAGAGTTTGATCCTGGCTCAGGACGAACGCTGGCGGCGCGCCTAACACATGCAAGTCGAACGAGCGAGAGAGAGCTTGCTTTCTCGAGCGAGTGGCGAACGGGTGAGTAACGCGTGAGGAACCTGCCTCAAAGAGGGGGACAACAGTTGGAAACGACTGCTAATACCGCATAAGCCCACGGCTCGGCATCGAGCAGAGGGAAAAGGAGTAATCCGCTTTGAGATGGCCTCGCGTCCGATTAGCTAGTTGGTGAGGTAATGGCCCACCAAGGCGACGATCGGTAGCCGGACTGAGAGGTTGAACGGCCACATTGGGACTGAGACACGGCCCAGACTCCTACGGGGGAGGCAGCAGTGGGGAATATTGCACAATGGGGAAACCCTGATGCAGCGACGCCGCGTGGAGGAAGAAGGTCTTCGGATTGTAAACTCCTGTTGTTGGGGAAGATAATGACGGTACCCAACAAGGAAGTGACGGCTAACTACGTGCCAGCAGCCGCGGTAAAACGTAGGTCACAAGCGTTGTCCGGAATTACTGGGTGTAAAGGGAGCGCAGGCGGGAAGACAAGTTGGAAGTGAAATCTATGGGCTCAACCCATAAACTGCTTTCAAAACTGTTTTTCTTGAGTAGTGCAGAGGTAGGCGGAATTCCCGGTGTAGCGGTGGAATGCGTAGATATCGGGAGGAACACCAGTGGCGAAGGCGGCCTACTGGGCACCAACTGACGCTGAGGCTCGAAAGTGTGGGTAGCAAACAGGATTAGATACCCTGGTAGTCCACACCGTAAACGATGATTACTAGGTGTTGGAGGATTGACCCCTTCAGTGCCGCAGTTAACACAATAAGTAATCCACCTGGGGAGTACGACCGCAAGGTTGAAACTCAAAGGAATTGACGGGGGCCCGCACAAGCAGTGGAGTATGTGGTTTAATTCGACGCAACGCGAAGAACCTTACCAAGTCTTGACATCCCTTGACAGGCATAGAAATATGTTTTCTCTTCGGAGCAAGGAGACAGGTGGTGCATGGTTGTCGTCAGCTCGTGTCGTGAGATGTTGGGTTAAGTCCCGCAACGAGCGCAACCCTTATGGTCAGTTACTACGCAAGAGGACTCTGGCCAGACTGCCGTTGACAAAACGGAGGAAGGTGGGGATGACGTCAAATCATCATGCCCTTTATGACTTGGGCTACACACGTACTACAATGGCGTTAAACAAAGAGAAGCAAGACCGCGAGGTGGAGCAAAACTCAGAAACAACGTCCCAGTTCGGACTGCAGGCTGCAACTCGCCTGCACGAAGTCGGAATTGCTAGTAATCGTGGATCAGCATGCCACGGTGAATACGTTCCGGGCCTTACACACCGCCCGTCACACCATGAGAGCCGGGGGGGACCCGAAGTCGGTAATCTAACCGCAAGGAGGACGCCGCCGAAGGTAAAACTGGTGATTGGGGTGAAGTCGTAACAAGGTAGCCGTAGGAGAACCTGCGGCTGGATCACCTCCTTTCTAAGGAGTCAGGCAAGGACAAGACATCAAAAGATGGACAGTCCTTGGACAGGTAACAAACAAGCAGAGTAGATATTGTTCGATTTTGAGGGCCCTGAAAAGGACACTCAAAGACGTACCTTGAAAACTGAATAATAACTGCGAAACAAAGATTATAGTAAGTTCTTTTTTAAGAAATATTACAATTTCAAAAGGAAGGGTAACAATAATCTTCGTTGGCAAGAGAGAATCAAGAGGATACCAAATGTTCTTGAAAGAACGTTTGAAAGGTCAAGCGAACAAGGGCGCAGGGCGAATGCCTTGGCACTGGGAGCCGATGAAAGACGTGATAAGCTGCGATAAGCTTCGGGGAGCTGCAAATAAGCATTGATCCGGAGATTTCTGAATGAGGAAACTCACCTGGGATCATACTCAGGTACGTTATACTGAACTTCAAAATAGGTATATCGAGGGAACCGCCTGAACTGAAACATCTAAGTAGGGCGAGGAAGAGACATCAAACGAGATTCCGTAAGTAGTGGCGAGCGAACGCGGAAGAGGGCAAACCGAGAGTAGAAATACTTTCGGGGTACGGAGCGCATTTAGGACTTAAGTTGTTAACCGAACGGCATGGGAAGGCCGGTCAGAGAGTGTGAGAACCACGTAGGTGAAAAAAACGACAAGAGCCGAGCGAATTCCAGAGTACGGCCAGACACGTGAAACCTGGTCGGAATACGGGGGGGACCACCCTCCAACCCTAAATACTACCCAGTGACCGATAGCGTATAGTACTGTGAAGGAAAGGTGAAAAGCACCCCGGGAGGGGAGTGAAAAAGAACCTGAAACCCCCTGTGCCTACAAGCACCTAGAGCGCGTCAAAGCGTGATAGGGTACTTTTTGTAGAACGGTCCGGCGAGCGATTGTATGCAGCAAGGTTAAGGACTTAAGGTCTGGAGCCGAAGCGAAAGCGAGTTTGAAAAAGGGCGTTAAGTTGCATATAATGGGCCCGAAACCGGGTGACCTACCCATGGTCAGGTTGAAGTGGAAGTAAAATTCCATGGAGGACCGAACCGACCTCCGTTGAAAAGGCGGCGGATGAACTGTGGGTAGCGGAGAAATTCCAATCGAACCCGGAGATAGCTGGTTCTCCCCGAAATAGTTTTAGGACTAGCCTCAAGTTAGATACCTGGAGGTAAAGCACTGAATAGCCTAGCGGCCGAGAGGTTAGCGAAGCTTATCAAACTCAGAATGCCAGAGTATTGATGCTTGGGAGTCAGACAGTGTCAGATAAATGTCATTGTCAAAAGGGAAACAGCCCAGATCTACAGCTAAGGTCCCAAAGTCAGGTTAAGTGGAAAACGATGTGAAGATACGTAGACAACCAGGATGTTGGCTCAGAAGCAGCCACTCATTCAAAGAGTGCGTAATAGCTCACTGGTCGAGCGTCTTTGCGCGGAGAATTTAACGGGGCTAAACCTGACACCGAAGCTTAGGCAGCATGTTTAGCAATGCTGGGTAGGGGAGCGTTGTATACGCGGTGAAACAGTAGCGCAAGCGGCTGTGGAGTGTATAGAAGTGAGAATGCCGGAATGAGTAGCGCGAATGCAGTGAGAATCTGCATGGCCGAAAGCCTCAGGTTTCTGGAGGAAGGTTCGTCCGCTCCAGGTTAGTCGGGAGCTAAGGTGAGGCCTAACGGCGTAGCCGATGCACAGACGGTAGAGATTCCGTCACCACCAAAAGAGTTAAGCACAGGGACACATATGAAGTCTCGGAGCCGGGTGTTGGTTCCGGTAGCGATCGAGGGAAGTTAGTACCGAAGTCTGAGATGGAAGATGGCGAGAAAAGCTGTGTGTATTTCTGCGGTGCCCGTACCGCAAACCGACACAGGTAGGTAGGAAGAAGATTCTAAGGCCAACGGGAGAAGGGTTGTTAAGGAACTCGGCAAATTGACCCCGTAACTTCGGGAGAAGGGGTGCTGCAGCAATGCAGCCGCAGAGAATCGGCCCAAGCAACTGTTTACCAAAAACACAGGTTTGTGCTAAATCGAAAAGATGACGTATACGAGCTGACGCCTGCCCGGTGCTGGAAGGTTAAGAGGAGATGTGCAAGCATTGAATCGAAGCCCCAGTGAACGGCGGCCGTAACTATAACGGTCCTAAGGTAGCGAAATTCCTTGTCAGGTAAGTTCTGACCCGCATGAAAGGCGTAATGATTTGGGCACTGTCTCAACAGCCCGCCCGGCGAAATTGTAGTACCGGTGAAGATGCCGGTTACCCGCGACAAGACGGAAAGACCCCATGGAGCTTTACTGTAGCCTAATATTGGGTTTCGATGTTGCATGCACAGGATAGATGGGACACTGGGAAGCAGGTGCTTTGGCGCTTGTGGAGTGGCCGTTGGGATACCATCCTTGCGATATTGGAATTCTAACCTGCGCCTTTGAATCAAGGCGGGGGACATTGTTAGGTGGGCAGTTTGACTGGGGCGGTCGCCTCTAAAAAAGAGTAACGGAGGCGTTCAAAGGTTCGCTCAGCTTGAACGGAAATCAAGCAAAAAGAGTGCAAACGCATAAGCCAGCCTAACTGCGAGACCGACGGGTCGAGCAGTAACGAAAGTTGGAGTTAGTGATCCGGTGGTATGTGAGTGGAAATGCCATCGCTCAACGGATAAAAGTTACCCTGGGGATAACAGGCTGATCTCCCCAAGAGTCCACATCGACGGGGAGGTTTGGCACCTCGATGTCGGCTCATCGCATCCTGGGGCTGTATTCGGTCCCAAAGGGTTTGGCTGTTCGCCAATTAAAGCGGTACGCGAGCTGGGTTCAGAACGTCGTGAGACAGTTCGGTCCCTATCTGTCGTGGGCGCAGGATATTTGATGGGAGCTGTTCCTAGTACGAGAGGACCGGAGCGGACGTACCTCTGGCGCACCAGTTTTCTGCCAAGAGCATAGCTGGGCAACTATGTACGGATCGGATAAACGCTGAAAGCATCTAAGCGTGAAGCCGACCCAAAGATAAGATATCCCATTGTTTCAAACAAGTAAGACCCCTTGAAGACTACAAGGTTGATAGGCACAAAGTGTAAGTGCGGTGACGCACTCAGCTAGCGTGTACTAATAGGTCGAGGGCTTGACCACAATTCGCTTGAGACTCTTGAGAGTCAACGAAAAAATGTAAGCAGTGATTATTCAGTTTTGAAGGCACGTCCTTCTAAGAAATACTGGACAAAGTACAACAAACATGTTATACTGGTTCAGTCAGATCGGTCGGTGTCGATGACGCAGAGGTTCCACCTGTTCCCATTCCGAACACAGAAGTTAAGCTCTGTCGTGCCGAAGATAGTTCGCTGGAAACGGCGCGTGAAAATAGGTAGTCGCCGTGGGGCAAAAAATAGTATCATAAAGGCAGAACCTTATACTTTCTACAGATTTTCCTGTTACACTGAATGCACAAGGAAAGGAGATTCTGTATGGATAAACTGACGAAAAAAGGGCTGGACGGTACCCAGCTCAAGACCATTGCACTGGCGCTGATGGTGCTGGACCACATCCATTATTTCTTTGAATTCACCGGCGGCATCCCGACGGTGTTCAGTATGCTGGGGCGGCTCAGTGCGCCGCTGTTCCTGTTTTGCACGGTGGAGGGCTTTGCCCACACCCATGACCGCAAGCGGTATTTTATCCGCATCTGGGCTATTGGCGCGGCCATGGCGGCGCTGGAATTTTTTATGATCTACGCCAAGGCCTTCCGGCGTGGGGATGGGTTCTACCCCCAGAACGCCATCTTCCAGGATCTGATGCTGCTGTGCATCGTCTGGCAGGGTATGGACTGGCTCCGGGAAAAGAAATTTGTCAAGGGAATCGCCGCAATGGCCGCTGTCCGTGCTGGCCTTTTGTGGTGGCCGTATTTCTGATGCTTTTCCCTCAGGTGCAGGAGATGCCCATTGCCTCGTCTGTGGTGGCCTTTGTCATCACCAGCCCCCTGCCCATGTGGACGGCCATCACGGATGGTGGATGGAGCTTTCTGCTGGGCGGTGTGCTGCTGTATGCATTGCGTGGACGGCGCAAAGTGCAGCTGACAGTATGGGCACTGGTGATTTTCCTGTGTGACTTTGTGCGGCTCTTTGGGACGCTTTGCAGACAGGCGGATTTTGTGTGGACGCAGATGTTCACCGACTACTACGAGTGGTTCGGGGTGGCGGCGGTGCTGCTGATGCTGCTGTACAATGGGCAGCGCGGCAGTGGACACAAACAGCTGTTCTACTGGTTTTATCCGGCGCATGTGTATCTTCTGTACGGAGCCTCCTGCCTGCTTTATAACGTGTTGAGGTGATCTTGTGGCAAACATTCTGGCAGTGGATGACAACCCGGAACTGTGCAGGCTGATCTGTACGGCATTAGAACGGGACGGCCACCGGGTAGAAACGCGGCAGGCGGGCGGGGCGCTGACCGAGGCGCTCTGCCGCTGGGCAGACTGCATCCTGCTGGATGTGATGATGCCCGGGGAGGACGGTTTTGCGGTCTGTCGGCGCATCCGCAGCCTGACCGAAGCACCCATCCTGTTTCTGAGCGCCCGCACCGACGAGGCGGCTGTGCTGGAAGGGCTGGGCATCGGGGCAGATGACTTTTTGTCCAAGCCTTTCCGGGTGGCAGAGCTGCGGGCGCGGGTAGCGGCGCATCTGCGGCGGCAGAGCCGCACCCCGGCGCACCGGATGGTGCGCAGTGGGGTGGAATTCGACCTGTTCGGCAAAAGCGCAGAGGTGCAGAATGTTATCCTGCCGCTGACCCGCTCGGAATATGCAATCTGTGAATATCTGGCGCTCCATGCAGGGCAAACCTTTACAAAGGAGCAGATCTATGAGGCTGTCTTTGGAGTGGACGTACGTCGGATGATACAGCAGTGACCCAGCACATCAAAAAAATATTCGGGCAAAGCTGCGCACGGCAGGCGTTGCGGCGCCGGAAACACTCTTGAAAACCGTGTGGGGAGTGGGGTATCAATGGAAAAACGAGGACTGATCTCACTGCGCAGCGTATTGCTGCGGTATCTGGTACGGACCGCAGTGGACTGTGTACTGGCAGTGGTGGTGTGGTTTCTGCTGCTGCTCCTGTACATCGACAGTGGATTGTTTCTGCCTGCCCGCTCTGCTGCCGAGGCTGCACAGACGGCGGTGCTGAAGATCCTGCCGGAGATGACGGCTGAAACCTTTGATGCGTCCCGGCTGGACCCGCTGTGCCGGTATGTCCTTTATGCCGGGCAGGACGGGGATGAAGTGCTTGCTACCAACATGGATGACCGTCATCTGCAATGGGCACTGGAAGAGCGGCAAGGAACGGTCCGCTGGCACATGGGGTACACACAGTATTATTTTTGGAGCAACATTACGGGACGGAAGCTTTTGTCAACTGCAATTTGATTATGCGGTACCCTATGCGGACCCTGCGCTGCGCAGAACATTGCCGGATGTGCAGACGGTGCATGTTGTACTGGGCATATTCCTGTTGCTGGGTGTGATAGGGGGAGTACCCATCGGACCGGAAAATTTCTGGCCCGCGAGGCGGAAAAAGCTGACCGAAGCTGCACAGAACGTGGCACAGCAGAACTTGGAGGAAAGCGGATTCGGCCATGCGAGGGTAAAAGAATACGATGCTGCGTTACAGGCATTGCAGACCATGGGCGGTGAATTGACCGACAGTTTGCAGCGGCAGTGGGATATGGAACAGCGGCAGCGGGAACAGATCATGCAGCTTTCCCACAAACTGAAAACGCCGCTGACACTCATTCAGGGCAACGCGGAACTGCTGGCGGAGGATGAGAACCTGACCACGGAACAGAAACGGCAGCTGGAGGTCATCCTGCGAAGTACCGAGCAGACACGCGAATATCTCCTGCGCATCCGTGCCGAGGTGCAGACTCCGTTGAAATACAAACAGAAGACATAGAAAAGCGGCCCCGCCGCGTTGGGATACCAACGTGACGGGGCCGCTGTGTTGTTCTTTGGAGTACCCGGAAAAATCAGCCCTTGCCGACGCAGCCGAACAGCCCACCAGCGGAATGACCGTGCGGTGATGGATGCGTATGGTTTTGTGAAGGGAACCGAAGCCCGTACCAGCGAAAGCGCCTGTGTGGCCGAGCTGATGAAGCTTTATCAGAAACTCTCGGCAGAAAAGAACGCAGAATAAGCCCGGCAGTCCGCTCCCGAAAAAGAGCGGCCGCCTTGAAAATCCCGCACGTTTCCCAAACGCGTGCGGGATTTTTTGCGCAAATCTCTTGCATCCGGTCTGCCGGTGCGGTATGCTTAACCAATAGAGCATTGCAGAGGGAGGGGACCCGAGATGGACAGAGATGAGATCCGGTACCTGCTGGGCAGCACGATTTTTGCGCGGGTCAAAGCTTACCGCGACCGGATACGGGATGTCGGCTGCGAAGTGGCGGAAAACGGTGTGCGCCACCTGAGCGCCCAGGTGGAAGGCAGCGGACATCAGCTGTACCGGACCCAGGCCTGGCTGCGGGAAAACGGTACCTTTGTCAGCGCGAGCTGTACCTGTCCCTACAATGAGAATGGCGATGGTCCCTGCTGCAAGCATATCGGCGCTCTGCTTCTGTGGGATTGTGAACAGACCGAGAAGCAACCTGTTGAAAAGCAGACCGCGGCTGCAGATCCGGCCGGGATCCCCGGGGTGGTGCGGGGCACGGCGGGCCTGCCTGCCCGTCTGGCAGAGGAGCCGGAGCCGCTCCGGAAGGACAGCTATGCTTCCGGGCTGGAAATGCTGTTCGGCAAAAAGTGGCGGGGCGAGGAACCGGAGTCGGATTACGAAGTCCGTCAGCTGCTGCAGACCTATCAGAAAGGGGCGCTGGCCGAGGTGGATGCGGCCCCCGTCTGGGAAGATGGCCGCACCCATTTTGCGGAGCTGGAACCGGAACTGACCTTGATCCCGGGGAGCGTCCCTGGCTGCGGCTGCGGATCTCGGCAGACAGCGGGCGGCAGTATGTGGTCAAGAGCATTCCGGAGCTGCTGACGGCGGTGGAAGAACACCGCACGGTTTTTTACGGAAAAGCGCTGGAATTCCGCCACAGCTGGGATGCCTTTACCCCGGAGAGCCAGCAGCTGCTGCGGCTGCTGCGGCGTCAGATCAGCGCCCGGAAGAGCGTGGAAAGCAGTCTGCGGACCTACGGCAGCACCGAAAAGGGCGGGCCTGCAGGCGGCATGGCCCTGAACGGGGAGATCTTTGACGGGTTGGTGAGTTTGTACGAGACCACCGGCTGGCTGGGCGGATATGAGCTGAAGAGCGGGATGCCGGCTCTGACCATGCAGGTGAACCGGCGCCGGGGCGGCGTGGAGGTGGCGGTGTCCCCGTCCCTGGGCTGGACTTCCGGGCTGGATCATGAGTATTTGTACAGCGAGGACACCCTCTGGCAGCTGGACCGGGCAGGCAGTGCCCGGCTGCTGCCCGCGCTGAAAGCCCCTCTGCGGAAAGAGTCTGTTTTTCACCACAAAGGACGCCACCGCATTCTGCAGCTATGTGCTGCCGGAGCTGGGGCACCGGGTGACCATTGAGGACCCGGAGCGGCTGCTGCTGAATCAGATCCCGCTCGAGCCGGTGGTGCAGTTTTATCTGGATGCCCCGCAGATGGGGGCTGTGTCGGCCCATGCAGAATTCCTGTACGGGGAGGACCGGGTGCGCCCCGGCGAGCCTGCCCCCGCCGGTCTGCTGCGGGACGCCCGCACCGAACAGCGGGCAGGGCGTCTGCTGGGCCGGTATCTGGAACCAGGGCTGGACACCATGGGCAGCGGCGTGGCCACGAAATACGAGACCTATGAGGAAGAGGCGGTCTACCGCTTTCTGGAGGAGGGCGTCCCGGCGCTGCTGGCAGAGGGCGAGGTCTACCTGACCGATGCCTTCCGGAACCTGCAGGCGGCTCCGCCCCGGATCTCGGTGGGGGTGTCGGTCCACGGCAGCGTTCTGGATCTGGAAGTGGACACCGGCGAGTTCCCGGTCAGTGAGCTGAAGGCACTGCTGAAGTCCCTCCACCAGAAAAAGCGATACCACCGTCTGCGGGACGGCCGCCTGCTCCGGCTGGATGATTCCATGGAGGCGCTGGACGAGCTGAATGAGACGCTGGAACTGTCCGGCGCAAAGCTGGGCAAGAACCATGCGCAGCTGCCCCTCTACCGTGCCCCCAGTCTGGACCGGGCCCTTTCGGGGCAGAACGGCATCCGCTTCAACCGGGACGATGCGTTCCGGCAGATCAGCCGGAGCTTTCATGCGGTGAAAGACAGCGAGTATACCCCGCCGGAATCTCTCCGAAAAGTATTGCGAAAATACCAGCGGGACGGCTACCGCTGGCTGCGGACACTGGACAGCTACGGCATGGGCGGCATTCTGGCCGACGATATGGGTCTGGGCAAGACGCTGCAGGTGCTGAGCTACCTGCTGGCCATCAAGGAACAGGGGGAGAACACCCTGCCCAGCCTGATCGTCTGCCCGGCGTCGCTGGTGTGGAACTGGGCAGAGGAATGCCGGAAGTTCACCCCGGAGCTGGTCTGTGTGCCGGTGGATGGAGATGCCGCCCACCGGGCGGCTCTGGCGGACAGCTGGGATGCCGCGGATCTGGTGGTGACCAGCTACGACCTGCTGCGCCGGGACGAGGGCCTTTACGAGGGCCGGAAATTCTATGCCTGCATCCTGGACGAGGCGCAGGCCATCAAGAACCACACGACCCAGAAATACAAGGCGGTCTGTCAGGTGGAGAGCCGGGTCCGCTTTTTGCCCTGACCGGTACTCCGGTGGAGAACCGGCTGGGCGAGCTGTGGAGCATCTTCTCCTTCCTGATGCCGGGGTATCTGCCGCCGTACAAGAGCTTCTGCGCCCGGTTCGAAAAGCCCATCGTGCAGGAGGACGACAAAACGGCTGTGCGCCGGCTGAACCAGCTGACGGGGCCTTTCATCCTCCGCCGGATGAAGTCGGAGGTGCTGAAGGAACTGCCCCCCAAGACGGAGAGCGTCTACCGCATCGAGCTGGAAGAAGAGCAGCGGAAGCTCTATCTGGCTGCGGTGGTGGACGCTAGGGAAAAGCTGCGCGCCGCAAAGCCGGAGGACAAGATGGCGGTGTTTGCTGTCCTCATGCAGCTGCGGGAGATCTGCTGCGACCCGCGCCTTGTCGCGGACAACTGGGCGGGCGGCAGCGCCAAGCTGGACGCCTGCACCGAGCTGGTGACCAGCGCCGTGGAGGGAGGCCACCGCATCCTGCTGTTCAGCCAGTTCACCTCGATGCTGGAACTGCTGGCAAAGCGGCTGGATCAGGAAGGGATCAGCCACTTCACCCCCCTGCAGGGTTCCACTCCCGAAACCGGTGCGGGCTGAGCTGGTGCGCCGGTTCAACAGCGGGGAGGTCAGCGTGTTCCTGATCTCGCTGCGGGCCGGCGGCACCGGCCTGAACCTGACGGCGGCCGATATCGTGATCCATTACGACCCGTGGTGGAATGTGGCGGCCCAGAATCAGGCCACCGACCGTGCCTACCGCATCGGCCAGCAGAACCCGGTGCAGGTGTATAAACTGATCGCACAGGATACGATCGAAGAAAAGATCGTGGAATTGCAGCAGGCAAAGCAGTCGCTGGCTGAAACGGTGACCGGAAGCGCGGACGGCGCCATCCTTGCCATGAAGCCGGAAGAGCTGCTGAAACTGCTGGAAGGGAGCGAACCATGAATTACGCATTGTTTTCGGTGCCGGTGGGCACCATTTACGACCTGTCCCGGCCCGTCAAAGAAAATGAGGACGGGGAACTGGTCTCCGCCATCGGGGACGAGGGCCTGTACGGACAGGCCTGTCAGGTGCGGACCCTGCCCGGCGGCGTGACGGCCGGGGGGAGCATCTGCCCCCCGATGTGGCGGAGGTGGTCAGCTTTTACGGCTACCACGGCTATGTCCGGCGGCAGGAGTTGCAGTTCGTGGAGGAGGATGCCCTGTGGGACTATCTGGGCGGGCGGCTCGTTCTGGTGGACCGGGCAACAGATGTCCTCAGCCTGCCCCGGGTGCAGGGCATCCGGATGCTGGAGCTGGAACAGGGCGGCGTTCTCCGCCGCCTGCCGGAGACATCCGAAGAGGCCGAAGCGCACAAGGGCTGGGCGAAGGTCGCCCTGCTGGACGGCCGGACGGGCTATGTCCGGGATGTGGCGCTGGAACCGGTGCGGTACGAGATGGCAGCGGTCTTTTCCCAGCGGGAGGGCCGTGCCTTTGACGATGCACTGGCGGATACCTGGAACACCACGGCGGACCGGCTGGTGCCGGAGATGCTGGACCGCCTGTACGGCGGCAGCGAGGAGGCCTTCCGGGCGGCAGTCTGTACACAGGCGAAAAAATATCTGGGCACGGAATACCGCTGGGGCGGAAAATCCGGCCGCGGTATCGACTGCTCGGGCCTGGTCAGCAGCGCCTATATGCAGTGCGGCGTCCTCATCTACCGGGATGCGAAGATCGTGGAGGGCTGGCCTATGCACGAGATCCCCTTTGCGCAGAAAAAGCCGGGGGATGCCCTCTATTTCCCCGGCCACATCGCCCTGTATCTGGGCGAAGGACGGTACATCCACTCCACCGGGGCAGCGGCCAGCGGCGGTGTGGTCATCAACAGTCTCGACCCCGCCGACCCGCTCTACCGGGAGGATCTGGTGAAGAGCCTGTATGCCGTCGGAAGTATTTTTTTGAACCTTTCGGTCAGGGCCGCCGGGCTTTGATGGAAAGAGGTTTTTAGACAGAAGGAGTTCCTCATGAAAGTCTTTGATCTGCATTGTGATACCCTCAGTGAGCTGCGTCATGCGCAGCAGCGGGGCGAGGCCATGAGCTTTGCCCGCAACGATCTGCACATCGATCTGGAAAAACTGGAGCAGGGCGTTATATGCTCCAGTGCTTCGCCGCCTTTGTGAACCTTGCCGACCCCACCCCCGGGGCCGACCCGCTGGTGACGGCGCTGGAAGAAATCGACATCTTCAAGCGGATCATGGAAAAGTATTCGGGCCGCATTGCCCCGGTCTACCGCCCGGAGGATATCCGGAAAAACGCGGCGGCCGGGAAGATCAGCGGGATGCTGACCATCGAGGAAGGCGGCTGCTGCAAGGGCAGTCTGGGCGTACTGCGCCGGATGTATGAGCTGGGTGTCCGGATGATGACCCTGACCTGGAACCACGAAAACGAGCTGGCCAGCCCCAATGTGGTGCCCGGGGCCGGCACCGATGCCATCTGGCCCTGCCAGCCCAACACCGAGACCGGCCTGAAGGAAAAGGGCTATGAGTTCCTGGCCGAAATGGAGCGGCTGCACATCATCGCGGATGTGAGCCACCTGTCGGACAAGGGCTTTTGGGACATTGCGGAACACAGCACCCGGCCCTTTGCCGCCAGCCATTCCAACTGCCGCGCTCTGGCCCCCCACTGCCGCAACCTGACCGATGAGATGATCCGGGTCATGGCGGAAAAAGGCGGTCTGGTGGGCCTGAACTACTGTTCCGGCTTCCTGGACGACCAGCCCGCCCCGAGCTGTGCCGCAGCACCACGGCCCTGATGGCAAAACACGCGGCCCATTTCAAGAAGGTGGGCGGCATTGAGATCCTGGGTCTGGGCAGCGACTTCGACGGCATCGGCGGAAGGCTGGAGCTGGACAGCTGCGCAAAGCTGCCCCTGCTGGCGGACGCCCTGCAGAAGGAAGGCTTTACCGAGGACGAGGTCGAAGCCATTTTCTACCGCAACGCACAGCGGTTCTTTGAAGACAATCTGTAAAAATAAGGGGGATATTCCGAAATGGATCAGAATATGACGCTGGAAAAGCGGATCGCCGCCGAGCTGTACTCCTATCAGGGGAAGATGAGCGTCTTTGTGGACGACCTGGGGAAATACCGTGGAGGTCGGGGCTGACGAAAATTCGAGACCGCCTCCACCATCAAGGCCTTTATCCTGGCAGTGCTGTATCTTCAGGCCAGCCGGGGAAAGGCGGATCTGGAGGAAGAGATCGCCTACGAGGCCAGCCAGTTCGTGGACGGCTCCGGAATGCTGCGGGCGCTGGGCGTGGGGGCAAAGCTCCGGGTGAAGGACACCGCCACCATGATGATCATCTGCTCGGACAACATTGCCACCAACATGATCAGGGCTGGATACCATCAACGCCTGCATCCGGGAGCTGGGCTTTGCCCACACAGTACTGCACAACCCCTGCACTTTGACCGGTACGAGCAGCTGGGCACCACCACGCCCCGGGACTATGCTTCCCTCTTTGCCCAGGGTGGCAAAAGGGAACGCTGGTCAGCCCCGGGAGGCCAGTGCAGAGATGCTGGCCATCCTGCGTCAGCAGCACTACAACACCATGCTGACCAAGGACTTCCCGCAGTATTATCTGGACTGCGAGGAGACCGGGGCCCCGGAGCTGCTCTGGGTGGCCAGCAAAAGCGGCAGCATGAACGCCTGCCGCAACGACGGCGGCATCGTCCACACCCCCTACGGCGAGTATGTCATCGTGCTGATGAACAAGGATTTTCACGATATCATCGAGTACAATGAACATCCCGCCATCGTGTACGGAGCAAGCGTGTCGCGCATGATCCTGGACCAGGTGCTGGCCTGCGAGGGCAGGCTGTCCCTGTCCTGAAGAACTGAGCTGAAATCTGAACAAAATTGGAAAGATAAGAGGAATTATAACAATGGGTATCACGCTTTCGCCGTGGATGATGGCTTTCTCTTGATGCTGATGACCGGGCTTTGCAGGTTTTGTGGATTCGGCAGCCGGAGGCGGCGGTCTTATCAGTCTGCCAGCCTATCTGTTTGCCGGGCTGCCGCCCCACTACACCTATGCTACCAACAAATTCAGCGCCGCCTGCGGCACCACTTTTGCCACAGCCAACTTTTTCAAAACGGGGCCATGAATATCCGGGTGGGCCTCTGGCCGCCGTGGGCAGCTTTGCGGGCAGTGCGCTGGGTGCGCAGATCGTGCTGCTGCTCAGCGATGAACCGCCCTGCGCACCATGATGCTGATCATCCTGCCCATCGCGGCGGTGGTCTGATCTCTGGCGGCGGAACCTGCCCGACGAGAACCGGGACGATGGGACCATGACCCTGAAAAAGGCGGCCTGCTGGCGCTGGGCATCGGCTGGGCATCGGCCTGTACGACGGCGTGGTTCGGCCCGGGCACCGGCACCTTTGCCATCATTGCCTTCACCACCCTGATGGGCTTTGACCTGCGCACGGCGGGGGGCAATGTCAAGGTGCTGAACCTTGCCAGCAACTATGCCAGCGTGGTGACCTACCTGACCAGCGGGATGATCGTGTTCTCCGTCGGCATCCCCTGCGCGGTGAGCAACATCGTGGGCCACCTGAGCGGGTCCCATTTCGCGCTGAAGAAGGGGGCAAGTTCATCCGCCCCATGATGCTGGTGGTCCTGGTCTGGCTGGGCAACATCTCGGACGAGTGCTGTGAGCAAGCTGACCAGAAGCGAAGGACAGCGGGGCCGCTGCACACTGGTCAGCAGCCCACGAATCTGTCGGGTTGGAAAGCAGTTCCTCTTTTTTTTATTCCAAGATCAGAAGGTGAAGCCCTGATCAAAGAAGGCCAGGCCGAACGCACCGGGGCCCGCGTGGGTGCCGATGACGCAGCCGATCTGGCGCACCAGCGGTTCGGCGGTCCTGCCCAGATTGTCCTGAAGATAGGTCAGGATGGGCTGCAGTCTCCCGGGTGGAGACGGTGTAGCCGGCCAGCGCGTCGGGCACGTGCTGATCCCGCCCATTTCCTCGATCTTCTTGAACAGGGCCACATAGGCGCCGGGCAGGCCCCGGGCCTTGCCCGCCATAACGACCTTGCCCTCCTTTGATGGTGATGAGGGGCTTGATGCCCAGCATCCCGCCGGCCACGGCCACGGCGGCCGGCAGGCGGCCGCCCTTGCGCAGGTACTTCAGGTCGTCTGACGGCCACCAGATGCAGATGCTCCTTGGCGTGTTCCAGCACGGCGGCGATCTGCCCGGCGGTCTTTCCGGCCTCCGAAGGCGGAATGGCCAGCCGGACCAGCTGTGCCTCGCCCAGGCAGACGTTCTCGGAATCCACAAAGAGGACATTGTCCACATTGGCCATGTCTGCGGCCAGCCGGGCGCACTGGCAGGTGCCGGACAGCTCATGGGACAGGAAGATGCCCACCACTTCGTCCCCGGCGGCAGCGGCCTCGGTGAAGAACCGCTCGAACAGCTCCGGGCTGGGCTGGCTGGTGGTGGGCAGCTTGCGGCAGCTGGGCCATGATCCCGTAATATTCGGTGGGGGTCATGTCCACGCCGTCCCGCAGGACGGTGCCGTCCTCCAGCGTGACGTTCAGGGGGATGACGGTGACGCCCAGCTGTTCTGCCTCAGCAGGCAGGATGTCGGACGCGGAATCGGTGAGAATGCGGATCATAGTAATACCTCCAACGGGGCCAAGAACGGATAACCCGACCAAATCAATCAAAAAGTCGTATAGAATATACCAGAGACGACGGGGAAATGTCAATTGTTTGAATCAATATTTCTTCGTATTTTCGCAATTCCGCTCCGTTTTCTTGCACAAACGGGCCGGAACATGATACAATGGGGCATCAGGCATTGCGGGGGGCGGTGCGCTGTGCGCCCGAAGCGGCGGGACAGCGCACCCCCAAACGGAGAGGGGACGGAGAAGATGTCAGAACAGAACCGCCGCCTGCGGGCGGCAGGCATCGCGGCACTGGCCTGGGCCGGGCTGGCGGCGGTCTGGTGTGTGCTGGTCCCCGGCGGGGCGGCAGAAGCTGCCGCAGGGCGTGCCCGGCACGCTGCGCAGCCTGCTGGTGCTGCCGCTGGCCGAGGAGGTGGTGTTCCGGGGGCGCTGCTGCGCCTGCTGCGGCCGCTGGGGGAGCACCCGGCAAACCTCTGCCAGGCTGTGCTCTTTGCGGCCCTGCACGGAACGCTGACCGAAAAGTGCTACGCGCTGGGCATGGGGCTCATTTTCGGGTGGGCCGCAGAGCAGACCGACAGTCCTGCACCCGGGGTGGTGCTGCATATCCTGAACAATGGGCTGGTGCTGGCCCGGGCGCTGGCAGAAAGGGGAATGGGATGACCGACTATGAGCTGATGGGGGCGGCGCTGGAAGAGGCTGCACAGAGCCGCCGCGCTGGGCGAGGTGCCGGTGGGGGCTGTGGTGGCCAGGAACGGCGAGATCATCGCCGCCGCGCACAACACCCGGGAGACGGAGAAGAATGCCCTGCACCATGCGGAGCTGCTGGCCATCGACGCGGCCTGCAAAAAGCTGGGCGGCTGGCGGCTGTGGCAGTGCGAGCTGTTCGTTACGCTGGAGCCCTGCCCCATGTGCAGCGGCGGCATCATCAACAGCCGGATCAGGCGGGTGGTGTACGGCGCGGCGGATACCAAGGCCGGGTGCTGCGGCTCGGTGACCGACCTGTTCGCCCTGCCCTTCAATCACCATCCGGCGGTGGAGCAGGGCCTGCGGGCGGAGGAAGCCCAGGCGCTGCTGCAGGCGTTTTTTCCTCCGCCTGCGGCAGCAGCGGGGCACAAGACCCCGCTGGAAACCGCCCGTGACCCCCTGAAAACGTGAAAAAAGTGGGAACTGCGTGAAAAAGCCACCGGTTCCCACTTTCTTTTTTTTTCGCCGAATTGTGCTATATTATTTAATGGTAACTTGTCGAAACCACTCGCACAGACCAGCGGACTCGCCGCAGGACCGGCCTTGACCGGAAAGAAGGAGCAGAGCGCAGCCCATGGGTGCGGTGGAGGGCGGGACCTTCCTGCCTGCGGGATTTTTTGCAGGCAGAGAACAAACGGCAGGAGGGCTGACTCTTGTACGATGATGAATTTGAATTGACCTTTGACCTGAGCGATGAGGACGAGGCATCCCGGGCCCCTGAGCCGGAACAGGAGCCGGTGCAGGAAGCTGACGCCGGAACCGGCCGCGGAAACAGAACCGGCCGCGGAAACAGAACCGCCGGTGGAGCCTGGACCGGAACCGGCAGTCCCTGCGGCCAACGGGCGCTGCGTGCTGATCTCGGGCGGCGACCGGGGCATCGGGAGCCGCGGCGGCCCGCGCCTTCTGGCAGGCGGGTTACCGGGTGGCCGTGTTCTATCACACCCACGCCGAAGCGGCGGCGGCACTGGAAAAGGCGCTGCCGGGCCTGCTGGCGGTCCAGTGCGACGTGGCCTCCCGCGCCAGCTGTGAGGTGGCGTTCCACACCGTGGAGCAGGCCGTGGGTCATGTGGATGTTCTGGTGAGCAATGCGGGCATCGCCCAGCAGAAGCTGTTCACCGACATCACCCCCGAGGAGTGGCAGCACATGCTGGACGTGAACCTGAGCGGCGCGTTCCACCTGTGCCAGCTGGCTCTGCCGGGCATGATCCGCCGCAAGGCGGGCCGCATCCTGACCGTGAGCAGCATGTGGGGCCAGACAGGCGGCAGCTGCGGGTGCATTACTCCGCTGCCAAGGCGGGCCTGATCGGCCTGACCAAGGCCCTTGCCAAAGAGGAGGGGCCCAGCGGCATCACCGTGAACTGCGTGGCTCCGGGTGTCATCGACACCGATATGATGGCTGCCTTTACGGCAGAGGATAAGGCTGCGTTGGCCGAGGAGACCCCCGTGGGACGCCTGGGCAGCGCGGACGAGGTGGCGCAGCTGCTGGTGTTCCTGGCAGGCGAAAGCGCCGGTTACATCACCGGGCAGGTGTTCGGGTGAACGGCGGCCTGGTGATTTGAACCATCCCGCAGCGGCAAAACTTATGATACGATATCACTTACGGCGCAGCCAGCGCCGCGGTGAAAAAAGGAGAGAGCGAAATGGGCATGACTTTGAAGGAACTGTTGACGAAGGGCGAAGGCACCCTGACGGCGGGCGAGGCCAAGACACTGGCTTCCCAGTGCCGGATGGATGTGGAAACGCTTTACACGCTTCTGGAGGAGCGCGGCATCAAAATTCTGGATGACGAGGCCGACGGTGACACCAGCCTGGATGTGGAAGGCATCATGGCAGAGGTGGAAAGTGCCGAGGCAAACAGCGATGAGCTGGGCCTGGGCGATGAAAATGAGGACGACCCGGCAGAGGAGAACCCCGCAGACCTGAAGGCTGCCATGGATGAGCTGCTGGATGACCCTGTGAAGAACTACCTCAAGCAGATCGGCCAGATCCCGCTGCTGAATGCAGACGAGGAAGTGGAGCTGAGCAAGCGGATCCACGCCGGTGCCGAGGCTGCCCACATCCTTCAGGCGGACCGCCAGAAGTACGGTGCGCCGGAGTACATCAAGAAGAACAGCGCCCGCTTCTCGTTTGAAGAGGACGAGAACAGCCGGAGCTATACCGAGGATCTGGACGAGGACGGCAACACCAAGTCCAGCGAGGACGACGAGGAAAAGGCTGCCGAAGAAGAAGCCATGGAGGCTGTGGAGAACGGCCCCCTGTCCGAGGAGCGCCGTCAGGAGCTGCTGAAGATCCGCCGCGACGGCCTGAACGCCCGTCGCAACCTGAGCGAGGCCAACCTGCGTCTGGTGGTCTCCATCGCCAAGAAGCATGTCGGCCACAACCTGGCGTTCCTGGACCTGATCCAGGAGGGCAACATCGGCCTGATCAAGGCCGCCGAGAAGTTTGACTGTGACCGGGGCTTCCGCTTCTCCACCTACGCCACCTGGTGGATCCGTCAGGCCATCACCCGTGCCATTGCGGATCAGGCCCGCACCATCCGCATCCCGGTGCACATGGTCGAGACCATCAACCGGATGCGTCAGGCCACCAACCAGCTGGTCTACCAGAACGGCCACGAGCCCACCCCCGAGGAGCTGGCAAAGGCCATGGATATGAGCGTGGAGCGCGTGCGGGAGATCCAGCGCATGGCACAGGAACCCGCCAGCCTGGAAAGCCCCGTGGGCGAGGAAGAAGATTCCTCCCTGGGCGATTTCGTGGCCGACGAGAACGCCGAGGCCCCCGGCAAGGCAGCGGACCGCGCCATGGTGGCCCAGCAGATCAACCAGGCCCTCAAGAGCCTGACCCCCCGTGAGGAAAAGGTCATCCGCCTGCGCTTTGGTCTGGACGATGGCCGCCCCCCGCACGCTGGAGGAGGTGGGCCGCGACTTCGGTGTCAGCAGGGCGACACCGTGACCGTGAAGGTGGAGGGGGCGATGATGAAGGGCCGCCGCTGCCGAGGCCATTCAGAAGTTCCTGACCGAGAACGTCTGATTTTTGAATCTGCGGACAAAAGCCCTTGCGGGGACCCTGCGGGGGCTTTTTTCGCACAAAAATTCTCAAGAAAAGGAGAGAGAACGATGCAGGTAGGAACCGGTAAAAGCATCCTGAACGGCATTGCCATCGGAAAGCTGAAAATCTACAAGAAAAAAGATACCGTGATCTCCACCGCCCAGGTCGCGGACACGGCGGCAGAGGAAGCCCGCTTTGAAGAGGCCCGGGCCAAGGCCATTGACCAGCAGACTGCCCTGTATGAAAAGGCACTGGCCGAGGCAGGCGAGGACATTGCCGAGGTGTTCAACATCCATGCCATGATGCTGGATGACGATGACTTTGTGGATGCCATCAAGGAGATCATCAACGGCCAGCACAAGTGCGCCGAGTATGCCGTCAAGACAGCGGGCGACAACCAGGCCGCCGTGTTTGCCGCCATGGATGACCCCTATTTACAGGCCCGCAGCGCCGACGTCATCGACATTGCACAGGCCATCCTCGACATCCTGCAGGGCGTGGACAATGCCACCCTGCAGGGCACGGAACCCAGCATTCTGGTGGCGGAGGATCTGGCACCCTCGGAGACGGTGCGGATGGACAAGAGCCTGCTGCTGGGCTTCATCACCCGGGAGGGCAGCTCCAACAGCCACACCGCCATTCTGGCCCGCAGCATGAACATCCCCGCCCTGATCCAGTGCAAGGAGATCCAGGAAGATTGGGACGGCAAGATGGCTGTGGTGGATGGCTACAACGCCTGCGTGTATGTGGACCCCACTCCCGATCTGCTGGAAGAGCCTGAAAAAGCGCCAGCAGGAGGACCAGAAGAAGCTGGCCCTGCTGGCCGAGCTCAAGGGCAAGCCCAACACCACGCTGGACGGCAAGACCGTGCAAGGTCTTTGCCAACATCGGCGGCATGAGCGATGTGGGCGCGGTCCAGCAGAACGACGCGGGTGGCGTGGGCCTGTTCCGCACCGAATTCGTCTACCTGAACTGCACGGATTACCCCACCGAGGAATACCAGTTCGAGGCCTACAAGCAGGTGTTGGAAAGCCTGGCCCCCAAAAAGGTGGTCGTGCGCACCTGTGATATCGGTGCGGACAAGACCGTGGACTACATGAAGCTCGACCACGAGGACAACCCCGCGCTGGGCTACCGCGCCATCCGCATCTGCCTGACCCGCAAGGACTTCTTCAAGACCCAGCTCCGGGCCCTGCTGCGGGCTTCGGCGTTCGGCAACATGAGCATCATGTTCCCCATGATCACCAGCCTGCGGGAGCTGCAGGACGCCAAGGCCGTGCTGGAAGAGTGCAAGGCGGAGCTGACGGCCGAAGGCAAGAAGTTCAGCGACTGCATTGAGGTCGGCACCATGATCGAGACCCCCGCCGCAGTTCTGATCGCCGACAATCTGGCCAGGAGTGCGATTTCTTCTCCATCGGCACCAACGACCTGACCCAGTACACCTGCGCGCTGGACCGCCAGAACGCCAAGCTGGAGCCGTTCTTTGATCCCCATCATCCGGCTGTGCTGAAGGAGATCCAGATGACCATCGACGCGGGCCACCGCCATGGCATCTGGGTGGGCATCTGCGGCGAGCTGGGCGCAGACACCGCCCTGACCGAGACCTTCCTGCGGATGGGTGTGGATGAGCTGTCCATGAACGCCAAGAGCGTGCTGGCCGTGCGCAAGATCATCCGCAGCGTGGACCTGAGCAAGCCCCTCTGCCAAGAATGTCTGAGTTCCCCTGACGGAACCGTAAAAGGGGCTGCTGCGGCGCCTCTGCCAACCAAAGTGTTGGCAAAGGGGGCGCGCGGCAGCTCTTTTTGATTACAACAAGAAAAAATTCACAAAACTGCCGCCTGACAAGCCGCGCTTTCATGGGAAAACGCTTCACAACGATAAAGCTGGGTGCTATACTATACCTAAGTCGTATTTTTTGAACGTACCTCTGGAGATGAAAGATAGATATGACGCAATTCCTGATCCGCCGGTTCATCCGGCATCCCAATGCCCCCCAGGACCCTGCGACCCGCACGGCCTACGGAAACCTTGCCGGATTCGTGGGCATGGCCTGCAACCTGCTGCTCTGTCTGGGCAAGCTGGCGGCAGGCACCCTGTTCGGCTCCATCGCCATCATGGCGGATGCGCTGAACAACCTGTCGGATGCTTCGTCCAACGTGGTGAGCCTCATCGGCTTCAAGCTGGCCTCCAAGGCACCGGATGCCGAGCATCCCTACGGCCACGCCCGCTATGAATATCTGGCCGGTCTGGTGGTCAGCGTGACCATCCTAGGCATCGGCTTTTCCCTGCTCAAGGAGTCGGTGGTCAAGGTGTTCCACCCCACCCCTGTGGCGTTCAGCTGGCTGAGCGTGGGGTGCTGGCCGCATCCATCCTCGTCAAGCTCTGGATGAGCGGCTTCAACCGCACCATCGGCCGCACCATCGGTTCCGAGACCCTGATGGCCACCGCCGCCGACAGCCGTAACGACGTGCTGACCACCGGCGCGGTGCTGAACTCCACCGTGGTCTGCAGCCTGACAGGCTGGGCGCGGCTGGACGGTATCATGGGCGTGGCCGTGGCAGCCTTCATCCTCTGGTCGGGCTGGGGGCTGGTCATGGACACCCTGAGCCCCCTGCTGGGTGAGAGCCCCAGCCCGGAGCTGGTGGAGCACATCGAGCACACCGTCATGAGCTACCCGGGGGTGCTGGGGATGCACGATCTCATGGTGCACGATTACGGCCCGGGGCATCAGTTCGCCTCCCTCCACATCGAGTTCCCGGCAGAGACCGACCCGCTCAAGGCCCACGATGTCATCGACAACATCGAGAACGATTTTATAAAGCGGGACGGCCTGCAGGTGACCATCCACTATGACCCCATCGTCACCACCGATGCGGCGGTGGGCGTGCTGCGCACCCGCCTGATGGAAAAGGCCCGCCAGCTCGACCCCTGCCTTTCGATCCACGACCTGCGCATCGTGCCGGGTGATACCCATACGAATGTCCTGTTCGATCTGGAGTTCCCGGCGGGCTACACCGGCGACAAGGACGCGCGGCTGGCCGAGATGTGCAATTTCGTCAAGGAGCAGGACCCGAGATACTGCTGTGTGGTGAAAGTAGAGCAGAGCTATGCGTCTGCTGCCCACGAAAAATAAATTTGTGTTTTAGAGGGGAAGGAACTTATGCTGAACGAGACTTACCGCGGGATGCTGGCCCACAAGAGCGTCATCCGCGAGACTTTTTATGTACGGCAAGCAGCGCGCGGCCCAGATCGGTTACGAGAACGTGTTTGATTACTCGCTGGGCAACCCCAGCGTGCCCTGCCCGGAGCAGTTCACCGCCGCCATGCAGGAGCTGCTGGCACAGGAGGACCCGGTGGCCCTGCATGGCTACTGCCCCAGCCAGGGCGACCCGGAGTTCCGCACCGCCGTGGCGGCCCACCTGAACAGGACCTTCGGCCTGCCCTATGCGCAGAAGGATATCTTTCCCACCACGGGCGCGGCGGGTGCCATTGCCCACGCCCTGCGCGCCGTGACGAAGCCCGGGGATGAGGTGCTGACCTTTGCCCCCTATTTTCCGGAGTACGGCCCCTATGTGGAGGGCACCGGTGCCCATCTCAGGGTAGTGCCGCCCCCAGGCCCCGGCTTTCCAGCCCAATCTGGAGGCTTTTTTGAGCAGATGCTGACCGAGGAGGTCACCTGCGTCCTCATCAACACCCCCAACAACCCCACCGGTGTGGTCTACTCTGCCGACACCCTGACCCGGCTGGCGGAGCTTCTGACCGAGAAGAGCAGGGCCTACGGCCACAACATCTTCCTTGTCAGCGACGAGCCCTACCGGGATATCGCCTTTGATGGCAGGGCTGTGCCCTACCCGGCGGCGTTCTACCCCCACACCCTGACCTGCTTCTCCTTCTCCAAGAGCCTGAGCCTGCCCGGTGAGCGCCTGGGCTACGTGGCCGTGCGCCCCGGCTGTGAGGGCGAGGAGGTGCTGGTGGATATGATGGCCCAGATCTCCCGCTTTACCGGCCACAACTGCCCGCCCAGCATCATCCAGCGCGCCGTGAGCCGCTGCCTGGATGTGACCAGCGACCTGAGCGTCTACGAGACCAATATGGATCTGCTTTACAGCAAGCTGAAAGCGCTGGGCTTTGAGGTCGAGCGGCCCGGCGGCACCTTCTATCTCTTCCCCAAGGCGCTGGAGGAGGATGCCAACGCCTTCTGCCGCAAGGCCCGGGAATTTGACCTGCTGCTGGTGCCCAGCGATACCTTTGGTGTAACAGGTTATGTCCGCCTTGCCTACTGCATCGACACCGAAAAGGTAAAGCGCAGCCTGCCCGCGCTGGAAAAGCTGGCGGCCGCATATCAATAAAGCCGAACCTCCCGGCAGAGCATCTGGCAGTGCCGCCGGAGGTCACAGTATTTTTTGAAACAGAGGAAAGGGAAACTGTTATGGAAAAGATCAAGATGACCACGCCGCTGGTGGAGATGGATGGCGACGAAATGACCCGTGTGCTCTGGAAGATCATCAAGGAGGAGCTCATCCTGCCCTTTGTGGATCTGAAGACCGAGTACTACGATCTGGGCCTGCCCAACCGGGATGCCACCCAGGATCAGGTGACCATGGATGCCGCCCTTGCCAACAAGAAGTATGGCGTGGCGGTCAAGTGCGCCACCATCACCCCCAACGCCCAGCGCGTGGAGGAATACCACCTGCACCAGATGTGGAAGAGCCCCAACGGCACCATCCGCGCCGTGCTGGACGGCACCGTGTTCCGCGCGCCGATCATGATCGACAGCATCAAACCGGTGGTCAAGAACTGGACAAAGCCCATCACCATTGCCCGCCACGCCTACGGCGACGTGTACAAGTGCACCGAGTTCCGCATCCCCGGCCCCGGCAGGGCGGAGCTGATCTACACCGGCGACGACGGCTCCCGGCAGGCCGCCACGATCTACAACTTTGAGTGTGCCGGTGTCCTGCAGGGTCAGTACAACAAGGACACCTCCATCTACAGCTTTGCCCGCAGCTGCTTCAACTACGCGCTGGAAAGCAAACAGGACCTCTGGTTCGGTGCCAAGGACACCATTTCCAAGAAGTATGACCACACCTTCAAGGACATCTTCCAGGAGGTGTACGATGCCGAGTACCGGGAAAAGTTCGAGGCCGCAGGCATCACCTATTTCTACAGCCTGATCGATGACATCGTGGCCCGTGTCATCCGCAGTGAGGGCGGCTTTGTCTGGGCCTGCAAGAACTACGACGGCGACGTGATGAGTGATATGGTCTCCACCGCCTTTGGCTCGCTGGCCATGATGACCAGCGTTCTGGTCAGCCCGGACGGTAACTATGAGTACGAGGCTGCCCACGGCACCGTCACCCGCCACTACTACAAGTACTTAAAGGGCGAAGAGACCTCCACCAACCCCATGGCCACCATCTTTGCCTGGAGCGGTGCCCTGAAAAAGCGCGGCGAGCTGGACAGCCTGCCCGCGCTGGTCCGGTTTGGCGAGGCGCTGGAGGCCGCCAGCCTGCAGACCCTCAATGACGGCATTATGACCAAAGATCTCTGCGGCCTGGCGGAGGGCATCACCCCCACCCAGGTGAACAGCGAGGAATTCATCCAGGCCATCCGCACCCGGCTGGAAGCAAAACTGGCATAAGCGCTGCATCACGGCCCCTGCCCCGGAACCCCGGCGGCGGGGGCTTTTTGCGCCTATACAAGGCGGTTGGCCTGTGCTACAATGGGAGCAGAAAAGGCGGTGACAGTATGCAGCATCATCCTCTGCCCGAATATCCCCGCCCGGCCCTGCGGCGGGACAGCTACGAGAACCTGAACGGCCCGTGGCAATATGCCATCACCGGCTCTGCCGGGCTGCCCGCAAAGTGGGACGGCGACATTCTGGTGCCCTACTCCCCGGAGACGAAAGCTTCCGGCGTGGGGCGCACCCTGCAGCCCGGGGCGTGGCTCCACTACCACCGGAGCTTTGTGCCCCCGGCGGGCACCGGCGGGCGGGTGCTGCTCCACTTCGGGGCCGTGGACTATGCCTGCGCCGTGCAGGTCAACGGCCATCTGGTGGGGGGCCACCGGGGCGGCTACTGGCCCTTTGCGCTGGATATCACCGATGCGCTGAATCCTGCCGGCCATGACCGGCTTTGGGTAGCGGTGCAGGACCCCACCGGCACCGGCGTGCAGGCCCGGGGCAAGCAGACCCTCCGGCCCGGCGGGATGTTCTACCCGGCCCAGAGCGGCATCTGGCAGACCGTTTGGCTGGAGCGGGTGCCGGAAAACTACATCACGGAGCTGACTGTCACCCCGGACTATGATGCCCGCACCGTGACCGTGAAAGCCCATACTTCCCTGCCCGGCGGGGCGGCGAACCTGTGGGCCGTGGTGCGGGCCGGGGGCGTGACCGTTGCCGAGGACTGGGGCAGCGACGAGGCCGACCGGGACGGTGAGGTGACCCTGCACATCGCGGAGGAGTATTTCTTCCCGTGGAGCCCGGATACGCCGTTTTTGTATGACCTGACCGTGGGCACCACACAGGGAGAGGAGGAGCAGCGCGACACCGTGCACAGCTACTTTGCCCTGCGCAAGTGGAGCTGTGCGCCGGACGCCCACGGGATCATGCGCTTCTGCCTGAATGGCAGGCCCATCCTGCTCAACGGCCTGTTGGATCAGGGCTGCTGGCCCGAGGGGTCTGTACACCCCGCCCAGCGATGGGGCAGTGGTGCGGGAACTGCAGACCATAAAAGAGCTGGGCTTCAACCTCCTGCGCAAGCACGCCAAGATCGAGCCGCAGCGCTGGTATTACCACTGCGATAAGCTGGGCCTCATCGTCTGGCAGGACATGGTGAACGGCGGCGGACCCTACAAGCTCTGGTTCGTGACCTACCTGACCAACGTGTTCCAGCCGCTGCTGCGCCGCCTGCCCGACGCAAGGCCCCTTTGGGGCCTGCTGGGCCGCGAAACGGAAGCGGGCAGGGAAGAATATGCCCGGGAGCTGGAAGCCACGGTAAAGGCCCTGCAGTGCCACCCTTGCGTGGGCTGCTGGGTGCCCTTCAATGAGGGGTGGGGGCAGTTCGATGCCGCCGGGGCCGTGGAGGCCGTCCGCAGGCTGGACGATACCCGTCTTGTGGACGAGGCCAGCGGCTGGTACGATCAGGGCGGGGGAGATGTGGATTCCCTGCACAACTATTTCTACCCGCTCCGGGTCAGGCCCCGGAGCCGGGCGGTGGCCCTGAGCGAATACGGCGGCATTGCGTGGCCCATGCCCGGCCACGAGCCGCCCCGCAAAGCCTATGGCTACGGCACTGCAAAGAGCCGGGCGGAGCTGACGGCCCGCTGGAAGAAGCTGCAGCTGGAAACGGTGCTCCCCCAGCTGAAAAAGGGGCTTTCGGCCTTGGTATACACCCAGGTGAGCGATGTGGAGGACGAGGTGAACGGCCTGTTCACCTACGACCGCACCGCCATCAAGCCCGACCCCGCCGCTGTACGTGCCGTGAACCAGGCGCTGGAAGCGGCGTTTGAGAAAATGGTAGAATAAAAAAAAAAGAAGGCTGTTACCCTGTAACTCCCTCAGTCACGGCTTCGCCGTGCCAGCTCCCTCTCGGAGGGAGCCTTGGCGTAACGGTGAACGGTGAAAGCCTCCCTCTCGGAGGGAGGTGGCATCGCGTCAGCGATGACGGAAGGAGTTTAGGCAACAGCCTTTTTGCATATAAATAAAAACTTAGTTGGTGCTGCTGTTCACGATCTTGGAAGCGGGCATCCTGTTCATGGCGGAGCTGCTCAGGTTGTGCTCCAGAGAAGCACCGTAGGCGGTCAGCGCCTCGGAGAGCTCCTCCCCCTTCATATCGTTGAGCACCTGTCCGCGCAGGTCATCCAGCGTCTTCAGGCTCAGCGGGTCGAGCCGCAGGGCGGCCATCAGGGCGTAGCCGTTGTACTTCACAGCCGCTGCCTGCCCGATGGACAGGCCCCGGATGGTGTCGGCAGCACCCTCTGCGGTAAAGGCAGAGGTCACGGTGCTGTCCCCGATCAGCTCCAGAGAAGGTGCATTGGAATCGGAGGAATAGGTGGAGCCCAGCACGGCGTAGACCTCCGGCAGAGCGGAGGTCACCACGCTGGAGAAGTAGCCCAGCAGGGCGCTGCTGAAATCGGAATCGCTCAGGCCGGTCAAGGAAGCAGCGTAGGCATTGGTCTGATCCACGGTATCCTGTACCAAATCCAACATCTCGCTGGTCTGGTCCTCATCGGCAGAGGCATAGGTGCTGGTGTTGTAGAGCGGGATGGTGTAATAGGCCAGCTCGTACATGTTGTTCTCCAGATGGCTGGTCAGGTCGGCATCCGACACCGGGGTCTCGCCGTCCGGGCCGTAGACCAGATCCAGCAGGTCGCTGCTCTTGATGAGGATGCGCTCGAACCGCTTGAGGGTGTCGAGGCCGATGCCGTTGGCCTTATAGAGGTCGCCGTTCTGCTCCATCAGCTGGGAGGCATAGCTGTCGGCCTGCGTCTCCTCGTCGGGGGTCAGCACGCCGCCCAGCTCGTCGAAGCGGGTCTCGATGGCGGCGTAGGACTCGAGGTTTTCCAGCGTCTTCCGGGCCACATAGTCGCGGACGGTGGCCGTCTCATCGCTGTCGGAATCGACGGTGATGGTCTGCTTCAGAAATGCCTTCACATCGGTGGCATCCTGCTCCGAGGTGGCCAGATCAGCGGCCTTCTGGTAGGCGTCGTACTGGGCCAGCAGATAGAGACCCGAGGTGATGTCCACCGTGCCGATGGTGCCCACCGAATCCGGGGTGGAGCCGCAGGCGGCAAGGGAAAATACCATTGCCACGGCGGCAAGAAGTGCGATCAGTTTCTTTTTCATTGTTATGCTCCTGTCGTTCGGATCGCCCGCCCTCTCCGTCAGCGCTGCCACCTCTCCCAAGGGGAGAGGCTTTGGCAATTTTTGCAAGGTCTTGGGGAAGCTTAGACTTTTTGGGAGCTGGCAAAGCCTATTGGCCAAGGCCGTTAATCTTTCAAAATATCCTGCCATCGCCCGGAGGATGCTCTGCAGCAGCTCCAGCGGCTTTTCCTCTTTTTGCAGGGTGACGGAGAGGTAGGGCTTTGCGCCGGCCCCGGTGACAACGCGGCCGTTGAAGGCCACCAGCAGGCCCTGGATCATCCGGAGGTCCAGCTGCTCCACCTGCAGCACCAGGGTGTCCTTCTTCTGGGTCACCTCGTACACGCCCACGGCGGTGGCCTGCACCCGCACCAGCGAGACGTTCACCAGGTCGCTCACCGAGGGCGGCGGGTCACCGTAGCGGTCGATGAGCTCGTCCAGCACGTCGGCGGCGTCCTCCGGGGTCTGGATGGCGGCGATGCGCTTGTAGGCTTCGATGCGGCCCGGCCCGTCGGCAATGTACTTTTCGGGGATGTAGGCGTCCACCCGCAGGTCCACCAGGCATTCGCTCTTGTCGCGCTGCACCGGCTCGCCCTTGGCGCGGGCGATGGCCTGCCCCAGCATCTTGACATAGAGGTCGTAGCCCACGGCCTCCATGTGGCCGTGCTGGCTGTGGCCCAGCAGGCTGCCGGCACCGCGGATCTGCAGATCGCGCATGGCGATGCGGAAGCCGGAACCAAAGGCCGTGAACTCCCGGATGGCGGACAGCCGCTTCTGGGCAATGTCCGAGAGGGTCTTGTCCCGCCGGAAGGTGAAGTAGGCGTAGGCCTTGCGGCCGGAGCGGCCCACCCGGCCCCGGATCTGGTACAGCTGGGCAAGACCCATCCGGTCGGCGTCCTCAATGATGAGGGTGTTGCAGTTGCGCACATCGATGCCGGTTTCGATCAGGGTGGTGCAGACCAGAATGTCGATCTCGCCGTTGAGCAGGTGCTGCCACACGGGGTTCAGCTCCTCCTCGGTCATCTTGCCGTGGGCAATGCCCACCCGGGCACCGGGCACCATCTGGCTCACATGGGCGGCGGTGGACTCGATGTTGTCCACCCGGTTGTGCAGGTAGTACACCTGACCGCCCCGGGCCAGCTCCTTTTTCATGGCTTCGGCAAGGATGACATCGTTGTACTCCAGCACAAAGGTCTCCACGGGCTGGCGCTCAATGGGCGGCTGCTCGATGGTGGACAGGTCGCGGATGCCGCTCATGGCCATGTTCAGGGTGCGGGGGATGGGCGTGGCCGAGAGGGTCAGCATATCCACGCCGATGAAGTTTTCCTTCAGCTTCTCCTTGTGCTTCACGCCGAACCGCTGCTCCTCATCGATGATGACAAGGCCCAGGTCGTGGAAGCGCACATCCTTGGAGAGCAGGCGGTGGGTGCCCACCACAATGTCCACGCTGCCGGACTGCAGGCCCCGCAGGGTCTCCTTTTGCTGTTTCGCGGTGCGGAAGCGGGAGAGCATCCCGATCTTCACCGGGAAGGCCTCCATCCGGGAGAGCAGGGTGTTGTAGTGCTGCCATGCCAGCAGGGTGGTGGGGGCCAGAATGGCGCACTGCTTACCGCCCATGACGCACTTGAAGGCGGCCCGCAGGGCTACTTCGGTCTTGCCCACGCCCACGTCGCCGCAGAGCAGGCGGTCCATCGGGTAGGGCTTTTCCATGTCCTGCTTGATCTCAGCGGTGGCGTGGAGCTGGTCGTCGGTCTCATCGTACTCAAAGCGGGTCTCAAAATC
>VOFC01004244.1_pt1 | contig 30720 bp, 47 predicted proteins | sample 5384161 | NCBI WGS metagenome assembly VOFC01 (sample SAMN12384722, study PRJNA508395) | human gut metagenome | isolation source: healthy gut B | host: Homo sapiens
GGGCGCTCGTCATTGTTTGAATGTGAACTGCCGTTTGACCACAAGACGTTGCATCTGGGAGCTTAAGGATAAGAACTTCGCGGGTGTGATGGAAGGCCATCAGAATGAGTTTAAGACGACAATATCGCAGCAAGAGCTGGTAGAGGAGTCGCTTGCTAATCCATATGGCTCCCCTTCGCTCGAGGAGCTTTGTGCCGGCAAGAAGGATATTGTGATTATCAGCTCCGATCACACTCGTCCGGTTCCTTCGCGTGTGACGATGCCGATTCTGCTGCATCACATTCATACTGCTGCGCCTGAGGCTCGTGTGCGTATTTTGGTTGCCACGGGTATGCATCGTCCCTCGACGCACGAGGAGCTTGTCAACAAGTACGGCGAGGAGATCGTTGCCAACGAGGAAATCGTTATGCACGTCGCGACTGACGACAGCATGATGAAGAAGATCGGCACCCTGCCTTCTGGTGGCGAGTGCATCATCAACAAGATTGCCGCCGATTGCGATCTGCTGCTTGCCGAGGGCTTTATTGAGCCGCACTTCTTTGCTGGTTTCTCTGGTAGCCGCAAGTCCGTCCTGCCTGGCATCGCCAGCTACAAGACCATCATGTACAACCACAACGGTCAGTTTGTGAACGATTCCCACTCGCGTGCCGGCAACCTGTGCCACAACCACGTGAGCGAGGACATGTTTGCCGCTGCCGAGATGGCTCACCTTGCCTTTGTGCTCAACGTGGTGCTCAACGGCAAGCACGAGGTCATTGGCTCCTTTGCTGGCGACATTCACAAGGCTCACGAGGCTGGCTGCGAGTTCGTCAAGAGCCTTGCCGGCGTTGAGCCCGTCGAGTGCGAGATTGCCATCACCACCAACGGTGGCTACCCGCTCGACCAGAACATCTACCAGGCCGTAAAGGGCATGTGCTCGGCCGAGGCTACGCTTCCCGAGGGTGGCGTGATCATCGATGTCGCCGGTTGTGCCGACGGTCACGGCGGCGAGGGCTTCTATCACAACATCGCCGATAATGATCCGGCGGAGTTTGAGCGTGCCTGCGTCGACCGTCCCAAGGACGAGACCCTGCCCGACCAGTGGACGAGCCAGATCTTCGCCCGCATCCTGGCACATCACCCCGTGATTATGGTTACCGACCTGTGCGATCACCAGATGATCAAGGATATGCACATGACGCCGGTCAACACCCTCGATGAGGCGCTCGAGCTTGCCTTTGAGATGAAGGGTTCCGATGCCAAGGTTGCCGTTATTCCCGATGGCCTGGGCGTTGTCGTCGCGCAGCACTAGCGCGCCGACTCAAACAAATCGTTTATAACCGACAAGAAAGATAAGGTTTTATGCTTACCAAACTCCTCTGCGAATTCGGCGCAACGGCCCTCATGATCATCTTTGGCGTGGGCGTGCACTGCGATACCGTGCTCAAGGGCACCAAGTATCAGGGCTCTGGCCACATGTTTGCCATCACCACCTGGTCTTTTGGCATCTCGGTTTGCCTGTTTGTCTTTGGCGGCGCCGTGTGCATGAACCCCGCCATGGTGCTTGCACAGTGCATCGTGGGCCTGGTGCCGTGGAGCAGCTGCATCCCCTTCATGATTGCCGATATGCTCGGTGGCTTTGTGGGCGCCGTGATCGCTTGGTTGATGTATGCCGATGAGTTCAAGGCTTCCGAGGGCGTCGTCGACCCCATTGCCCAGCGCAACATCTTCTCGACCAACCCAACCACCGAGGGCACGAACTATGATCGCAACTTCTTCTGCGAGGCTATCTGCACCTTCGTGTTCATCAGCGCCATCCTTGCTGCCGCTAACCGCGCTGGCGAGAACGTTTTGATGCTCGCTATCTGCGTCGGTCTGATCGTTTGGGCTGTTGGCATGGGCATGGGCGGCATCACCGGCTTCGCCATGAACCAGGCTCGTGACCTTGGTCCTCGTATGGCCTATCAGGTGCTGCCGATCAAGAACAAGGCTGACAACAACTGGAAGTACGGCTTGCTCGTTCCTGGCATTGCTCCGTTTGTCGGTGCCGCTCTGGCCGCACTGTTTGTGCACGGTTTCTTGGGCATGTTCTAGTCCAAGACTACACAGTTGTTCGCCGTCCGCATGGGGTAACTTCCCAGCGCGTCCTCGGACATGCAAAAAGGCTCGCTGCGCACTTTGTGCGGCGAGCCTTTTTGCGTCCTGCGGAATGCGCTGGGAAGTTACCCCATGCGGTCAGCTGCGGGGTCTTTGTTGCGTTCGTACAAGCAACCCAACATATGTATCTGAATTTGGATGGGAGGGGCTTGTTACTGGTAGGGGCGTTGGGCTGTTGTCGATACTTTGGGATGGATTGTGCTTTGGGTTGGGGCGGAACTTTGGGATGAGCTTCTTACTTAGTTGAAGAGGGGCTTTATGGCTGAGAGGTAGTCTTTTGCTATGTCGGTTTTGTCTGCTTGGAAGTTGTGCCAGGCCCACCATTGGACCATTCCTACGAAGCTTGAGGCTATGTGGTGTAGTAAGAAGCTTCGGTCCATGGTGCCAGCGGGGCCTGTGGGGTCGGCGGGGACGGTTTCGGCTGCTCGTGACATGATGGTCTTGCGTAAACAGTCGGCGAAGACGCGTGAGCCGGCGCCGGCTACGAGGGCCCCTCACGCCCTGGCGACGCTCCCAGAGATTGTTGAGGATATGCTCGACCTGTACGAGTGGGTCATCGAGGGGCGTACCGTCATCGTCGAGGGCATGGGTGCAGATATCGCACACGAGCTCAGCGAGCAGGTCATCTTTGCTCTTGAAGAGGCCGTAGAACGTCGCGCGACCTACGTGGGCGCGAGCAATGATGTCGCCGACGGTGATCTTGCCGTAGTCCTCCTCGCGCAGCAGCTCGGAAAACGCCGCGACAATAGCAGCGCGGCTTTTTGTCTTGCGGGCATCCATGGCTATGCGTCCGCGTGAACGAGCAGGCAGCGGAGCGTACCGGAGCAACCCTCGTAGGGGCGCTTACCGGCGCCGTAGCCGACGGCCTCGATGCGGTAGCGTGCCGGCAGGTGCTCGGACGTGCGCAGCGCGGTGACGATGGCGGCGCCCGTGGGCGTCACGAGCTCGCCGGCGACCGGTGCGGGCGTGAGGGGGCGATATTGCCCGCCTGGCACAGGTTGACGACAGCGGGGGACGGGAATGGGCATAAGGCCGTGGGCGCAGCGAATGGTTCCGTGGCCTTCGGAGAGCGACTCGACCACGATGTCCTCAATACCCAGGTCATCGAGGCAGATGGCGACAGAGCAGACGTCGACGATGGAATCGACGGCGCCTACCTCGTGGAACATGACGGTCTCGGGCGTTTTGCCGTGGGCCTTGGCCTCGGCGGCGGCGAGCGCGGTAAAGATGTCGAGCGCACGACGCTTGGCGCCATCGCTTAGCTGCGAGCCATCGATGATGGCGGTGACGTCCGCCAAAGAACGGTGGTGATGGTGGTGGTGGGTGTTGGTGATGATCCTCGTGCTCATGGGCGTGCTCGTGGCAGTGGACGTGCTCGTCCTCGTCGTGATGCTCATGCTCGCCATGGTCGTGATGGTGGTGATGAGCGTGCTCGTGCGTGTGCTCAGCAGCTGCTTCGTTGCCGTAGAGCCAGGCCATATCGTGATCGTGGTTCTCGAGCTCCTCTGCAAGCTGAACGTCAAAGTCGCAGGCGTCGATGCCGTGCTTGTTTACGCGCGTGATAGCGATCGTAAAGCCGTCGACCGGCAGCGTAGCGAGCTGTTCGCGCAGGTGCTCCTCGCTGGCGCCCAGGTCGAGCAGGGCCGCGACGGTCATGTCGCCGCTGATGCCCGAGGTTCCGTCGATGATAAGCGTGTGCTGATGGTTGGACATGGAATGCTCCTTATCGGGCGCGGGATGTGCCGGCGCTCAGATGATTGATAAGACTTGCCTGGTAGGCGGCACCAAAGCCGTTGTCGATATTGACGACCGAGACGCCGCTGGCGCAGGAATTGAGCATGGCGAGCAGTGCTGCCACGCCACCAAAGCTCGCACCGTAGCCCACGCTCGTGGGAACGGCGATGACCGGACAGCTCACCAGGCCGCCGATAACGCTCGCCAAGGCGCCTTCCATGCCGGCGATGGCGATGACCACCTGTGCCTGGGCAAGTTCCTCGGCATGTGCGAGCAGGCGGTGCAGGCCGGCGACGCCTACGTCGTAGAGGCGGTCGACCTCGTTGCCATAGAACTCGGCCGTCAACGCGGCTTCTTCGGCGACGGGCAGGTCGCTCGTGCCGGCGCAGGCGACAACGATGCGTCCGTTGCCGGTAGGGGAGGGCTTGCCGCCCACGAGGGCGAGCTGGGCGTCCGGGACATACCCCAGGTCGATGTCGTTGCCGAGAAGCTCAGCGGTGTGCGTGGCTTTTTCGGCATCCAGGCGCGTGACCAGGATGCGCTCCTGACCGGCATCGCGCAGCGCTTTCGATAACGGCGGCGATCTGCTCGGCGGTTTTACCGGCACCGTAGACAACCTCGCCGGCTCCCTGGCGTACCCCCCGCGTGAAAGATCGAGCTGTGCAAAGCCCAAATCGGCGGTTGGCGCCGTCTGGATGCGCGTGAGGGCGACTGCCGGAGTGACTGCTCCGCCGGCAACATCGCTCAGCAATTGCTCAAGATCTTGCTTATCCATCTATGTTCCCTTCGACGGCGCAAAGTCTAGCACTCAAAGGGTATGTTTCCGAACACTAAGACAAAATTGTTCGGAAACTATAGGACAGACTGATTCAATTGTTAGACGGATCGGCTAGTCGCGCAGGATGATGTCCATGGCGAGCATCAGGTTGCGCTCGTCGATGGCAAACGGGGCGGCTTCGTGCGTCTTGGGCTTGGCACAAAACGCGATGCCCGTGCCCGCGGCCTGAATCATGGGGATGTCGTTGGCGCCGTCGCCGATCGCGACGGTATGGGCCATGTCGACGCCGCACTCAACTGCCCAGTCCAGCAGCTGGATGAGCTTGGATTCCTTGGTCACAATGTCTGCCGCCAACTTACCGGTGAGCTTGCCGTCTACGATCTCCAAGCGGTTGGCCAGGCAAAAATCGATGCCCGCGGCGGCCACGATCTTATCAGCGACCTCGTGGAAGCCGCCGCTTACCACGCCGACCTTCCAGCCCTTGCTGTGCGCCGAGCGCACAAGCTCCAACGCGCCGGGGGTAAACGTCACGCGCGCAAAGGTGCGCTCGAACACGCTCTCGTCCAGGCCGGCGAGCAGCCCCACGCGCTCCTCGAGCGCTTGCTTAAAGTCTAGCTCGCCGCGCATAGCGCGCTCGGTGATTTGCGCAACTTGCTCGCCTACGCCGGCCTCCTCGCCCAACAGGTCGATGACCTCCTGGTTGATGAGTGTGGAGTCGATATCCATAACGATGAGGCGTGCAGTCATGGCGGGCCTTTCCGAGTGCAGTTGTATTGGGGCACATTGTCGCACGTGGCGCGCCTTGGCGACGGCCGCGGTGCACCAATTGTTTCGTCTCCGTCAAGTCTTTGGGCATGAGTTACTTTTCCGCGGCACATCGACACAGGTGCGATAAGATAGAACGCCATGTCTGGCTGCGCGGTTTACGCAGGCTGGGCAAATCTGTACGACGCCGCCCGGAACGACACGGGGCGGCACAGATCCATAAAGGAGGATCACTGGTATGAGCCAGACCCGTCCCATCGACGAGCATTCCATGCACACCCGTACCTGCGGCGAGCTTCGCCGCGAGAACGTGGGCGAAGAGGTCACCCTCACCGGTTGGGTGAGCCGTCGCCGTGACCACGGCGGCCTTATTTTCTGCGACCTTCGTGACCGCGAGGGCATCACGCAGCTCACCTTCGACCCCGAGCACTCCGACGGCGACGCCTTTAAGATCGCCGAGACCATGCGTCCCGAGTGGCCCATCAAGATCCACGGCGTCGTGCGCGCTCGTGGCGAGGAGACCACCAACACCAAGCTCGCGACCGGCGAGATCGAGGTCCTGACCGACCACGCCGAGGTGCTCAACACGTCCGTCACCCCGCCGTTCCAGATCGAGGACGGCATCGAGACCAGCGAGGACACCCGTCTGCGCTATCGCTATCTGGATCTCCGCCGTCCCGAGATGATGGCCAACCTCAAGCTGCGCTCCGACTTTACCTTTGCCATTCGTGAGGCGCTGCACAACCGTGAGTTCATGGAGGTCGAGACGCCCTCCCTGTTCAAGTCCACGCCCGAGGGCGCCCGCGACTTCATCGTCCCCAGCCGCATCAGCCGGGCAACTTCTACGCCCTGCCGCAGTCCCCGCAGCTCCTGAAGCAGCTGCTCATGGTCGGTGGCGTCGAGCGCTACTACCAGGTTGCCAAGTGCTTCCGCGACGAGGACCTGCGTGCCGACCCTCAGCCCGAGTTCACCCAGGTCGATATCGAGATGAGCTTCGTGGACCAGAACGACGTTATGAGCGCGCTCGAAGAGGTCCTGGCCGACGCCTTCGGCCGCATGGGTGTCGAGATGCCCACGCCGCTGCGTCGCATGAACTACTGGGATGCCATGGACACCTATGGCTCCGACAAGCCCGATACCCGCTATGGCATGCACTTGGTCGACCTGACCGACATCTTTCGCCAACTCCAAGTTCAAGGTCTTTGCGACTGCCGCAAACGAGGAAGGCTCTGTCGTCAAGGCTATCAACGCCAAGGGCGCCGGTGCCTGGGCACGTGCCAAGATCGATAAGCTTGCCGGCGTGGCCTCCACGTTTGGCGCCAAGGGCTTGGCCTGGATCGCTCTTCCGCGAGGACGGCTCCATCAACAGCCCCATCGTCAAGTTCTTCTCGGACGAGGAGATGGCGGCTCTGCGCGAGCGCATGGACGTCGAGCCCGGCGATCTTGTGATGTTCGCCGCCGGCCCGCGCTTGCTCTCTGACGAGATCCTGGGTGGCATGCGTTCTCACATGGCCAACGCACTCGAGATCAAGCGCGAGGGTCACGACTTCCTGTGGGTCGTCAACTTCCCGCTGTTCCACTGGGACGAGGATCGCAAGGCCTATGCTGCCGAGCACCAGCCCTTTACCCTGCCGACCGAGACCGACATCGCCAAGATCGAGGCCGACCCGTTGGCAGCCGGTTCGTGCACCTACGACTTTGTCATGGACGGCTTTGAGGCCGGCGGCGGCGGTATGCGTATCCACAACGCCGAGATGCAGATGTCCATGCTCAAGCTCCTGGGCTTTACCGAGGAGCGTGCCGAGTCTCAGTTCGGCTTCCTCATGGAGGCGCTCAAGTTTGGTGCGCCCCCGATGGGCGGTTTCGCTCTGGGTCTGGACCGCGTATGCATGCTGCTCACCGGTTCCGACTCCATCCGCGACGTCATGGCGTTCCCCAAGACGGCCAGCGGCTCCGACCTTATGTCGGGTGCTCCGAGTGCCGTTAGTGGCGCCCAGCTCAAGGACGTCAGCCTGCGCCTGATGTAGGCGAGCGGCTACATAATGCCCACAACGAGGGAAGGACGCGTGCCTTCCCTCGTTTTTTATGGGACGGGGGTGCGCCGGTAACGTACAATAACTACCACGTGGCTGGGTTTGCCGGCCGAATGTGCGATGCCGCGGGAGGGACATGGTCGAGTTTACAAAGACGATTAAAGATCCGTTGGGATTACATGCCCGCCCGGTTGCGCTGCTCTATGACATCATTGCCAAGCACCGTAGCGACGTGTCAGTCAGTATCGGCGATCGCCACACGGATGGCCGCGACGTTATAGGGCTCATGGCGCTCTGCGGCGAATGTGGCGAAGACGTCGTGTTCCGCGTTTCGGGCGTGGATGAGGCCTCCTGCGTCACGTCGATCAGAAACCTCTCGCTTTAACCTCAACAATGTGACAAAGGGCTCTGTTGCATAAATTGGTATCAATAGGCACTGCAAAGAGACGGTCTTTGCAGTGCCTTTTTGTTTCGTACAGGAAACTTTTTCGAAATCTGAATGGAGACCCTTTCCAAAAAGTTAACCACGTGCTAGTTTACTATAGCGAACATAGGCGTGGTTAACTTTTATCGCGTCGATGTTGAGGACGAACTGACGTTAGGAGCAACTCATGTCTTGCGGACCGCAGATGCCGGCCATGCCGCTTTCGATGGTAAAAGCGGGCGAAACCGTGCGCGTGTCTCGCGTAAAGGGCAATGAGGACATGAAGCACCACCTCAAGGACCTCGGCTTTGTCGAGGGCAACGAAATCCACGTGGTGAGCTCGAGTGGCGCCAATATCATCGTCACGGTGCTGGGCGCACGCTTTGGCATCGATTCCAAGGTTGCCATGCACATCATGACCGTCGGTTAGTCCGCAGCATTTCAAAAAAACCGAAAGGGGGACAAGAGGATGAAGACGTTGGGTGACGTTAAGGTGGGCGAGAGCTCCACCATCGTCAAGCTTCACGGTGAGGGTGCGCTTCGCCGCCACCTTATGGACCTGGGGCTCATCAAGGGCACTTCGTTCAAGGTCGTGAAGGTTGCACCGCTCGGTGATCCGGTCGAGATCAACGTGCGCGGCTACGAGCTTTCCATCCGCAAGGAGGAGGCCGCCGTCGTCGAGGTTCAGTAAGGGCTCGCGACGTATATTTCTGCAGATAAAGTTAGGTTTTTCTAACTTAATGCAGCATCTTTGAAGCACATTATCCAGCCTGCGCGGAGAAAGCAGCGCAGGCACACAAGGAAGAAGGATTGAATGGCGGATTCTCAGATCCATGTCGCGCTGGCGGGTAACCCCAACTGCGGCAAGACCACGCTTTTCAACCTGATCACCGGCGCCAACGGCTATGTTGGCAACTGGCCCGGAGTCACGGTTGAGAAAAAGGAGGCCAAGCTCTAAGCGACAAGAACGTTACCATCACGGACCTCCCTGGCATCTACTCGCTTTCCCCCTACAGCCCCGAGGAGCAATGCTCGCGCGATTACCTCATGAGCGGCGAGCCCGATGTTGTCGTCCAGGTTGTCGACGCCACCAACCTCGAGCGCAACCTGTATCTGGCGCTTCAGGTTATCGAGACCGGCCTGCCCGTGGTCGTTGCCCTCAACATGGCCGACCTGGTCGAGAAGAACGGCGACAAGATCGACACCGACAAGCTTTCCAAGAAGCTCGGCTGCCCGGTTATGATGATCTCCGCCCTTAAGAACAAGGGGATTAAGGAGCTGTTTGAGCAGGTCAAGAAGTCCGCTGCTTCCAAGGGCCAGGTGCCGGAGCACAAGTTCGACTCCTCCATCGAGGACGTTCTGGGCCACATCGAGAACAACCTTCCGGCGAGCGTTCCGCCAACAAGCGCCGCTACTATGCCGTCAAGCTGTTCGAGCGCGACGCAGACGCCTGCAAGCTCATCAACCTCACCAAGGAGAAGGCCGCTCGCGTCGAAGAGCTGGTCGCTCAGTGCGAGCAGGATTGCGATGACGACGCCGAGTCCATCATCACCGGCGAGCGTTACGGCGTGATTGCCCACATCATTGACGAGTGCCTCACCAAGGCTCCGGCAAAGATGAGCACCTCCGAGAAGATCGACCGCGTGGTTACCAACCGTATCCTGGGCCTGCCGATCTTTGTGGTCATCATGTTCTGCGTGTACTACATCGCCGTTCCACCCTGGGCGGCACGGTGACCGACTTCACCAACGACCAGCTCTTTGGTACCGACGGTTGGTATGTGCTCGGCCAGGGCCGCGACGCCTACGACGCAGCTGTTGAGGCCGCGGGCGACGACGCTGACTCGGTCGACCCGGCACAGTACGGCCCCTATGTTCCCGGCATTACCACCGTGGTGCACGATGCCCTCGTGGCGGGCGGCACCGAGGATGGCGGTCTGGTCGATTCGCTCGTCTGTGACGGTATCGTCGGCGGCCTGGGCGCCATCATGGGCTTCGTGCCGCAGATGTTCCTGCTCTTTGTGATGCTGTCCTTCCTGGAGGACTGCGGCTACATGGCTCGCGTCGCCTTCATCATGGACCGCGTGTTCCGCCGCTTTGGCCTGTCCGGTAAGTCGTTTATCCCCATGCTCGTGACCTCGGGCTGCGGCGTTCCCGGCGTCATGGCCACCAAGACCATCGAGAGCGAGAAGGACCGCCGCATGACGGTCATGACCACCACGTTCATCCCCTGTGGCGCCAAGCTGCCGATCATCGCCCTGCTCATGGGTTCCATTATCGGCGATTCTTCCACCACCGCCGCGTGGATCAGCCCGCTCTTCTACTTCCTGGGCGTCTTTGCCGTCATCGCCTCGGGCCTCATGCTCAAGAAGACCAAGCTTTTCGCCGGTCGCCCGACGCCGTTCGTTATGGAGCTTCCCGCCTACCACTTCCCGGCGATCCGCTCCTGGGCGCTGCACGTGTGGGAGCGCTGCTGGGCCTTTATCAAGAAGGCCGGCACGATCATCTTCGCGTCCACCGTCGTCGTTTGGTTCCTCTCCAACTTTGGTAGCTATAACGGTTCCTTTGGCTACCTGCCCGCGATGGACGGCATCTCCGAGGAGTTCATGGACTACTCCGTGCTTGCCATGCTCGGCAACCTGGTCTCCTGGATCTTCGCCCCGCTCGGCTTTAGCACCTGGCAGGCAACAGCGCTGTCCGTCTCGGGCCTTGTCGCCAAGGAGAACGTCGTCGCCACCGCCGGCTCACTGCTGTCCGTGGCTGATGCCGCCGAGACCGACCCGAGCCTGTGGACCGCGTTTGCCGGCATGTTCCCCACCATGGGCGCTTGCGTTGCCTTCGGCGCCTTCAACCTGCTGTGCGCTCCGTGCTTTGCGCTATGGGTACCATCCGCAACCAGATGGATTCCGGCAAGTGGTTCGCGATTGCCATCGGCTACGAGTGCGTCTTCGCTTGGGTGATCGGCCTGTTCATCAACCAGTTCTACAACCTGCTTGTCCTTGGCCAGTTTGGTATCTGGACGGTTGTGGCCATTGTGCTGCTGGTTGCGATGCTCTTCCAGATTTTCCGTCCCATGCCTAAGTTTGCTTGGACCGATGAGACGAGACCAACACTGCTTCTGCTGCCATCTCTGCCTAATCTTGCATCAAGGTAGCCCCTTTCCACGAGCCCGGGTGTCCCAGCGACACTCGGGCTTTTTGGTGGGGGAGATGTGGCGTTTCCGCAGATAAAACCGACCAAAATAAACCTGTCCCTTTTTGGTAGGTGGAGAATGGGGTCGAAAAGTAAGTGGTGGTTAACTAGAGGAGGCTTGCTATGGCACCTATCGATATTGTTGTACTGGCTGTTATCGGTATTGCGTTTGTCGCGGTATGCGTGCGCATCTACCGCATCGGTGCGCGCCGAAATGACGATAATGGGGACTGCCGACCAGCTTCGGATCTTCGTGATGACCTCGATACCGTCAATGTCGGAAGGCCGAGGTCGAGCATGATGAGGCTGGGGCCGTGCGACACCGCATCCATGATGGCGGCCTGGCCGTTGCAAACCTTGCTCACGACATAGCCGTGGAGGTCAAGCGCGGTCGAAACGAGGTTTTGAACGGTCAGGTCATCTTCGACCAGGAGGATGCGTGGCTTAGCGGCATTATTCATGAATCTCGATCTCCTCGGCAGGCAGGGTAAAACGGAAGACGGCCCCATGGGGGTGGTTGTCGCGAACTTCGATGACGCCGCCATGCGCCTCCACGATGGAGCGGCAGAGCGACAGCCCAAGGCCGATGCTTCGGCGCGAATCCACGGGCCGCGTATTGCTTGAGGTGAAGAAAGCGCTCAAAGATATGAGGCTTGTCGCAGTCTGCCACACCCGGCCCATCGTCTGCGACGTCCACCACGACGAACGCACCCTCGCGACGTGCGCTGATGGTGACAGTCGAGTCCTCGGGCGTGTATTTGAAGGCGTTCATGATGAGATTCGTAAGCACCTGCATGATGAGATGGACGTCGATGCGTACCAGCAGGATGTCGTCAGTGTGCTCGATGGTGACGGCACGTCCATGCGATGCTTGGGCGACATGGCTGAGGGCGGCCTCGATGACCTCGTCGATGAGCTCGGATGTTAAGTTGAGGCGAATGGCGCCGTCCTCGACGCGTGTGATGGCGAGGAGGTTCTCCACGGTATCGATAAGCCAGAGGGAGTCGTCGTAGATGGCATCGGCAAGATCGCAGCGTTGTTCGAGGCTGAGCTTCTCGTCGCTCTTCGAAGGATTGCCGCAGATCGGATATAGCCGTGAGGGTGTCCTCAAATCGTGGCCGATGGAGCGCAAAAGGTTGGCGCGCAGCTGCTCGTTTTTCGCCAAGACCGCAGCCTCTTCGCGCTCTTGCGCCGCCCGGTCGCTTTCGAGCGCCAAAGGCGCATTCACCCGATAGATAGGACGATCGAATGCTCGAAGGCTTCGATCTCGCGCGCCCCTCCAGGTCGATGCCGATGACACCGAATACCTTGTCGCCGGTGCGAACCCGCGAGGTAGAGACAGCGCGCCTCAGGCAGGGTCCGCGTGCTTGCGCCCGCACGCTTGTTGTTGGTGTAGGTCCAGGTTGCAACGGCGCGCTCGTAGTCGGTGAACAGCGACGCGGATCGGTTTTCGGTGCCGGCGGACTCATAGAGCGTCTTGCCGAGTGTGCCGTGTTCGGCGGTGTAGAAGACCACGTCGAGTTTTAGCAGTTTGATGAGTTGGTTCATGGCGACGCGGGCGCACTCCTCCGCGCTATGGGCTTGCTGCAAGAGCTGGTTCGTTTCGAGGAGTACACGCGTTTTGAATGCGTTCTCGGCGGAGGTGCGGGCGTTGTCGGCGATGCGCGCAGTTAACTCGCCGGCGACCATAGCGGTAGCGAACATGATGCCGAACGTGACCAGATAGCTTCGGTCGTAGCTGGCGAGCGAAAACAGAGGCGTGACGAAGCAGAAGTTGTAAAGCACTACAGAGCACGCTCGATACGATCGTGCAGATACGCCCCGTCGTGGTGACGGCGGTCAGCAGGGCCGTGAGGATATAGAGGATATGATGCTGGAATCGGCAAATCCCAGATGGCGGAAAGCCGTGCCGATCGCCGTGGCGACACAAGAGGGCCAGCGTGCGAAGCACGTCTCTCGGCTTTGCTGGGCGGCTGCAGGGCGAGCGCACGGCGGCGTCGCTGGGCCGGGAGGGGCGGAGTCGACTGGTCTGGAATGATGTAAAATGTCGAGGTTCAGGGCGAATGTTATGAGCTGTTCTACGAAGATTTGCGGCCGAAAGGGGCCCTGACGGACGCTGCTGCGCTCGCCCGTGCGTCCCATGACGATCTTGAAATACCCGACAGGCGCGAACTCGGAGATCTGAAACGCGACGTCGTCGCCATAGACGGTTTCCATATGTGCTCCGAGCTGCTCGGCTAGGGCGATATTGGCTGCAAGCTTGGCGCGCTCATCATCGCTCATGGCTTGCGTGCGCGGGCTCTCTACGAACAGGGAGACGAGCTCGCCGCGAAACGCTTTCGCCATGCGCGCGGCGGCACGGACGATGCGGGGATTGGTCGGCGCCGGGGAGACCAGACTAAGATACGCTCCCTGGTGTAGTAGTCACGGTTTCCCAGCACGCGTGCGGCGTCTGTGAGGCGGCCGGTGCGATCGGCGCAGCGGCGCAGCGCGATTTCTCGGAGTGCGGTGAGGTTCTCGACGGTAAAAAAATGCTGTTGCGCTCGGTCGGCTTGTGCGGGACGGTAGACGAGGCCGGCGCGAAGGCGCTCAAGTAGGTCTTCGGGCTCTATGTCGACGAGCTCGACCTGGTCGGCATCATCGAAGATACGGTCGGGGATTCGTTCGCTCACGACAACGCCGGTGATGGATGCAACCATGTCGTTTAGGCTCTCGATATGCTGAACGTTCACGGTCGTATAGACGTCGATGCCCGCATGTAGAAGTTCCTCGACGTCTTGATAGCGTTTGTCGTGGCGAGACCCCCGGCGCATTCGTATGGGCGAGCTCGTCGACAGGATGAGCTGAGGGGCGCGTTCGATAGCCGCATCTAGATCGAACTCGTTGAGCGTAATGCCGTTGTACTCGATGAGTTTACAGGGCACGTTCTCAAGCCCTTGTGCAAGATGGGCAGTTGCCGGACGTTCGTGCGGTTCGATGTATCCCGCGACGACGTCGACACCTCGCCGCTTGGCGGCGTGGGCGGCTTGAAGCATCGCATAGGTTTTGCCCGTGCCAGCAGCGTAGCCAAAAGAAAATCTTGAGGTGTCCCCGGCTGGTTCGAGCGTCATCGGCGGCCTCGTCTTTCTCAATTGCCTTGAGGATGAGGTCTGGGTTGACGCGAGTGTCGATGCCGCGCTGCATAAGCGTAGCCTTTCTGAAGCGTTGTCCATGCGTGCATACGCGGTGAGGACGCCGCTGTATGCTCGCGAGGTCGAGTATAGGCGCACCCTTGCAGCAGCAATAGTGCTTTCTACCTGCATCTTTACGGCATCTTAAGGTCGTGAGCCCCAGCCCTCACGCCTCTTTAATCCCTAGAAGCGTTTACTGTCCCCAGGCGCTTGCGAGCAGGCGTCCGAGGCATCGGACCGCGCGTGAAAGGGGCGGTGAATGAACATCCTCATTCCCATCATCGGAGTCGTCTGCATTGGACTCCTTATCTATTACATCTACATTCTGATGAGGAGTGATTCGTAAAACTATGGACGCTGCGATTCAGTACATCTTGTACTTTGCCGTGCTCGTCGTCCTGGCCGTTCCGCTCGGTCGGTTCATGGCCCATATCATGGATGGTGAGCATACGTTCCTGTCGCCTGTGATTGCTCCTGTGGAGCGTGGCGTCTATCGTCTGCTTCGCATCGACGCGGCAGAACAGATGGGGTGTAGGCGCTATCTGGCGAGTGTGCTGGTCTTTTCGGGGATCGGCCTCGTGGCTCTTGTGGCACTCCAGGCGCTTCAGTCCTTCTTGCCAGGCAATCCCCAGCACCTGCCGGGTGTGCCATGGGACCTGTCGTTCAATACGGCTGCTTCCTTCATAACCAACACCAACTGGCAGTCCTACTCGGTGAGACCACCCTGTCCTATCTTTGTGCAGTTCATGGGCCTCACCGTGCAAAACTTCTTGTCCGCTGGCACCGGTATCGCGGTCATGTTCGCGCTCATCCGCGGCTTCCGTCAGGTCAAGGACAGGGTCTGGGTTCCTTCTGGGTCGACCTCACCCGCACCGTCCTGTATGTGCTCATCCCGCTGAACCTCGTGTTCGGCATCTGCCCTGGCTGCCGGTGGCGTCATCTCCAACTTCCAGCCGGCTCAGAAGGCCTGAGCTCGTAGAGCCCGTCGCTGTCCAGCCTAATGCAGACGGCGGCTGGAGCGTCATCGACGGGCGCCCAGATCGAGGGCGACACGGTCAAGGTCGACGGCAAGGTTATCGAGGGCGCGCGCGTGGTCACCCGAGCAGTTCCTGCCCCAGGGCCCCGCGGCTCCTCAGGTCGCCATCAAGCAGTCCGGCACCAACGGCGGCGGCTTCTTCGGCGTGAACTCAGCCCATCCGTATGAGAACCCCAGTGCCTTCACCAACATCATCGAGATGACCAGCCTGCTGCTGATCCCGGCCGCCTGCTGCTTCACCTTCGGTATCGGCGTCAAGAGCACCAAGCAGGGCAAGGCTATCTTTGCCGCCATGTTCATCCTGTTGGTGATCTTCACCGGCATCATTGCCGTCAACGAGCATGCGGGCACCCCGCAGCTGGCCGATGGCGGAGCGGTCAATATCGAGATGACCGACGGCCAGGCCTGGCGGCAACATGGAGGGCAAGGAGCCGCTTCGGTATCGCCTCCTCTTCTACCTGGTCCGCTTTCACGACGGCTGCTTCCAACGGCTCGGTTAACTCCATGCACGACTCCTACACTCCGCTGGGCGGTTTATCCAGATGCTCCAGATTGCTCTGGGCGAGGTCGTCTTCGGCGGCGTGGGCTGCGGCCTGTACGGCATGATCGGCTTCGCCATCCTCACGGTGTTTCATCGCCGGCCTCATGGTCGGCCGCACGCCTGAGTTCCTGGGCAAGAAGATCGAGCCGGGCGAGATGCGCTGGGCAGTTGTCCTGTGTTGGCAACCGTTTGCCATTCTGGTGTGCTCGGCCATCGCCTGCATGGTGCCCGGTCTTGCCGACCAGCTCAACAATGGTGGCGCGCACGGCTTCTCCGAGGCGCTGTATGCCTTCACCTCATGCGGCGGCAACAACGGATCGGCGTTTGCAGGCATGAACTGCAACATTCCCTGGATCAACGTCATGCTCGGCCTCGAGATGCTGTTCGCCCGCTTCATGCCCATCATCGGTACGCTGGCTATCGCCGGCTCGCTGGCCAAGAAGGGTAAGGTCGCCGAGAGCGCCGGTACCCTGTCTACCACCAACGGCATGTTCGTATTCCTGCTCGTGTTCATCGTTCTGCTGATCGGTGCCCTGAGTTTCTTCCCGGCTCTGGCGCTTGGCCCCGTTGCCGAGTTCTTCCAGATGATTGCGTAAAGGAGGGCGCAGATTTATGGCTATGCAAAAAAGACATGATGGGCCGCGCGGTCCGCGACTCGTTTGCCAAGCTGGATCCTCGCGTCCAGATTCAAAACCGGTCATGTTCCTGGTGTGGCTTTCCGCCGTCATGACCTCCGTCCTGGCCGTCGCTTCCATTTTCGGTGTGCAGGACGCGGGTGTGCCCACCTACTATGTGGTCGCCATCGCGGTCATCCTGTGGCTCACCGACCTGTTCTCGAACTTCGCCGAGGCCTTGCCGAGGGCCGCGGTAAGGCCCAGGCCGATTCCCTGCGTGCGGCCAAGAAGGATGTCGAGGCCCATCGCATCGAGTCCGTTGAGGACAAGGGAGCACTTCACCGTCGTTCCCGGCACCGAGCTCACGCGCGGCGACCTGGTGATCGTACGCGCCGGCGAGCAGATTCCCGGCGACGGCGACGTGTCATCGAGGGCGCTGCTTCCGTTGACGAGTCCGCCATCACCGGCGAGTCCGCCCCCCGTGGTCCGCGAGGCCGGCGGCGACCGCTCTGCCGTTACCGGCGGTACCACCGGTGCTGTCCGATTGGATCATCGTCAAAGCATCTCCAGTGAGCCCGGCCAGAGCTTCCTGGACAAGATGATCGCGATGGTCGAGGGTGCCGCGCGCAAAAGACCCCTAACGAGATCGCTCTGGAGATCTTCCTGGTGGCCCTCTCCATCGTCTTTATCCTGGTCACGCTGGCCCTGTATTGTTACTCCTGCTTCTCGGCCGGTCTTAACGACATGGTCAACCCCACGGCCGTGACCACGCTCGTGGCACTGCTCGTGTGCCTGGCTCCCACTACCATCGGCGCCCTTCTGTCCGCCATCGGCATCGCCGGCATGAGCCGTCTGAACGAGGCCAACGTGCTGGCCATGTCCGGCCGCGCCATCGAAGGCCGCCGGCGACGTCGACATCCTCATGCTCGACAAGACCGGCACCATCACCCTGGGTAACCGCCAAGCCGCCGAGTTCATCCCGGTCGACGGCGTCATCCCGCGGGCTGGCCGATGCCGCCCAGCTTTCCTCGCTGGCCGACGAGACCCCCGAGGGTCGTTCCATCGTCGTGCTCGCCAAGGAGCAGTTCGGTCTGCGCGGTCGCACGCTCGAGGATAAGGGTATGGAGTTCATCCCCTTCACCGCGGCAACGCGCATGTCCGGTGTGAACTACGAGGGCAATGAGATCCGCAAGGGCGCTGCCGATTCCGTGCGCACCTATGTGGAGGCAGCTGGCGGCGTGTTCTCCCAGGAGTGCGACGAGGCCGTCGAGCGAATCGCCAAGGCCGGCGGCACCCCGCTGGTCGTGACCAAGAACTGTCGCGTGCTGGGCGTTGTGTACCTCAAGGACATCATCAAGTCCGGCGTTAAGGAGAAGTTCGCCGACCTGCGCAAGATGGGCATCAAGACCATCATGGTGACGGGCGACAACCCGCTCACCGCCGCGGCAATCGCCGCCGAGGCCGGCGTTGACGACTTCCTGGCCGAGGCCACCCCTGAAGGCAAGCTCGAGAAGATCCGCGAGTTCCAGCGTGAGGGCCACCTGGTCGCCATGACCGGCGACGGCACCAACGACGCGCCGGCTCTGGCCCAGGCCGATGTGGCCGTGGCCATGAACACGGGCACCCAGGCCGCCAAGGAAGCGGGCAACATGGTGGACCTGGATTCCTCTCCCACCAAGCTCATCGAGGTTGTGCGTATTGGCAAGCAGCTGCTCATGACCCGCGGTTCGCTCACGACCTTCTCGGTGGCCAACGACATGGCGAAGTACTTTGCTATCATCCCGGCCCTGTTCTCGCCGATCTACCCCGGGCCTTGGACGCCCTCAACATCCTCGGCCTGGCAAGCCCGCTGTCCGCGGTTCTTTCGGCCATCATCTATAACGCGCTCGTTATCGTCGCGCTGATTCCGGCCGCGCTGAAGGGCGTTAAGTACCGTGAGGTCCCGTCCGGACAGCTGCTGACCCACAACCTGCTCGTGTGGGGTCTGGGCGGCATCGTTGCCCCGTTCGTATTCATCAAGCTCATCGACATGCTGCTCGCGTTCTGCGGCATTATGTAAAGTGGAGGTTTGTATGTTCAAGGTGTTGCATCGCGCGCACTGGGCGTGTTCGCGCTGTTTACCATCGTCTGCGGCCTGGGATACACACTCGTGGTGACCGGCATCGCCCAGGTTGCGTTCCCGTATCAGGCGAATGGTTCGCTCATCAAGGTCGACGACAAGATCGTGGGCTCCGAGCTCATCGGCCAGAACTTCGAGGATGAGGACCACATGTGGGGCCGCATCCAGAACGTGTCAATTGTCGAAGGCGAAGACTTGGCGGGCTCATGGCCACGGCGCTCCGTCCAACCTGTCCCCGGCGAGTGAGGAGTACCGGCAGCTTGTGAACGCGCGCGTCGAGAAGATTCGCGCCTCCAACCCCCGACGCCGACATGGACGCCGTGCCCGGTCGACCTGGTGACGTGTTCCGGCTCAGGGCTCGACCCTCGAGATCTCCCCGATGCCGCCGAGTACCAGGTACCGCGCCTGGCGAAGGCCACGGGCAAGAGCGAAGGCGAGGTGCGAGATCATCGCCCAGTGCACCAAGGGGCCGATTCTTGGGCGTCTTCGGTGAGCCCACGGTCAACGTGCTCAAGGTGAACCTTATGCTGGACGGCGCGCTGTAGGTGAGGGAGTGGCAGATGAGGGCATGACTGACTATCTGAGTCCTCAAGTCCACCCCGCCCATCAGTTGCGGTGAAATACGGACTGTTTTGGCTGTCAAAGGCCTCATCTACTCCGTATTCCACCGCAACTTTTTGTGAGGGTCGGGATTGAAGGTGGGAGTGCGTGCGGTAGTTAGCAACTGCCGCCGAGCGGCTCAAACGAAAGGAACCCCTGTATGGAGTCCGCTGCCTATCCGATGCTCTTTAGCCCGATCAAGGTCGGTACGACCGAGGTCAAGAACCGCGTCTTTATGCCGCCGGTGTCCACCAACCTGGCCGATCATGGCTATGTGACCGACGACTTGGTCGATCATTACCGTGCCCGCGCCAAGGGCGGCGTGGGCCTCATCATCACCGAGGTCGTGACGGTCGAGCCTACCTATACCTATCTGCCGGGCGATATGTGCTGCTGCGACGACACGTTTATCCCCGGTTGGGAAAAGCTCGCCGCGGCCGTCCACGAGTATGGCTGCAAGATCATGCCGCAGCTCTTCCACCCCGCCTACATGGCCTTTAACATTCCGGGCACGCCGCGCCTGATCGCTCCGTCCTTTCGTGGGACCGTCCTATGCCCGCGAGGCACCGCGTCCTATCACGGTCGATGAGATTCACGAGCTCACGCATCAGTTTGGCGACGCTGCCGTGCGTATGCAGAAGGCTGGCGTCGATGGCGTCGAGGTCCATGCGGCGCACGCCCACGGCATGCTCGGCGGCTTTTTGACCCCTGCTCTATAACAAGCGTACCGATGAGTACGGCGGCTCGCTCGACGCCCGCATGCGCTTCTTGCTCGAGGTCATCGCCGAGATTCGCGAGCGCTGCGGCAAGGACTTTATCATCGACGTCCGCATCTCGGGCGACGAGTACACCGATGGCGGTCTGACCCTCAACGACATGATCTACGTCTCGCGTCGCCTGGAGAAGGCCGGCGTCGACATGATTCATGTGTCAGGCGGCACTACCATCAAGCGCGGCTCCGCGATTCCCGCCGCCGGTACCCAGCAGGCCTCGCATGCTGCCTGCTCGCGCGAGATTAAAAAGCACGTGAACATTCCCGTCGCCACCGTCGGTCGCATTAACGAGGCCTGGATCGCCGAGGAGCTGATCGAGGACGGTGCCGCCGACATCTGCATGATGGGCCGCGCCAATCTGTGCGATGCCGAGTTCTGCAACAAGGCCGCTGCCGGCAACGCCGATGACATCCGCCCCTGCATTGGCTGTCTGCGCTGCCTGAACGGCATCATGTTCGGCAGGCGCATCTCCTGCACCGTCAACCCCGATGTTGAGCGCGACGAGGCTGGCTACGAGCCTGCCGCTGCGCCCAAGAACGTGCTGGTTGTGGGCGCCGGTCCTGCGGGCATGGAGGCAGCCTACATTGCCGCCAAGCGCGGTCACAACGTGGTGCTCGTGGATAAGCAGGACGAGCCGGGCGGCGAGATGCGCATCGCAGCCGTTCCGCCGGCAAAGCAGGAACTCACCCGCGTGATCAAGTACCAGTATCGTCGTCTTGCTGAGGCCGGCGTGAAATGCGTCTTTGGTACCGAGCTATCTGCTGAGGATATTCAGCGCGACTATGCCGGCTACGAGGTCGTCCTGGCTTATGGCGCCGAGCCCATCGCTCCGGCCTTCATGCAGGGCTTTAAGCAGGTTATGACGGCCGACGACCTGCTGGGTGGCAAGGCTTTCCCGGGCAAGAAGATCGTCATCGTCGGCGGCGGCACCGTTGGCTGCGAGACTGCCGATTACCTGGCCCCGCTGGTCAACGACCTGTCGCCGGCCAATCGCGATGTCACCGTCATCGAGATGACCAAGACGCTCGCTGCCAACGAGGGCGGCGCCGGCCGCGCGGTGCTCATCACGCGCATGCTTTCCAAGGGCGTTCACGTGCTGACCGAGGCCAAGGTAACCGAGATTACCGAGGACACCATCAGCTACGAAAAAGATGGCGAGATCCACACTATCGCCGATGCCGATACGCTGGTGCTTGCCATGGGCTATCGTCCCAATACCAAGCTGGCCGACGACCTGGCCGCTGCCGGTGTTGCCACCCACGTGCTGGGCGACGCCCAGAAGTGCGGCAACATCCGCGATGCCATCGGCGATGGCTACAAGGTTGCCTGCGAGCTCTAGTCAACCCCTTGTTGCGTGGGGGCAGGTTACTTTGCACCAACTTGGCGCATGTAAACCTGGCCCCATTGACGAGGTTTCCGCCATCCCAGGGCGGCTACATGGAGTAGCGCCCGTGCGCATCGATTCCCTCTCATAGATGTGCGGCACAAAGAACCCCGAGCTCACACGAGCTCGGGGCCTTTTTCGTCTGGATTGGGGACGCATAGCCGGACGAAAGCGTGTTGCGTTTGGCGTAAAACCATACGAAAGTGCAATTTGCGTCTTATTTCCGAACGTAAAACAGACGAAAACCGTTTACGTCTGCTTTAAATCCGTACGAAAACGGTTTTCGTCTTGCAGGGCAGTTGCCGTTTCTACAGTTCAACTTCCAGTTCGGCTTTGTGTTCGCAGAGGTAGTCGCGCATGTAGGGGATGGCAAATGAGACCTTGCCGTACGAAGGAGCCTCGATAATCGATTCTCTTAACAGGCGGCTGCGGACGGAGCTCACCTGTTGAGGCGTTTTGTTTAGGGCATCGGCAACCATGCTGGTCGAGCTCGTCTGCCCCAAAGACGCCATGCTCAGCAGATAAGCGATGCACGTGGGCGGAATGCGCTGCAGCGCGGGCTCAATCACCATGCCGCAGAAGCGTTCGCGTGCCGTTGCAATGCCACGCTCGGCTTCTTCTTCTCCAATAATCGCTGTATGTGCGCGTCTTGCCAACTGCCATGCGTAGTATCCAACGAGTTGGATCATGAAAGGATAGCCTTGCGTTGCCTCGGCAAGTTGGCCGGCAATACCTGGCTGCAACTCCATGCCAGACGCTTCAATGGTTTCCTCGAGGGAGTACGACACTTCGGTTACTGCCACAGCCTTCAGGTCAAAGGGGAGGGCACGGCGCAAAAACGCAAGTGTCTTTCCGTTGATGATGCTTTCAATCATCGAAGGCAGACCCGCAAAAACAAAGGCGATATCAAGGTCTTCGCCGATAACCTGCTGAATCGCAATGGAGAGCGTTCGGACCTCATCGAGCTCTGCGTCTTGAACCTCGTCGAGAGTGATGAGCAGGCCATTTCCATTCTTGGATATTGTCTGTCTCATGGCGTCGCGTAGCGATGGGCCGATTCGCTCAATATCTATGCTGCCGATGGATATGCCAGCTACGGTGGGCTCAAATCTGGCGTGTTTGGCCTGGAATTTGGGCTGCAGCTGTTCGAGAATGCGCTGGCAAAGTCCCTCGGTTGCGACCTCTTTATGACCGTCCAGCCACGGCTTTGCGCCAAACGTGAGCACTCGTCAAGGAGGACCGTCTTGCCCGTTCCACGGACGCCGGCTATGCGCATTAGGCGCCCCGGGGCACCAGGCCCGTTGGTGAGGGCCCTCATTGAATTCTTCGAGTACATCTTCGCGGCCGATAATCGTGGGAGGTGTTTTTACCTGCTGTGGGCTTAAAAGGGTTTGTTTGCATGTGAGCCACCTTTGCTCAAGATATAGCAAGATATAGCAAAGATATAGCAAGATATAGCAAAGTATAGTGAGATATAGCAACGTAAGCGCTACTCGCGGGTTTTGCGGTGGTGCTATTTTCCAAATGCCGCGCGGATAAAGCGCTGGGCGAACAGCTTGTTGGCAACTCACGAGGGCTCGGGGTGCCAATTTGGGATGGAGTAGTGCTGTGCCACGAATAGGGCCTATCTACTACGTTTAAGCCGCAGGGGTCAACCATAGTCGCCATTTAGGCGAAAATGACAAGCTGTCTACCTGCGGTTTTGTTTTCACGGTTTTTCGGTATGGTCGGGCTATCCGTGTTAACGTAGTAGATAGGCCACTTTTGTGGCAAGGGGGCCGATCTGCGGGTCAGGGTAGCCAAAAGAACCCCGTCCAAAAAGACTGATTGGGAGCTGGGGCGTGTCGATGCGATAGTATTACGTGGTGATATTCGACAAACCGTGAGCTTCATCCGAGGGCTTTATGGGAACAACACCAGCATTATCAGAGCTTGCAAGATCAGGCGTACAACGCATTGCGCTCCAAGATTATCTATGCCGAGCTCAAGCCCGGCACGCGCCTTTCGGCGATTGGTCTGGAAAAGGAGACGGGAATCGGGCGCACGCCCATTCGCGAATCCTTTGTGCGCCTGCGTGAGCAGGAGCTGGTGGAAACGCGTCCCAAAAGCGGCACCTACGTCTCTAAGATCAGCATGGAACGCGCCGAAAACGCCTGCTTTTTGCGCGAGAAGCTCGAGAGAAGCGTGCTTATTAAATGCTGTTCGGCCGCCTCGCCCGAGCAAAAGCAGCGGCTTGAGCAGATTCTTACCGAGTCCGAGTCGCTCGACCATGGCGAAACGCGTCGCTTCTTTGACCTGGACAACCTATTTCACGAGACGTGTTTTGAGATTGCCGGTCGTCACATGTTGTGGGATTGGATGAAGAGCATCAACACGCATTTTGAGCGATACAACTGGTTGCGTATGGTGTCGCAGGATCTGGATTGGGAGCCGATTCGTCGGCAGCATCGCCGGATTCTCGAGGCCATTAAGAGGGGCGATACCGATGCGGCGAGTTATCTGGCAGAGACGCACTTGCACCTGATGCCCGAGGAGCAGGGCCGGTTATCGCCTTGCATCCCGACTATTTTGAGCTGCCCAAAGACTCGTCCATCTAGCCCATCATCGCATCTGCTCGAGACGCAAAAAACGACGCTGCTCACCTACAGCGTTTTGCAAGCGAGATTTTTAAAAAAATGCCTAAAATGGCTCAGGCTGCCGACAATGGGGAAACGGGGTGCGCCATGGCGCAGATGAGAATCAAGGACATTGCCGCCGAGGCGGGCGTGAGCCCGGCCACGGTCTCGCGCTATCTCAACAACCGCCCCGGGCAGATGACCGAGGAAACCCGCGCTCGCATCGCGGCGGTTATCGAGCGCACCGGCTATCGCCCACGTGCTGCCGCGCGCAATCTGCGCAGCTCGCGCACCAACCTCATCGGTGTGATCCTGGCCGACATCGCCAACCCGTTCTCGAGCGCCATGCTCGAGGGGCCTTTCCGCCAGTGCCGCCGCGCGCGGCTGCTCGCTCATGACGGCCATTAGCGGCAACGATCCCGCCAAAGGAGGCCGAGTCGCTCACCAGACTTATCGATGCCGGCGTGGACGGCCTGGTCGTCAACACCTGCGGAGGCAACGACAAGGCGATCGCCGCGGCCGCGGGGCGCCTGCCCGTTGTGCTGCTCGACCGCGACGTTGCCGACGGCGGTGTCGATCTGGTGACATCTAACAACCGTGAGCTGGTCGCCGGCCTGGTAGACGCCTTGACCGCCGCTGGCAGCGAGCGCCTGTGCCTGCTCACCGAGGCGAGCGGACGACAGCCCCGTGCGTCGCAGCGCGCCGAGGCCTTTACCGACGAGCTGTCGCGACGCGGCCTTGCCGGCGGGTTGTCACCTTGGCCGATGGCGGTGCCACGGGCGTTGGTCGCTTGGACGAGACCATCCGCGGCTATGCAGGCAAAAAGCTCGGCCTCATTGCCGTCAACGGCCTAGTTTTCCTGCGTCTGACCGAGGCGCTGGCGCAGCTTGGTCCCTCGCTGCCGGCGGGGCTCAAGATCGCGACGTTTGACGACTACCCTTGGAACCATGTGCTCTTTGGCGGCGTCACCACGGCCGCGCAGGATACCCTCACCATTGCCGAGCGCGTGGTCGAGCGCCTGTCCGAGCGCATCGACGTCGTTACCACCACCGTGGGCGAGGCCGCAAAGCTGGCGCCCAAACGCATCGAGATCCCCCGGCCACATCGAACACCGCGCCTCGACCTCGCGCGCTAGTCTGTGTGATAATATATAGACAATGTCATACAGGAGGTATCCATGGCTGCGTCTGTGCTGAGTGTGCGAGTGGACTCGTCAATTAAAGACTCATTTGCCGAGCTGTGCGAAAAGAACTTGGCATGACTTCGTCTGTTGCGGTCAATATGTTTATGAGACAGATGCTGCGCGAGCGTTCGCTGCCGTTTGTTCCTTCACTTGGTAAAAGCTCTGCGAGCGAAAAGCGCCGCGGCGGCATTTTGGATACTGCCCAGATTGAGTCCGCCGTCTGCGAGGCGGCCAGCTCGATTCCGCCATCAAAACCGTGATTCTTTTTTTGGTTCGTATGCCCGGGGCGAGGCGCATGTCGATAGTGATATTGACTTGCGTCTCGAAGTCGATCGCGAGCAGGGCTTTGGTCTTTTCGCGCTGTCGGCATTTGGCGAGGCGGTGCGCAAAGAAACCGGGAGGCAGGTTGATCGTCGTCTCGAGCGACCATCTTGATGACGATCTTGCCGCGGTAATCGAGCGCGAAGGAGTGATCGCTTATGATCGCGCGTAAGTCAGACGGTCTCCGCGCCCAAGAGGTTTTGGAGGCCATCTCGAAACGAACGAGCGCATCAAGGCTTTTGATATCACCGAGGACCAGTTTCTGCATGCGAATGACGTACGGACGAGGGCGTTGGCGGACTCTTTTTGATGTGTGCGCTTAGGGTGACGGAAGAAGCGGGCAAATTGTCGGAACGCTCGCAGCGGCTTCATCCCGAAATCGAATGGCGTGTGGAATTGTCGGCATGAGAAATTATCTTGCGCATGATTACGGCAATGTCGACCGCTCGGTTGTTTGGGATGCGGTGACGATGGAGTTCCCCACGCTGGAACGAGCCTGTAGACAAATTGTCTCGAATCTGAACGCTAGCCGCTCGTTCGCAACTGCCTGTTCGCGCACGTTTTTGAGCGCTTGATACGCTTTAACCCTGCGGAAACATTTTTCTGCGATAGTATCTGCGATATAGACCAGTCGAAACCCGCCCGAAAGAAAGGGGGAGCGACATGAACCAGCAGAACATCGATTACGTACTCCGCTCCGTAGAGCAGCGCGACATCCGCTTTGTGCGTCTGTGGTTTGTCGACATTCTCGGCCGCCTCAAGAACTTTGCCATTAGCCCCGAGGACCTCGAGGTCGCTTTTGAGGAGGGTATTGGCTTTGACGGCTCCGCCATCGAGGGCTTTGCTACGCCCGAGGAAGCCGACATGCTGGCGTTTCCCGATGCTTCGACCTTCCAGATTCTGCCGTGGCGCCCGAGCCACAACGGCGTCGCCCGTGTGTTCTGCGACGTGTGCACTCCCGATCGCAAGCCGTTTGCCGGCGACCCGCGCGATGCCCTGCGCCGCATGTTCCCGCAAGGCCGAGAAGGCTGGCTATCTGCTCAACGTGGGCGCCGAGCTGGAGTATTACTACTTCCCCGACGAGCATACCCCTGAGCGCTCGACAATGTGGGCTACTTCGATCTTTCGGTGAGCGATGCCGCTCGCGACCTGCGTCGCAACACGGTCCTCACGCTCGAGAAGATGTCCGTGCCCGTGGAGTACACCTTCCACGCCGCCGGTCGCTCGCAGCACGGTATGAGCCTGCGCCACGCCGAGGCCCTGAGCATGTCCCGGACGCCATCACCACGGCCAAGCTCATCATTAAGCAGCAGGCTTTACGAGAGCGGGTGCCACGCCTTTTATGCCCAAGCCGCTGGCGGCGAGGACGGCAGCGCTATGTTCCTGTGCCAGTCGCTATTCGACCACGACGGCAACAACGTCTTTTGGGGCGAGGACGACGAGAAGTATCACCTCTCCGATATCGCCAAGCACTACATGGCCGGCATTCTGGCACACGCGCGCGAGATCGGCGCTATCACTAACCCCACGGTCAACTCATTACAAGCGCATCACCACGGGCGGCGATTCCGTGCCGCAGTACGCCACGTGGGGCCTGCGCAACTGCGCGAGCATGGTCCCACATCCCGGTCTACAAGCCCGGCAAGCGGCTGTCCACGCGCGCATCGAGCTTCGCAGCCCCGACCCCATGGCCAACCCGTACCTGGTCAACGCCGTCACGCTGGCCTCCTCAACGACCGCCAGATGCTCTGGAGGCAGGCCACAAAGCCGCCGCGCTGCTCAAAGAGAGGCGCTCAATGTTTGAGGACTCGTTTATGAAGGATGCCCGGCGAGCACATCCACAGCTTCTTCCTTAAAAAGAAGCGCGACGAGTGGCATGTGTTTGAGTCCACGATCACCGAGTGGGAATCACACTACCTGGCGAACTCCTAATCGCGCCATTTGTTCCAGTACGATTGAGCCTTTCTTTTGAGGCCGGGATATGTCCGAAAAAGTGCCTGTTCATGGCGCACGACGCGCTTCCACGAGTTTCTGCCTCGCAGCTTGGACGACCACCCTTGGGTGTCGAGGTGAGCCTGGCAACCCCCGACTCGCCGACTGCGGCGCACGACTTTGACCTGCGATCCTCGATTCCGATGGCATCCGCAGCGACCGCATCGATCAGACGCCGCGGCTTTTGACGACCGCGGCGGTCCCCATGCTTGGCGATTGTCGACGACGAGGCGCTCGGCACCCTTGCGCCTGCCGAATCACGCGCATGCCGACTGTATGCTCCCACGGCGACGCCCAATCCCGCTGCTCGTGCGCAGCGCCTGATGGCGAGGAGGAGAATCACTGCCGACGACGTGCTCACGACAGCCTTCGAGACAACTCTGCTACCTATCAGGTGACGCTCGACGATGAACCCATCGACCCTGACGCTGATGGAGTACTCGCTGCTGGAGCTTTTTGGCAACGTAATCCCAACCGCGCCTACAGCCGCGAGTGCTGCTGCACCGTGTGGGGGCTTTGAGTACTGCGTGGCGGCACGCGTGTACCGTCGACGTGCAATATCCGTCGGCCTGCTCCAAGGTGGCCCGCGATCGCGGCACACATCACCACCGTCCGCGGCGTGGGCTATCTGTTTAAGGATTCAGATTTCCACCACAAAGGGGACAGGTAACCTTGTGGTGTTTTACCGCAGATGGCCGGGTGCCTTTCGGGTTTGCAACAGAACTTAAGCCTTCCTAAAGATTGCGCGTTCTCATACACGTGCGCCCGTATATTGGGTACAACACAACGTGAATGATGGCCTGCCACATGTTTGGCGTGGCCTTTGCTATTAGGACGAAAGCGATCGCAGCTATGAAAGAGAACGATTCCCCAGCGTCCCCAGGACGCGCGGGCAACGCCGGCGAGATCCAGCAGCAGCCGCGCGTGCAGGTGGAGTCGACGCCGCCGGCGGCAACAACATTCCCTATGTGCAGGCCTACGACACGCAGACCGGCCAGCCGCTGGGCGCCAGCAGGTCGTGAACAAGCAATGGTGGTCAAGACTAAGACCAAAAAGCTGCCGATCTTTATTACGGCGCTCGCCGGTTGGCTTGCCTGCGGCGCCCTGCTGGTTATCGCGCTCATTATGAGTGGCACGCCTCGATGCCATCGGTGGCGGCAAGAATGCCGTGACGGGCGCCGGGTCTGTCGACGCAAAGCATCACGATCGGTCCTCTCTCTCGAGGACACCACGCTGGCCGAGGCTGCTTCTGCCAAGGCCCCGCCCTCCGTGAGCCGCATTACCGCCACTTCGAGCGGTGGCCAGAATGGCTCGCCGCAGCCCTGCCGACGAGTCGAATAAAGCCAAGTAGCGCCGTCGGGCGTGGTGCTCGACACGAGGGCCAAGACCCCGCTCAATCAACCACGTGGTCGACGGCTACGACCAGCAATGCGGTGACCATGGACGACGGTACCACCTACGAGGCCGAATTGTGGGCAACGATGCCTCGAGCGACCCATCAAGCCTGTCGATGCTGACGCCTTCTAAGCTCACCCCGATCGAGATCGGTGACCTCCAAGCTCAACGTGGGCGAGTGGGTTATGGCGATCGGCTCGCCGTTCGGCAAACGAGCAGTCTGTCTCCACGGGTATTGTGCTCTGGGGCAAGCGTTTGTCGCTCCACGGCCAAGCGAAAGTTCTACCAGCGGTAACAACGCTTATGCCAACACGACCGCACCGATGCCGCCATCAACCTGGGTAACTCCGGCGGCGCTCGTCAACGATACGAAGTGAGCTGGTGGGCATCAACTCGCTTATCGAGAGCTACTCGGTTCCAGCCGTGGGCGTGGGCTTTGCTATCATTCCCGTTAACTACGCTGCAAGAACATTGCCGACCAGACTATCGACGGCAAGACGCCGGTTCATCCGTACCTGCGCCATTATCAGTTGAGCGTCAACGCGCTCAACGCCCGCACCAACAAGCTGAGCACCGATGGCGCGTATGTAGCGAAAGCGTCGTCGAGACAGTCCTGCCGCCAAGGCTGGCATCAAGAGGGCGATGTCATTACCAAGCTGGGTGACGGCAGAGATTACAGGCGCCGTGGCCTGATAAATGTGCCGCTGCGCAATACGAGGTGGGCGAAGGTCGAATCGCTCGTGCGCAGCAAGGAAGAAGAGGTCACGGTCGAGGCTGGGCTCCGACGAGGTTGCAGAACCAGCAGCAGGACGACAGTGCGACCGGCACCAGCAACGGCGGTATTACCGACGAGCAGCTGCGCCAGTATCTGGAGGAGCTGCTGGGCCAGCAGGAGCCAGGGTCAAACCACGGTCAGGGTTTCTAACAGGCCGTATCGCACATATCGAAGCAGAGGGCTGTCCCATCAACGCAGGACAGCCCTCTTTTCACTGTGATCCAGATTTGGGGACGGAGAAAACGGATCGTTTAGAAATGGCAAGGGCATGGTTTGATTGCGCGAACTACCCCGGTCCGGCGGCTGCCGATTCGGTGCAGTTCGAAAGGTTATTCAGCCCATGAGAGTGACCCGGTGAGCCTCTAATATCCGTTTGAAATCGAGCGAAGGAGTGCGTTATGCGGGCGCAATCGAGCCTGTTTGGCGACGGTGTGGACATCGATACCGAAACGCCCGCGAGTGTGGATGTCGCTGCACCGGGCCGATGCCTGTGCCCAGGCGGCAGCGCGTGCGGCCGAGCTGCGCCACGAGCTCGATTACCACGCTTACTCACTACATGCTTCCTCGACGCGCCCGAGATCACAGACGCCGCCTTTGACAGCTCGTTGAGCTGCAGGAATCGAGGCGACCCCGACCTGGTGACGCCCGACAGCTATACCCAGCGTGTGGGCGGATACGTGAGCGAGCAGTTTACGCCGGTAACGCACATGGTACGCATGTATTCCAGTGATGATGCCATGGACTGACGAACTCGACGGCGTGGCTCCAGCGCTGCCGAGGATGCGTTTGAAAGCCGGCAGCGTCACTCATACCTGCGAGTTTAAGATCGACGGCTATCTGGGCGTGGCGCTTACTCACCAAAACGGTACCTTTCGTACGCGCGGCCATCGCGCGCGGCGACGGCACCACGGGGTGAGGACGTGTCGCTCAACGTCCGTACCATCGGGCGATGTGCCCATGCATCTGTCCGAGTCGGCGCTCGCCCACAGCTGGCGCTGACCGCGAGCGCACCATTGAGGTACGCGGCGGTCTACATGCCCAAGGGCAGCTTTTGTTCGTCTGAATGAAGAGGCCGATGCCGAGGGCCGCGACCCTTTCAACCCGCGCAACGCTGCCGCTGGCAGCCTGCGTCAGAAGGATC
>VOFC01003357.1_pt1 | contig 30671 bp, 58 predicted proteins | sample 5384161 | NCBI WGS metagenome assembly VOFC01 (sample SAMN12384722, study PRJNA508395) | human gut metagenome | isolation source: healthy gut B | host: Homo sapiens
TCAGTGGCCACTTCCGTTCGGTTACGTATTGCTATTCTCTCAATTTCTGCCCGCTTACAGGTCTGGTCAGCGCCATCCTCCGCGGCGGCGTCGCGCAAAAAGCAGCACGCACTCGTCGAGGGCTGCAGCACTTGCTGCTCGCGGCGACCGATGTCGAGCTTGGGCTCCGTGGCCCGATCGAGCTCCTCGCGCGTCATGCCGAACGCGGGGTCGCCCGCGAGGCGGTCAGAGGTGCGGCTCGCCCTCTTTCATGCGGGCGGTCGCACGTGCCATGGAGTGCTAGCGGGATCTGTCTGCGTGCACGGTTCCTGGCGGGGTCGCCGCCGCGCTGCGGCGGCCGCCATCGCCGATGTTCCTCGGGCGAGGAACGGCGGATACTCGCGCAGCGTGCATCGCGCGATCTTTTCGTTTCTACATGCGGGCCCGTTCGTCACGCTGGCTCAGGCTTTGCAGGCACCGCGTCGGCGCAGAGGAAGCCCTCCGGCAGTGAGGATGCGGCGGTTGGCCGGTCGTCGAGCGTACGCTCCGAGCCACTGGGTCGAGGCCGTCATCGGCGCGTTAGCCGCGTCGGCCATCGGAAGTAGCGGCTGAGCGAGCAGATGCGCTCAGGCGCATGGGGTTTCGCTTATAGGGCATCGCGGACGACCCGTCTGGTTCCTTTCAAACGGCTCTTTGGCGGTCGTGCTGGGCGATGTCATGCGGGCGCTCTGTGCGATGGAAGAGCACATTCAGAATACGGCTGTCGGCCTTTCTCGGATAGGTCTGGCCGCTGACGAAGCTTTCAGCCGAACTCCCCGCGGCGATGCGGCGTTCATCGTCGACCATGTCACCGTCGCCTCCGGTGACAGCTCGCCTCCGTGCCCGTCATGCCGCGGCGAGACGCATCGAGCCGATGACAAAATCAAGCTCTTCGGTCCGAGCGGAAGTCCTGCATCACAGCGTCGCGCTTGCCGATCGTCACGGGCTGCGAGCTGATAGTGCGTATAGCCAGGCGTCGGCGTGGCGGCGTATTCGCGGGCAAATGCCGCAAGATTCACCATCACGCACGAAAGCTGCCCTCTCAGGTGGCCCCAGGGCCGTCGCGATAGAGCACCAAATCGGCGTTGTCCGTCACGCGCCAAATGCGCGAGGTGAATGTTACCGGCGGCAGAGGCGCCGCTGCTGCCGTACACATGCGCCATCACGTCGTGGCGCACCGTGCTCGCGCTTTTCGGCGACCTCGTAGTCGATGGCCGGTAATGTGCGCAGCGAAGCTCGTCGACCTGCTCCTGCGTGATCAGCGAGCCAGCTCGTGCTCGGCGACCAAGCGCCACCACAGTCTGCGCCACGTCTGGAAAGCGCATATCCGGGGAAAAGAGGTTACCCGGCATGTATTCGGACGCATAGCGGGAAGCCAATGGGGATTCATACGTATCCTTGCTCATAAATGTTCCTCTCCACTCAGAATATTACATAGAGTCCGCCGAAACCGGCGCAGCAGTTCGTCTGCTGCGGGAGATACATAGCCGATGTGGCAGCCAATGGCCTTCTCCACATACTCCACGTACTTCCGGGCATTCTCCGGCAGATCTTCCCAGCTGCGGGCCTTGGAAATGTCGCACTGCCAGCCGTCCACATATTCAACCACCGGCTTTGCATCCTGCAGACAGACAGGGAACGGGAACTCATCGGTCTGCTGGCCGTCCAGCTCATAGTGGGCGCAGACGGGGATCTTGTCCATATAGCTGAGAATATCCAGCTTGGTCAGGGCAATATTGGTCGCGGCCTGCACCTGCACGCCGTAGCGGGTGGCCACCAGATCGATGGGGCCGACCCGGCGGGGACGGCCGGTCTTCGCGCCGTACTCCCCACCGGCATCCCGGAGTTTCTGAGCCTCGTCGCCAAACCACTCGCACACAAAGGGGCCTTCGCCCACGCAGGAGGAGTAGGCCTTGACCACGCCCACAACCTCGTCCAGCTTGGCCGTAGGCAGACCGGAACCCACTGGGGCATAGGCCGCCACAGCGTTGGAGGAGGTGGTATAGGGATAGATGCCGTAATCCAGATCCCGCAGTGCGCCCAGCTGAGCTTCAAAGAGGATGGATTTGCCCGCTTTCTGGGCATCCCGCAGGAAGCGGGTGGTATCCGTGATATAGGGCTTGACCGCCTCGCAGTAGGTATCCACCCAGTTTAGCAGTTCCTCCAAGGTATAGCCCTTGGCGCCGTACACTTTCTGGAGGGTCAGGTTCTTCCACTCCAGCAGATCTGCCAGATGCTCCTTCAGGTGCTGCGGATGCAGCAGCTCCCCGGCCATCACCGTCTTTTTTCTGGTACTTGTCAGAGTAGAACGGCGCGATTCCCTGCTTGGTGGAACCGTACTTCTTGTCCGCCAGACGGGCCTCTTCCAGGCCGTCCAGATCCCGGTGCCAGGGCAGCAGCAGCGAGGCCCGATCGCTGATCTTCAGATTCTCCGGGGTGATGGGGACGCCCGCATTCCGGATGGTGTTCATCTCATTCAGCAGGTTCTCGCAGTCCAGCGCCACGCCCAAGATCATCGCCGCCGTCACCAAGGCAAACGCCGCCACAGAGGAGATCGCGCGCATGATCGCCATCCTCAGATCCAGCGCATCGCCGAGAGCGTGAGCTGGCCTGTCAGGGTCTGGGCCGCGCGCGCCACGGTCGAAGAGATCCAGGGACTTCGTCGAGCATCAGGATCATGGCGCACGGCGCGTTTGAGGTCGCCAAGCGCTACATCACCTACCGCTACACCCGCTCGCTCGTGCGCAAGAGCAACACGACGGACGACAAGATCCTCACCCTCATCGAGTGCAACAACGAGGAAGCCAAGCAGGAAAACAGCAACAAGAACCCCGTCGTCAACTCCACGCAGCGCGACTACATGGCGGGCGAGGTCAGCCGCGACCTGACCAACCGCATCCTCCTGCCCGAGGACATCGTCAAGGCGCACGAGGAGGGCATCATCCACTTCCACGACACGGACTATTATGCCCAGCACATGCAACTGCGACCTCGTGAACCTCGAGGATATGCTGCAGAACGGCACGGTCATCACCGGAACGCTCATCGAGCGTCCGCATTCCTTCGCCACCGCCTGCAACATCGCCACGCAGATCGTCGCGCAGGTGGCGAGCAACCAGTACGGCGGGCAGAGCATTCGCTCACGCACCTTGCGCCCTTTGTGGACGTTTCGCGTCAGAAGATCCGCAAGCAGGTGCTTGCCGAGATCGAGGAGCTCGGTGTCGCGCGACGAGGCGAAGATCGCCCGCATCGTGGAAAAAGCGCCTGCGCGAGGAGATCCGCCGCGGCGTGCAGACGATCCAGTATCAGGGTCGTCACGCTCCTGACCACAAACGGACAGGCCCCCTTCATCACCGTCTTCATGTACCTCAACGAGGCGCGCAGCGAGCAGGAGAAGCGCGATCTGCGCTCATCATCGAGGAGATGCTGCCCAGCGCTACGAGGGTGTGAAGAACGAGCAGGGCGTGTGGGTCACGCCCGCGTTCCCCAAGCTCATCTACACGCTTGAGGAGGACAACATCCACGAGGATTCGCCCTACTATTATCTCACAAAGCTCGCCGCAAAATGCACGGCGCGCCGCATGGTGCCCGATTACATCAGCGAAAAGAAGATGCTCGAGCTCAAGGGCGACGTGTATCCCTGTATGGGCTGCCGCAGCTTTTTGACGCCCGGACCGCTTCACCGACGCGGTGGGCAACATCGCCAACGCCGGACAACTACGAGCCGGGCAAGCACAGAAGTATTATGGCCGCTTCAATCAGGGCGTCGTGACCATCAATCTGCCCGACGTCGCGCTCTCTTCGGGCGGCAACATCGAAAAGTTCTGGGATATTTTTGAAGACCGCCTCGAGCTGTGCCACCGCGCGCTCCGCTGCCGCCACGACCGCCTGCGCGGCACGCTCTCCGATGCCGCGCCCATCCTGTGGCAGTACGGTGCCTGCGCCCGCCTGAAGAAGGGCGAACCCATCGACCGCCTCCTCTACGGCGGCTACTCCACCATCTCCTGGGCTACGCCGGACTCTACGAGTGCGTGAAGTACATGACCGGTAAGAGTCACACCGATCCCTCCGCCACCCCCTTCGCCCTGTCCATCATGCAGAAGATGAACGACAAAGTGCGAAAGGAGTGGAAGACCGCCGAGGACATCGACTACTCCCTCTACGGCACCCCTCTGGAGTCTACCACCTACAAGTTTGCCAAGTGCCTGCAAAAGCGCTTCGGCATCATCGAGGGCGTGACCGACAAGGGCTATATCACCAACAGCTACCATGTCCAGTGTCACCGAGCCGATCGACGCCTTCACCAAGCTCAAGTTTCGAGGCGCGGTTCCAGCACCTCTCACCCGGCGGCGCGCGATCAGCTATGTAAGAGGTCCCCAATATGCAGAACAATATTGGGCCGTGCTCGAGGTGATGAAGTTCATCTATGACAACATCATCTACGCCGAGCTGAACACCAAGTCCGACTACTGCCAGGTCTGCGGCTGGGACGGCGAGATCGAGATCGTGGAGGGAGGACGGCAAGCTCATCTGGAAGTGTCCCCAGTGCGGCATGCCGACCAGGGGATAAGATGAACGTCGCCACTGCCTGCAGCTATATCGGTACCCAGTTCTGGAACCAGGGCCGCACGCAGAAAAAGGAGATCAAGAGGCGCGTGCTGCATCTATAAAGTCCATAATAACCAAATAACCAGCGCAGACCCGAGCGGGTCTGCGCTTTTTGCTGCCTTCATTCATTTTTCCAGCAGCGCACGACTCGCCTGCATCGGCAGGCAACTCGGTCGCTTTCGGCTACCGACTGTTCCCGGTCGCGGAAGCCCCATCACCGAGATGCAGGGGATGCCCGCGTTCCGCTTGCCGTCTCGATGTCCACCTCGCTGTCGCCGACGTAGACCGCGCGGGACTTGCATCGCGCCGAGCGCCGCGAAGCGCGTCGTTCACCATGTCGGGCGCGGGCTTGCGGCGGCGCTTGCGCCGTCACCGCCAGCTGGCGATGTCGGCAAAGCGCGCCGAAGTGCTCCGCGACCAGCGGACGCACCGCCTCGTCCGGCTTGTTGTTGGACACCACCGCAAGGCGGAAGCCCTCCGCCTTGAGCGCCGCCATCAGCTCCAAAACGCCCGCGTGGGCTTCGTCTTGATCTGGCAATGCGCGGCGTAGTAGGGCTTGTAAAGCGCGAGCGCCTTCGCGACGGTCTCCTCGTCCGTCTCGCGCCGAGCGCGGGCATCTCCCGCGCCGTTGCCGACGCCGCATCTCCGCGCGTCCCGCTCGGGATAGCCAGCTCCCGCAGCGTGTGGTTCGCCGCGCCGCAGATGTCCTCGAAGCGTGTCGAGCAACGGCGTCCGTCAGGTCAAATAGGACGGTATCAAATCTCCGCATGATTCGTCAGCCCCTTTCTCCGGCCTGCACCCGCCGCGCGACCTCCTGCGTGAAAGCGCGCGCGGTCGCCGCGCTCGGCACGTCGCGCAGCATTGCCACATATCGACGGAGCGCGGCGGGATCTCAAAGTCTGTTTTCAGCTGGCGGATCGCGCCGCTCTCCAGCTCGCGGTCACGAACTCCCGCGTCACGCCCGCCACGCCGAAGCCGATGCGGGCGAGGTCACGAGCAGGCTCCTTGCGCCCAGCTCGATCTCCGGCGAAAGGGAAACGCCGTGCGCGAGGAAGTATTTTTCCAGATACACGCGCGAGCTGGCGCTTGCGCTCGAGCAGAATGAGCGGCTGGCAGCGCCGCAAGCTCCTGCATCGAATAGGCGCGCTCAAAGTCACGCAGGGATAGTCCCGCCGCGGCGACGAAGCACGAGTGCGTCCGCAAGCACGGCACGCAGCTCAGCCCTCGTCCTCGCTCGGCGACGAGGGCTCTTCGATGTTCCCCTGCGCGATGTCGCACGCGGTCGAGCAGCGGCTTAATCTCCAAATCGTCGGGCCCCACATGGTTCATCGGCGAGATGACGCCGTGCAGCACGTGGTAGCGGCCGTTGTATTCGCGCGCGCGCTCGATGGCGACGACGTCGCGCGGGTCGGCGACGACGCAGATGACATGTTCATCACGCTTCGGCGACGAGCAGATGGGGCAGAGGCCGCCGTCCGTCAGATTGCGGCAGACGGGGCAGAACGTGACGGTGCGCTTGGCGTCGACGATGGCATCGGCAAAGGCCTTGGCCTCCTCTTCGGGCAGGCTCAGCACGAAAAACGCGAGCCGCTGTGCGCTCTTGCTGCCGATGCCGGGCAGGCGCGCGAACTGCTCAACGAGCTTTTCGAGCGCCGCGGGAAAGTATTCCATGGACTTAACCTCTCAGCTCTTTGATCTTGGCGGGGATATCCGCGGCCTTGTAGACGGCGGAGCCCGCGACGAGCACGTTTGCGCCCGCCTCGATGCAGGTTTTGCACGTCACGGCGTCGACGCCGCCGTCGACCTCGAGCTCGCAGTCAAGGTTTCTCTCGTCGATGTAGCGGCGGATGGCGGAAACTTTCGGCATCATATCGGCCATGAACTTCTGCCCTCCAAAGCCGGGCTCGACGGTCATCACGAGCACGATGTCGCACTTGTCAAGAAACGGCAGCACGGCCTCAGCGCGGGTGCTGGGCTTCAAGACGACGCCGGCCTTTTTGCCCTTGGCGTGAATTTTGTCGAGCGCGAGGTGGATCTTCTCCGGCGTGTCGGCCTCGACATGACAGGTGACGAGGTCCGCGCCCGCGTCGCAGAACTGGTCGACATAGCGCTCAGGCTGCACGATCATCAGGTGCACGTCGATGGGCAGCGCCGTGCGCTTGCGGATGGACTGGAGCACAGGGATACCGATGCTGATATTGGGGACGAAGCAGCCGTCCATCACGTCAAAGTGGACGTAGTCGGCGGTGGCAATGGCCTCGACGCCGGCGCCGAGCTCGGCAAAGTCGGCGGAGAGGATGGACGGTGCGATCTTGACGGACATGATAAGAATCCTCCTGCGAAAATTTTCTTATTCTTTATTGTAGCAAAGCGCAGGAACAAAAGCAATGCAAAAAAATGTAAAAGACACTTGACATTTCACTCGCGCAGTGCTATCCTCACAGATGTAAAGCGAACTTGACTTTGGAAAACGGAGAGAAGCGATGAAAAACCACATTGAAGAGAGAAGAAAGGCGCGCGGCATGACGCAGCAGCAGTTGGCGTCGGAACTCGGCGTCTCGCGCCAGACGATCATTTCGCTCGAGAACGGGAAGTACAACCCGTCCATCCTGCTGGCGCACAGCATCGCGCAGCTCTTTGGCGAGCGGATCGAGGACATTTTCATTTTTGAGGAGGAAGAGGCATGAAGGGCATGAACTTGCAGGAGCAGAAAAAGTGCGGTATTCTGATGACCGTCATCGGGCCCTGCTGCCGGTGCTGGATAACCGCTACGCCGCAGCTCTCCCTCGACCGGGAAGCTCGTCGGCTTCGCCGCCGTGCTGGGCCTGCTGCTCGTGGCGATGGGCACCTACCGCTCGCCGCCGTCGCCCTCATGCCGGACGTGACGCCCAACCCCTGCGCTCACGCGCAACGCCATCATTAACCTCATGGGCGCCATCGGCGGCATCATCTATCTGGCTGTCGCGGCGGTGATGTACCCGAACGCCAAGATCGCGGGCCTCGCCCACGTCAACTATCAGCCGCTTTTCCTCGTCGTTTCCGCCGTCATGCTCGTGAGCGTCGCGGTGCTGTTCCTGACGGTGAAGGAGCCAGCTCGCCGCGGAGACGCGCGCGCGCTCGAAAGGCGCAGCATCCCGAGTGGGACCTCACCGAGGACGACGGCAGCGGCAATGAGGTGCTGCCCAAGCCCGTCAAGCGGAGCCTTGGCTTCCCTGCTCGTGTCCATCGCGCTGTGGTACATCGGCTACAACGGTGTAACGACCTGGTGGTCCACCTACGTCGGCGCGGTCATGGGACAGGGGCTCGGCGGCGCGTCCACCTGCCTGCTCATTGCCACCGCCGGCGCGGTCGTCAGCTACATTCCCATCGGTCAGCTCGCCTCGCGCATCGGCCGCAAAAAGACCATCCTCTTCGGCTGCGCCCTGCTCGCCGCGATGTTCCTGACCTTCTATTTCCTCACCACGCTCTACTCGACCATTCATCCCGTCATGTTCGTCTGCTTTGCCCTCGTGGGCTTTGCCTGGGCGGCAATCAACGTCAACTCGCTCCCGATGGTGCTCGAGATGTGCCGCGGCTCCGACACCGGCAAATTCACCGGCTTTTACACACCGCCTCCATGGCGGCGCAGGTCGTCACGCCGGTGCTTGCCGGCACGCTGATGCGTCATATCAGCTACCGCGTGCTCTTTCCCTACGCGGCGCTCTTCGTCGGTGCGTCCTTTGTCACGATGTGCTTCGTGCGCCACGGCGATTCAGAGCTGAGGCCAAGAGCGGCCTGGCTGCCTTTGAGGATATGGACGACTGAATTCGGCAATTTCCAATAACAAAAGTGATATTTCGTGCAGACTCTACAATTCGTTATCCTTTTACGCACTGTTTCTGCTCACCGTCTGGCTCTTTTTTCTCAACAGCCGTGCCAACCATCCGAGCTGGGCGGCGCTGGAGCATCGGCGCTACGCCCACCGCGGGCTGCATTGCAGCGCCGACAGCGTGCCGGAAAACTCCCTTGCGGCCTTTCGCCGCGCCATCCGGCACGGATACGGCGCGGGCTGGACGTGCATCTGCTGCGCGACGGCACGCTCGCCGTTTTTCACGACAGCGACCTAAAGCGCATGACCGGCGTGACCGGCGTGCTTGAGGACTGCACGGCGCAGGATCTTGCCGCGCTCCATCTTGCCGGTACGCCGGAAACGATCCCACAGCTGTGTGAGGTCCTTTCCCTTTACGAGGGCACGGGCCTGCCGCTCGTCGTGGAGCTCAAGGGCTATCGCGGCAACCACCGCGCGCTTGCCGAGCGCACGGCGAAGGGAGCTGGACAAATATCAGATCCCCTATTGTATGGAGAGCTTCGACCCGCGCTGCCTGATGTGGCTGCGCGCCTTCCGGCCCGAGATCATCCGCGGCCAGCTCTCCGAAAATTTTCGCAAGGACGCGCGGGGATGGGAGCATTTCGTGGGCTTCCTGCTCTCGAACCTCCTGTTCAACGCCTTCACCGCGCCCGACTTCATCGCCTATAAATTTGAGGACCGCCGGCGCTTCGCGCCGCGCATCTGCCGCGCGTTCTACGGCGCGCATATGTTTATTGGACCGTCCGCACCTATGAGGACCTGAAGGCCGCCGAGCGCGAGGGCGCGCAGGCAATCTTCGAGGGTTTCGACCCGGACGGGGCAGAGAGAAAATCAGAAAGAAAAGAGGACACTCCATGAGCGAGACTCCGAAGAGACGCTGGGGCGACCGCAGGGATGCGGTGCTCCTGCGCGAGACCGACGCCCCTGCACTTTATCATGGGCATCATCTACCCCCCACCGCGCCGACAACGAGGCCTACATCGCCGAGCGCATCGATCTGGAGCCCATCAAGGCCTACCTTGCGAAAAAGAACGTCGAGGGCATCGAGTTCAAGTACACCTTCTTCCACGTCATCGTGGCGGCACTGGTCAAGACCATCACCCTGCGTCCCAAGCTCAACCGCTTCTACGCGAACGAGAATTATTACCAGCGCAACAAGGTCACGGCGGGCTTTATCATCAGAAGGAATTTTCCGACGGCAGCGAGGAGGCGGTCGCCCTGCTTGACGCCGCACCGACCGACACCGTGGACACCGTTCACGAGGAGATCCGCCGCCGCGTCTACGCCACGCGCCATGAGCAGAAGCTGAACACCACGGACAACAGCATGGATATTCTCAACAAGCTGCCGCGCTTTTTCTCTCCAAGGCGGCGATCCGCTTCATCCGCTGGCTCGACCGTCACGGCTGGTGTCCAGATTTCCTCATCGGAGCCGATCGAACTATGCCTCGGTGTTCCTCTCCAACCTCGGCTCCATCCGTCTGCGCAGCGGCTACCACCATCTTACGAACTGGGGCACCTGCTCGTTCTTCTGCGTCATCGGCGAGAAAAGTGGACGCCGCTTTACGATCAGAACGGCCTCGTCGCCATGCGCGAGACGGTCGACCTCGGCTTCACGGTCGACGAGCGCATTGCCGACGGCTATTACTATTCAAGAGCATCCGGCTCTTCAAGCACCTGCTCGCGCACCCCGAGCTGCTCGAGCTGCCATTTGAACAGGAGGTCGATTATGACTGAGATCACTGCCAAGACCCCGTGGGCGGGTCACACCGGCGACGTGCCGCTGCATCTGGACTATTTTGACGGCTCGATGTTTGAGGCGCTCGAGCTGGTTGCCAAGAAGTACCCAAGGAACATCGCGTTCGACTTCATGGGCAAGGCCACGACTTATCCCCAGATGATCGAGGAGATCAAGAAGTGCGCCCGCTCCTCAAGACCATCGGCGTGCGCGCGGGCGACAAGGTCACCATCGCCATGCCCAACTGCCCGCAGGCCATCTATATGTTCTACGCGGTGAACCTCGTCGGCGGCATCTGCAACATGATCCACCCCCTCTCGGCCGAAAAGGAAATCGAGTTTTATCTCAACGAGTCCGAGTCCGTCACGGCCATCACGCTCGACCAGTTCTACAACAAGTTTGAAAACATCCGCCAGAACACAAAGGTCGTCAATATCATCATCGCGAGCGTCAAGGATGAGCTGAGCAAGCCCGTCCGCGCGGGCTACATGCTCACCGAGGGCCGCAAGATCGCCAAGATCCCGAAGGGACGCCCCCGTCATCCGCTGGCGGGAGTTCATGAACATGGGCCGCTCCTGCTTCTGGAACTACGCCGTCAAGCGCACCGGCGACGATCCCGCCGTCATCCTCTACTCCGGCGGCACCACCGGCACGACAAAGGGCATCCTGCTTTCAAACCGCAACTTCAACGCTCTCGGTCAGCAGGTCATTGCGGCAAACCCCATGTTCCGCGTGGGCGACAAGATGCTTGCCGCAATGCCGCTGTTCCACGGCTTCGGTCTGGGTGTATGCATCCACACGATGCTCTCGCAGGGCGGGCGCTGCATCCTCGTGCCGCGCTTTACTGCCAAGAGCTACGCGAAGCTCATCACCAAGTATCACTGCAACTTCATCGCCGGCGTTCCCACGCTCTACGAGGCGCTGCTGCGCCTGCCGAGCATGGACAACGCCGACCTCAGCTCGCTCAAGGGCGTTTTCTCCGGCGGCGACAGCCTGTCGATCGAGCTGAAGAAGAAGCTGGATAAATTCCTCTACGCCCACGGCGCGCCCGTGCAGGTGCGCGAGGGCTACGGCACCACCGAGACCGTCACGGCCTGCTGCCTGACGCCGCCGCACATGTTCAAGGAGGGCTCGATCGGCGTGCCCTTCCCGGACACCTATCATCAAGATCGTTCGAGCCGGGCACCGATCAAGGAGGTCCCCCTACGGCACCGAGGGCGAGATCCTGCTCGCCGGTCCCACCGTGATGAAGGAGTACATGAAGCACCCCGACGAGACCGCCCAGACCCTGCGCCGTCACGCCGACGGCCTCACTTGGGTCTACACGGGTGACCTCGGCACGATGGACTCGGAGGGCTTCGTTTACTTCCGGGGCCGCGCCAAGCGCATGATAGTAACTGTCCGGCTACAACGTCTACCCCGGTCAGCTTGAGAATATTCTCGACGCAAACGAGTTCGTCCACATGAGCTGCATCATCGGCGTTCCCGACCCGTATAAGATGCAAAAGGTCAAGGCCTTTGTCATGCTCAAGCCCGGCGTCGCCGGAAAGCCCGCGAACGACGCGAGGCTACGCTGATGAGCTACTGCCCAAGCACATCGCGAAGTACGCCAATGCCCTGCGACATCGAGTTCCGCTGACGAGCTGCCCAAGACGCTCGTCGGCAAGGTCGCCTACCGCGTTTTGGAGGAAGAGGAGCAGGCCAAGCACGCCGCCGAGGCGCCCGCCGCGCCCGCCGAGGAGGAAAAAGTAAGGCAAAAAGCGAGCCGCTCACAGAGCGGCTCGCTTCCTTTTGGTATGGAGCGATCCGGCGGCGCGGCGGTCAGAGGTCATCGCCCCCGGTGTCGCGGTCAAAGCCGAACAGATGGCCGGGCAGACGGCACCACGGCTTGCAAAGCGTATCGTTGTAGTGCGTGACCGCCTGCCGATAGATGCTCTCGCTGCGCGCGAGGATCTGGGCGAGCTCGGGATCGTAGCGCACACCGGCGGCCCGGACGGCGGCAGGCGGAGAGCTGCGCGGCGGCGCTTTCCACCACGCTGCGCCGACTGCGCAGGACGCGCCGCACTTCCCAGAACCAGAGGACGAGAAAGGCGGTGGTGCTCACGGCGGCGATCAGCCAGGCGACCCACGACGGCATCGGCTTCAACCTCAGGTTTTTGCAGATTTCATCATTGGAACCAAGCGCCGATGAGACCGGCTCCATCGGCAAGGCCTACGGCTACCAGCTGGGGTGAAGCACCACTACCCCGAGGGGGAGATGGACCAGGTGGACCGGGTGCTCTACGATCTCAAGCACAACCCGGCCTCCCGGCGCATCCTGACCAATCTCTACAACCACCACGACCTGCACGAGATGGCGCTGTATCCCTGCGCCTATTCCATGACCTTCAACGTACCGGCGATGTGCTCAACGCCATTTTGAACCAGCGGAGCCAGGACATGCTGGCCGCGAACAACTGGAACGTGGTGCAGTACGCATTCCCATCGCGGTGTAAAGGGAGAACGCTATGACCGCCATCGTCTGTGTGGACAAAAACTGGGCCATCGGCCATCGCATTCTGTTTCATATTTCCGCCGACCTCAAGCATTTCCGTGCGCTCACGACGGGAAAGACCGTCGTGATGGGGGGCGAAATACCCTGCTTTTCGCTGCCGGGCGGCAGACCGCTGCAGGTCGGTGAGCGCGCCTGCGTGACGGCGATGGTGGCGTCGGAGCCGAAGCCTCGCGCATCCGAAAGGCCGCAGATTGAGCTCGTCAAGCTGCGCGTGGTGGATGAGAGCGCCGCGCTGGAGCTGACGTACTTCAACCAGTCGTACCTGAAAAACACGTTCCACGTGGGCGAGAGCTACACGTTCTACGGTACGGTCGAGGGACGCTGCTGCGGCGGACGATGACGAATCCCGCCTTTGAGCGGGAGGGGGCTGCACGCCGTCACCGGCTGCATCGTGCCGGTCTATCCGCTGACGGCGGGCGTGGGGCAGAGCCTGCTCCACCGCGCCATCCGGCAGGGGCTGGACGAGAGCGGACCGGCTGCCCGACCTGCTCCCCTGCGGAGCAAGTGCGGCGGCAGCATGGGCTGTGCGATGCGGTATGCCTACGAGAATATCCATTTCCCCACGGACGACGCGGCGCTGGCCGCCGCGGCGGCGGCTCGCGTTCGAGGAGCTGTACTTCCTCACGCTCGGGCTGCGGCTGCTGCGCGCACGGCGGACGACCGTAAAGGGCAAGACCTGCGCGGCGGTCGATATGACGCCGTTTTTCGGCGCGCTGCCGTTCTCGCTCACCGGCGCGCAGGCCCGCGCGCGGTGGACGATATTCTGCGCGACATGACGGCGGAGCGGCCGATGAACCGGCTCGTGCAGGGCGACGTGGGCAGCGGCAAAAACGATGGTCGCGGCGGCGGGAATTTACTTCGCGGCGAAAAACGGCCTGCAGGCGGCGTTGATGGCGCCGACGGAAATTCTGGCCGCGCAGCACTATCACACGCTCGGCACCGCTCGCTGGAAAAGCTTGGCGTGCCTTGCGCTGCTGACGGCCTCGACCAAGGCGAAAACGCGGCGGTCGATCTTAGAGCAGCTCGCGGCGGGGGGATCGACCTTGCCATCGGCACGCACGCGCTGCTCTCGCCGGACATTTCGTATCAGAACCTCGGGCTGGTCGTGACCGACGAGCAGCACCGCTTCGGCGTGAACCAGCGCGCGGCGCTGGGCGCCAAGGGGAGAACCCGCACCTGCTCGTCATGTCCGCAACGCCCATCCCGCGCACGCTGGCGCTGATGATCTACGGCGCCCTCGACGTTTCGGTGATCGACGAGCTGCCGCCGGGCGGCGGAGCATCGAGACCTACGCTGTGCCGTCGAGCTACCATGAGCGCATCTACGCCTTCCTCGAAAAGCAGCTCGCGGAGGGCCGTCAGGCCTACATCGTCTGCCCGATGGTGGAGGAGAACGGCGAGCTGCCCGACGAGCGCAAGGCGGTGACTGCCTATGCGGAAAAATTGCAGAAAGAGGTGCTTCCGAACCGAACGGTGCGTTTTTCTGCATGGAAAAATGAAAGCGAAGGAAAAAGGAAACGGTCATGCGCGCGTTCGCCGCAGGCGAGATCGACGTGCTCGTTTCCACCACGGTGGTGGAGGTCGGCGTGGACGTGCCGAACGCCTCGGTCATGCTCATCGAGAACGCGGAGTGCTTCGGGCTCTCGCAGCTCCATCAGCTGCGCGGGCGCGTGGGGCGCGGGCCATGGCAGTCGTATTGCATCCTCGTTTCCGACAACCGCGGGGAGGAGAACAAAACGCGGCTCGACGCGATGCGCCGCACGCAGAGCGGCTTCGCGCTGGCGGAGGAGGATCTGAAGCTGCGCGGCCCGGGGGCGACTTCTTCGGCGCGCGGCAGCACGGTCTGCCGACGCTGCGCGTGGCGGACTTCACCTGCGACATGGAGCTGCTTTACGAGGCGCAGGGCGCGGCGGAGGCGCTGCTCGCCCTCGACCCAGGCTGGAGGGATACCGGCGCTGCACGCGCGGGTGCGCGAGCTTTTGACCTCAACGCCGAGGCGCTGAATTGAAACCGAACAAAAACGAAAAACGACCGCGGGAGCGGTCGTTTCACGGGAAAAAGCTGGTGATGGGCAGGAATAAAGGAAGCGGGGCAGAGGGCCGAACGGCTCTCTGCCCGTTTTTGCTTCAGGGTATCCGGTGAATGAGGCGGGCTCAGGCGTTATTTTTGGCGAAGCGCTTGCCGATGAGCATGATGACCGCGAAGGTGAGCAGGTACCAGAAGTTGCCCATCTTGTGGCCGATGAGGCAGGCGATGACCATGAAGATCGAGCCGCAGATGGCGAGCGTCGGAATGACGTAGCGGCGCAGCGCGGATTCGTCGGTCGCCTTCTTCATCCAGTTGATGAAGATCGGGATGTAGAGGGCGTAGATGGTGATGATGGGCAGCTCGGTGGGATCAAAGAAGAAAATGACGCTTTCAAACGGCGTGCCGACAAAGGCGACGGCATGGCTCCAGGTGCCGGCGAGGTTGGAGAGATAGAAGTAGAGACCCCAGGCGGCGCAGTAGAACAGACCGAGGATGGCGGAGTTGTTGGGGAGGTTGGAGACCTTGTCTACCTGACCGAAAAGCTCGGGGTGGGGGCCCTCGCCGCGGGCGGCAAGGGAGTAGGGGCCGCGGCAGCAGCCGAGCATCAGGCCGTTCATCGTGCCCATGCAGGAGATGGCGATGAAGAGGTTGAGGATGTTGCCGAGAACGGACCGAACACGTTGATGAACGCGGCGGTCGCGCCGGAGTCGCACAGCTCCTGATTCGCCGCCAGCGACGCCGATGTAATAGAGAATATAGGTGGCGACGATGATGAGGCCGCCGATGAGCAGAGCCTTGGGCAGGTTGCGCTTGGAATCCTTGAGCTCGGCGTTGATGGAGGTGGCGATGATCCAGCCCTCATAGGCGAAGGCGGTGGCGCAGACGGCGGCGAAGAGCGGGCTGCCCGTGACCTCGTAGCCGACGGCGGGGTGGTGAAGTTGTTGGTCAGCATCCCGTTGGCGAGGCCGAAAATGATGCCGACGACCGCCATGAGCGCGAGGGGAATAAACTTGATGACGGTGGTGGCGACCTGGAACTTACCGGCGAGCTTCGGCGAGAGCGCGTTGACGGCGTAGGCGCAGACCATGTAGAAGAGCATGAGCGCGAGGCACTCGGGACCGATGATGCAGCCGCCCGCCTCGGCCGGAACGATGAGCGGGAAATCGGGATCGACGGAGGTGACGAACACCAGCGTGTAGCGGGCGCTCAGCCAGGCGAGCGCCGAGGTGAGCGTGGGATAGTAGGTGGTGGAAAGGAACCAGCCGATGTAGTAGCCGTAGCGCTTGCCGACGATGGCCTCGGCATAGTCGACGATGCCGTTGACCTTTTCGTATTTCTGCGCCATGGCGGAAAAGGCGAGGATGCAGACGATCATGATGGCGCCGCCGATGAGCCAGGCGAGGACGCCGAGCGGCATATCGCCGCCGGTCTTCTGCAAAATGACCTGCGCCTTAAAAAATACGCCCGAGCCGACGACGATGCCGACCACCATACAGATCGCGGTGAAGAGGCCGTATTTCTTTTCGAGCTTGTTTCCATTGCTGTCACTCCTTATCCGGCGGGAATCTTCCCAAAGTCCGCCGTATCAAAAATTCGGCGGGGGGTATTCCGTATCCGCCGTGTGCAAAAAAGCCCGCCCATTCAGGGAACGGCGAAACCATAGCAAAAATTATAAAGCGATGCTTCAAAAAAGCAATCATTTTGACGCTTTAGAGAGGTAAAATATGAATTTTTTTGTGAATGTGACGAATTGACGGGTAAATCGTTGGATATTTTGACTGTAAAGATTTCGTTAAAATGAGAAAAAGCGGAAAAATAAAACTTTTGAACGCTTGACGCACGGAAATGTGCAACAAAACGGGGGTGGGCGGCTACGGGTGAAACGAACGGCGGCCGGAACCGGTGCAGCCCGCGCAGGGAAGAAAGAAATGCGGGAGAGCCGGGGACGGCGGCGGAAGGGATGTGATCGAAGGAATGCGAGCAAAAGGCGACCCGTGAGCGCGTCATTCAGAGACTGTACGAAATGGCGCTGGCGCGGGCAAACGACGCGGTGAAGCTCGCCTACTGCCAGGAGCCGACGGAGGACGAGATCCGACGGCTGGACCTCGGCGCGGTGGCGGAGTTCCGCCGCAGCAACCTCGGGAGCGTGGAGATCCGGTTCATCGACCGGGTGAAGGCATTGCAGGCGCTGGCCGGTATGCTGGAGGGCGAGGGCTGCGAGGCGGAGGAGTTTTTTCCGCGCGATGGTGCAGGCGGAGGAGGAAGCGTGAAGGAGATGATACCGCTCTCGCTGCGGCAGAGGAAGGCGTTCGTCTGGTGGGCGAGGAGGGAATACGAGGACTATGCGGCGATCATCTGCGACGGCGCTATCCGCTCGGGCAAGACGCTGGCGATGGGAATGGGCTTTTTCTTCTGGGCGATGGCGTGCTTTTTCCGACCGGCAGTTCGCGCTGTGCGGGCGGGCGATGGGCGCGCGGCGCAACCTGCTGGAAACGGTGCTGCCGCAGCTGCGAAGGCTGGGCTTTGCCTGCGAGGATAAGCGGAGCGAAAAGCTGCTGATCGTGCGGCGGCGTGGACGGGAAAAACCGGTTCTATCTTTTCGGCGGGGCGAACGAGGCGAGCGCCGCGCTGATCCAGGGCATGACGCTGGCGGGAGTGCTGTTTGACGAGGCGGCGCTGATGCCGCGCTCGTTTGTCGAGCAGGCGAGCGCGCGCTGCTCGGTCGAGGGGAGCCGGCTGTGGTTCAGCTGCAATCCCGAGGGTCCGCAGCACTGGTTCTACCGGGAGTGGGTGTGCCGGGCCGAGGAGAAAAAGGGCGCTCTATCTCCACTTCACGATGGCGGACAATCCGTCGCTGAGCGCGAGGTGCGCGCCCCGGTACGAGAGCATGTACAGCGGCATTTTCTACCGCCGCTTCGTGCTGGGCGAATGGACGGCGGCGGAGGGGCGCATCTACGACTTCTACGCGCCGGGGGGAGTACGCGCAGGAGGCGCCCGCGGAGCCGTGGGAGAGGCTGCGCGTTTCCGTGGACTACGGGACGGTGAACCCTACGAGCATGGGGCTGTGGGCGCTCAAGGACGGCGTGTGGTACCGCGTGGACGAATACTACTACGATTCCCGCACGGAGGGCCGGCAGAAAACGGATGAGGAATACGTCGACGCGCTCGAGGAGCTGACGCGGGGAAGAAGGATCGAGCGCGTGATCGTGGACCCGTCGGCGGCCAGCTTCATCGGAGACGTTGCGGCGCAGGGGCTTTCGCGTGATGCGGGCGAACAACGCGGTGGCGGACGGACTGCGGTGACGGCGGATCTTCTGAAGAAGCGGAGGCTCGTGATCTGCTGGAGCTGCAAGGACTGCCTGCGGAGATGGAGGAAAACGAATGGGTGAACGACGGGAGCGGACACGACGTGCCGCGCGGGGCGGAGAACGATCACGCGATGGACGAGATGCGATACTTTGCGATGTCTGTGGCGGCGGGGCACGGCACAATGCCGACCGCGTGCGCGGTGACAAGAACGACGAACTGGAGAGGAGCGGCAGAACGGTGAAACGAAGGAAAAAGGAGCAGACGGGCGGCGCGGCCGCGGCGGTGCAGGTGCGCGAGGGGGAGGCATCCCCTTTGCGGCGCTGCGAGGCTATATGCCGCTCGGCGGGGCGGACGCGGCGCTCTACCGCAGCGTCCGCGAGGCGGTGCCGATCGTGGACGCGGCGATCGGAAAGCTGGTGAGGCTCAGCGGCGGCTTCCGCGTGCTGTGAGGACGAGCGGGCGCAGGAGGAGCTGGGCGAATTCCTGCGCACGGTGAATGTGGGACACGCGCAGGTGGGCTTCAACGCCTTTCTGGACAAGTATCTGGATTCGCTGCTGACGAACGGACGCGCGGTGGGCGGATCGTGCCGGACGCGGAGGGACGCGAGATCGCGGCGGTGCTGCCGCAGGGCGGTCCGGCGCGATGCAGGAGACGCGCGGCGGGAGCGTGCGCGACTTTGTGAGCGTGGGCGACGTGAGCATCCGCGCCATCGGCGCGGACAACGTGATGCCCGACTGCGAGGTGCCGGTCCGGCAGATCCTCGAGCAGCTGGTGGCTAGGACGGGCCTGCCGCCGTTTTTGCTTGGGGCTGAGCTGGTCGTCCACCGAGCGCATGAGCAGCCAGCAGGCGGATATGCTCACGAGCGAGATCACGGCGCTGCGGCGCACGCTCACGCCGATGGTGGAGCGCGTGTGCCGGCTGTGGCTGCGCCTGCACGGCTACGGCTGCCGCTTTGCCGTGGAGTGGGACGACATCAATTTGCAGGACCTTGTGGAGGAGGCCAAGGCGGAGCTGTACCGCGAGCAGGCGCGCAGGCTCCGACTGGAAAATGACGAGAGGGAGGAACAGACTTGAGCGAGAAAGGGCTGAAGCGGGCATCGCTGTGACGGCGGAGGAGCTGGCGCGCATCAACCGCTTTGCGAAGAAGGAGCTGCGCGCGGAGGAGGTCTACACCTTTGCGGTGAAGCTGTGCGACAACGAGGTGGATCGCGACTTTGAGCGCTTCGACCGTGCGGCGCTGGAGAAGCTCTCGGAGCTGTTCGTCGGCAGGACGGGCATCTTCGACCACAGCTGGTCGGCGGGCGGACAGGCACGGCGCGCATTTATCGCGCAGAGGTGATCGAGGAGGAGACGCGCACGACGGCGGGCGACAAATACTGCTGGTGCAAGGGCTGGGCCTATATGCTGCGCACGGAGAAAAACGCGGAGCTGATCGCGGAGATCGAAGGCGGCATCAAAAAAGAAGTGAGCGTCGGGTGCAGCGCGGCGAGGCGAAGCTGCTCGATCTGCGGGAAGGACGCGGGGGCTCTGCGAGCACGAGCGCGGGAAAGTATTACGGCGGAAAGCTGTGCTACGCGGTGCTCAGCGACATCACGGACGCCTATGAGTGGAGCTTTTGGCGGTGCCCGCGCAGAAGCGGCGGGCGTGGTCAAGCAGGCGGGCAGGGCGAGGGCTCGCTCAAGGCGATGGTGCGCGCGTGCGGCAGCCGCGCGCAGGTGCGCGAGCTGGAGGAGTTGGAGAAGCTCTCCGCGTTGGGGAAAAGCTATCTCGGTGCGCTGCGGCGCGAGGTAAGACGGCTGATGCTGGTAGCCGACGAGACGCTTGACGGTGCGGTGGCCGAGAGCGTGACCGAAAAGCTCGGCGAGCGCGAGCTGCTGGAGCTGAAGAAGGCGTTCGGCGCGCGGGCGGCAAAAAAAGCTCGGTACGAACGTGCAGATCGTCGATCCGCGTGAGAAGCGCGAGGAGAACGAGCGCGACTTCTGCGTGTGAGCAGAGAAACCAAAAAGCGGAGCGCTTTTGGAATAAATAACGAAGAAAAGAGGAGGAAATGAGATGAGCATTTTCTTACGAGGGTATCGGCGCGTGGTGCGCCACCTTCGCGGCGGGCACGAGAGCCGAGGAGGGCAAGGTCGTCAAGGTGTCCGCCAACGGCACGGTGAGCAGTGCGCCCGCGAACGACGGCTTCTGTGGCGTGGTGGCGGCGATGGGCCGCGACGGCAAGGCGTGCAGCGTGCAGCTCGGCGGCCTTGTGCGCGTACCGTACAGCGGCGAGACCGCGCCGGCGGTCGGCTGGAATCTGCTCGCGGCGGACGGAAACGGCGGCGTGAGCGTTGTGACCAGCGGCGGACACAGCTACCTTGCCGTCGAGGTCGATACGACCGGCAAGACCATGACCATCATGCTTTAAGAGGAGGAGAAAAATGACGTACGGCTATGAAAATCTGAAGCTCGAAAAGGGTATGTATGCCCAGAGCGGCAAGAGCTTTTCCAAGGTGCTGGAGAGCATGGATCCCAGCGAAAACTACCGCGGCACGGCACTGGAGGGCCTGGACGCCTTCCAGCGTCAGCTCAAGCGCTTTGACATCCACGTCAAGGGCGCGGGCAGCGACATGGTGGAGAAGTTCTTCCACACGACCGGACAGCGCGGTGCTGTTCCCCGAGTTCGTTTCGCGCGTGGTGCGTCAGGGCATGGAGAGCGATATTCTGCCCGAGATCACCGCGACCACGACCAACTTCGACGGCATGGATTACCGCACCATCGCGTCCGTGCCGACGGACGACGACAAGGCGCTGCGCCGCGTGGAGGAGGGCGCGGTCCTTCCGACGACCGCCATCCGCACGCAGGAGAATCTGGTGAAGCTCCACAAGCGCGGACGTATGCTCGTGGCGAAAGCTACGAGGCCATCCGTTTCCAGCGCCTGGACCTGTTTTCCGTGACTCTGCGCCAGATCGGCGCTTACATCGGCCGTCAGCATCTTCAGGATGCCGTGGAAGTGCTGCTCAACGGCGACGGCAACGACAACGCTGCCGACGCCTATGAGATCGGCAGCGGCAGCGGCAAGATCAGCGGCACGGCGGGCACGCTGACCTACAGCGCGCTGCTGGAGTTCTGGTCAAGTTCGACCCCTACAGCATGAATACGATGCTGGTATCCAACGACGTGATGCTGCAGATGCTCAAGCTCTCGGAGTTCCAGAACCCGCTGACGGGCCTGAACTTCCAGGGCACCGGCACGCTCTCCACGCCGCTGGGCGCGAAGCTGCTGCGCACCTCCGCCGTTCCCGCGGGCAAGCTCATCGGTCTCGATAAGAACTATGCCCTCGAGCACATCTGCGGCAGCGAGGCGATGGTGGAGTACGACAAAGCTCATCGACCGCCAGATCGAGCGCGCGGCGATCACGAGCATTTCGGGCTTTGCCAAGCCCTATCAGGAGGAGGCATCAAGGTGCTGACCGTTTAACGGCGGCAGGAAGCGAAAGGAGGGAGAGCGATGGACGAGAGATCCTTGAGACGGCGAAGAGCATCTGCGCCTGCGGCGCGGAGGGATGAGGCGCTGCTCAAACGGCTCTGTGCGGCAAGCGCGCAGGCGCTCGAGCGCGAGCTGCGCGAGGGGCGTTGCGCCGGAAGGGACTGCGAGGGGCGCGTTCATCTGCGCGAGCGCATGGCTGGCGGCCGCCGCGCTGACGGACGCAAAGGCTCGGCAGGGCGGAGGAGCTGTCCTCCCTCCCGCGCGGGCGACGTGACGATCGAGGTCAGGGGCGGCGCGGAACAGCGAGACGATTGCCCGCGGCGCTGCGGCAGCGCGCGGCAGCTGATGGCCCCGTATACGGAAGGAGGCGGCTTCTTCTTTTGCGCAGTGAAGGGATGAAAAGCATGATCGACCAGGCGTTCCGCCGCTACGGCATGACCGTGACGGTGGAGCATGGCGCGGAGACGGGCGAGACGCACGGCTTCGTGCAGCCCGTTACGGCGGTGAGCGGCGGCGAGCCGTTCTCCGTCGGGCCGCTGGGCGCGGCGGGTCGGGCGCTGCTGGCGCTATCTCGGCAGCGCGGAGGTGAGCGTGGCGCAGGGGGGACCATATCCTCTGCGAGGGAAAGCGCTACCGCGTCCGCCGCGCGGAGAGCGTGAAGCTCGGCGCTTTGGTGACGCACTACTGGGCGGTGCTTGACCGCGAGGAGGAGACGGCATGACGGCGGCGGGACAGGTGCGGTCGGAGATCGTGAACCGGCTGAAGGCCGCCGGTCTTGACGCGGCGGAGGCCTATGAGGACGAGCGCTTCCCGCGAGAGGAGCGGGAGCGTGGTCGCCGTCGGCGCGAAGCAGGCGAGCTGGCGCACGCGGGACTGATGAACTATCTCGGCGAGCGGTACGACGCAGGAGAGCGGGCGGACGGTCGAGGTGTACGGCAGGAAGCTCAAAATGGCGGCGTCGCTGGACGTTTACGCGCCGCGGCGCTGAAGGGAGCGCGCGGCTGTGAGCAGACGGCGGAGGCTGTGAGCGAGGCGCTGCTGGACGACCTTGCCGACGGGCTGACGCTCGATGAGCTGAGCTGGGAGAAAACGGAGTGGGACGAGGAGTACGGTATGTTCGTGCGGCGGGGCACCGCGCGCTGCACGGCCCTACTTCGTGGCGACGGCGGACGAGGATAGCGCGGTGCTGACGGATTTTATTTTGAAAGGTGTGATGCAGTAGGTGGGCAACACGGTGGTACATGAGCACCGGGCGTGTATTCGTCCTACGACGCCTCGAGCGTGATCGGCGGGAAAAAGACCGCGGATCCTCGGCGCGGCGGCGGTGAGCACGACGGGCACAGCCAATGAGGTGGTGACGCTGACCTCTTACGCCGAGGGCGTGAGCGCCTTCGGCGAGGACGCGGAGGGTACGGTCGGCATGGCGGCGCTGCTTGCGGCGCTCTACCGCAACGGCGCGGCGGTGGTCAAGGCGGTGAAGGTATCCGCGGCGACGCCGACCGGCTATGAGGCGGCCTTTGCCGCGCTGGAGCAGGAGGCGGTCGATGTGATCGTGTGCGACAGCACGAGCGTGGACGTGCAGCTCAAGCTGCGCGCGAGCGTGGAGAAGGCGTCGGGCGCGCAGAAGGGAGCGCATCGGCGTGGTTTCGGGCGGCGCGAGCGAGACGGCGGCGAAGCTCGTGGAGCGCGCGGGCAAGCTCAACAGCGAGCGCATGGTGCTCACGGCGCCCGGCGATGTGCGTATGGCGGCGGCAGCCGCTGCGGTCATCGCGGGGAGAGCGACCCGTCCGTGCCGGTGAACGGCGCGGTGCTCGCGGGCTTTCGGGCCTGAGTGCGAGCTACGACGACACACGCAGGTGGATACCCTGGTCACCGGCGGCGTGACGCCGCTGGAGTGTGTGAGCGGCGAGGTGAGCATCGTGCGCGGCATCACGACGCGCACGACCACCGGCGGGGCGGCGGACAAGACCTGGCGCGAGCTGACGACGGTGCGGATCGTGGACGACGTGATCCCCGCGCTGCGCGCGTCGCTGCGTGCGCGCTTCGTGCGCAGCAAGAACACCGCGCAGGTGCGCGCGGCGATCCGCTCTCGCAGGTGATGGTGGAGCTGGAAAACAAGCGCGCGCAGGAGATCATCGACAGCTTCGGCGAGGTGAGCGTGAAGGCGTCGGAGGACGATCCTACGGTGTGCCTGGTGGAGTTCAGCTTCGCCGTGGCCCACGGCCTCAACCGCATTTACCTCAGCGCGCACATCACGGTGTAAGGGAGGCGGAGAGATGGAAACATGACGATCCCGACGAGCCGGGACATTTATCTGGAGCTCAACGGCAAAAAGCTGGCGGTGGTGCAGGGCTACAGCGCGAAGGCGCTGCGCACGAGCCGCGAGGTCGAGGCCTTCGGCGAGAGTGAGCCGGTGGCGACCGTGGGCGGGCAGACGCGCTATACGCTCGGCTCAGCCGCCTGTACGCGACGGACGAGGCCATCGGCGACGGCGTGAGCTTCTATGAGCTCGACGACTTTTTCCGTGGTGGTGTGCCGCCCGGGCAAGCGCATCATCTACAGCCATTGCCGCTGGAGCAACATCGAGGAGCTGGGCAAGCTCGGTGAGCCGGTGGCGGAAAAGGTGACGGTCATCTCCTGTAAGCGCATGGAGACGGACACCTGATGGGAGACGATGCGGTTTTCGCGGCGCAGCAAAGGCGCGACCGAGCAGCTCGGCGCGGCGATGCTTGCGGCGGTCGGACTGATGGTGCGGCAGTATCTGGGAGCGCCCACGGGAGAGAACGAGGGGCAGGACTCCGCTGACGCGGCATGGAGGACGGCGCGCAGGCGTTCCGTGCGGGCGAGACGGTGAACGAGAGCTTTGACATGGCGCGTTATCTGCGGCTCAGGCAGGGTGCATCGGCGGCGGAGCCGGAGGAGAGCGAGGGCCGCGCCGATGCGGAGGACCGTTCGCGGAGCGTAAGGCGGACGGCAGAAAAAATGATGTCCGCGCGCACGGCGGCGGGGGACGCCGGCGCGCGAGGGAGCGGAGAACGGAGCGCATCCGCCGCCGCGCCGGAGAGCGGCGCGGGAAGGCATGACGCGGCGGAGGCATTCGTTTCGGCGGAGGTGGAGACGCCCCCGCACCGCGCGGAGCGTGAGCGGAGAGATCGAGCGCGACGCGCGGCGCTATGACGGCGGATTCTATCTTTACTGAGAGGAGGCGGGGACGTGAGACTGACGCCCATGCGATATAAGGACTACATCTGGCCGAGCAATCCCGGGAGCTACCGCATTTCGTTCCGCCGCGTGGTGGCGGGCACAAGCTGCCGTTCGGCAGGAGCGTGACGCAGGACCTCGGACAGGTCTGCCGCGTGCTCGAGGGCGGGGGAATTTGCTGGAGAGGGGGCGCGTATGAGGAATTCAAGCGGCTGGCGACGGTGTTTTACGGAGGGGGCGCGGGCGTGCTGGTGCATCCGGTGTGGATGACGACGCGCTTCACTTCACCGAGCTGGAGGTCGTGCAGGAGCCGGTGCCGGACTATGTGCGCTACCGCTTCGCGTTCTGCGAGGCGGGAAGCGAGGGTGCGGCGCTGAAGGAAGTGAGCACTTCGGCGGCGGGCGGCAGCGCGGCGGGAACGGCGGGGGGCGCGGTATCACACCGTGGTGCAGGGCGACACGCTTTGGGCCATCGCGGCGCGAAACGGCACAACGGTGCGCGCGCTGTGTGCGCTCAACCCGCAGATCGCGAACCCGAATCGGATCTATCCCGGAGAGCGGGTGAGGCTTTCATGACCGGCAAGTGGAAACGGCCGACGGCAAGGTATACGAGCTGCCGGCGCTGCTGGAATGGCGGCTGAGGCGCACCGGCAGCGTGCCGTGCGACAGCTTTCGGGCAAGGTGCCTTTACAGCGCCGAGATGGGGAGGCGCTGAAGGCGGCCTGCCGCTTTGCGGCAACGGAGAACGGCGTGACGCGGTTCCGCGGCGTGATCGACGAGTGGGGCGCCGTGTGCGGCGCGGAGGGGACGGTGCTGACGGTCGAGGGCGCGGCATGGCCGCGCTGCTGCTCGACAACGAGGCTGAGGCGGTGACCTATCAGCGCGCGGCGCTCAGCGAGATATTGAAGGACCACGCGGCGGCGTGCGGCGGGGCATGGGAGCCGCACGGCGAGGTGTACGGCACGGGCGAATACGCGGTGGCGAGCGGATCGAGCCGGTGGAAGGCCATTGAGGGCTTTGCGCGGCGCTGTGGACTGACGCCGTATTTCACGCGGGAGGGCGTGCTGTGTCTGCGCGGCGCGGCGGAAGGGCGCCGGCTTGTGCTGGGAGGAGCCGGAGGGCGTGATCGAGGCGTCGTACCGCGACAGGCGGTACGGCGTGCTTCCGAGGTGACGGCGGTGAACCGTGCGAAGAAGCTGCGCCAGACGGTGCGGAACGAGGCGTTCCTCGCGCGGGGCGGGGAGCTGCCGCCGCGTGGTGTATAGTGCCCTCGCGGAGCGTGAATGAGCTGCGCTACACGGGGCGCTATCAGATCGAAAAGAGCGCGGAGGACGCGCGGGAGCGACGGTCACGCTCGCGGGGAGCGTGGACGCCGAGCCGATGGACCGCGTGGAGCTGTCGCTCGCGCGGCTGGGTGTGCGGGGACGTTCCGCGTGAGCGAGACGTTGCATACGCTCTCCGCGCGCGGCGAGACGACGGAGCTGACACTGTGGGAGGTATGAAAAAATGTGGGTAGCAGGCTGGCTCCGACGGACGGAGGAGCCGCAGGAGACAACAAATGCGGAGAGCGGCACCGGTGACCATCGGCGGAAGCACGGCGGGCGTGCTCAGCCGGGGAGAGGAGCGCAACGTTCCGCTCGCGTCGCCTGGCGGGTATGCGTGGCGGCCGAAAACGGCGAGCGTGTGCTGGTCATCAAGGGCGGCACGCTCGGCGAGGAGCGGTATGTGGCCGGCTCGCTGGACGCCGCGCGGGAGCAGGACGATCTGGACGACGGCGAGGTGCGCATCTACGCGGAGAGCGGCGGCGCGAGCATCACGCTGCGACGAAACGGCCATGTGGAGATCGAGGGAGATCTCTTTATCAACGGCGCAATGTATGTGCCGCCTGTAAAGCTGAGGGGGTGACGGGAATGGAGCTGAAGATCCGAAACGGAGACTATATCGCCGACGGCATCGGCGGGGAACGGCGCGCGGATGGAGCCGAGGGCGCTGAGCGCGAGGCGCTCTTCCGGCTGAGCGTGCGAGAGGAGCTTTCCCTTTCTGCCGGAGCTGGGGGGAGCGAGCTGTATCGGCTCGGGCATGAGAAGCCGTCGGCCCGGGCTGCTGCGGCGAAGCTGTACGCCGCCGCGGCGCTGGCGGAGAAACGGCGCTGACGGTGGAGGATGTGGAGCTGACGGAGCGCGGGGACGGGATCATGGCCCTGCGCGTGCTGTTGACGGCGGACGGCAGGGAAGCGCCGCGCTGGAGATGACGGTGAGGAAGGAGCGTGAAGACGATGAAGGAATGGACGGAGATCTATGAGCAGCTGCGCGGCACGTTCGCTTGCAGAGAGCGGGCTTTAGTGCCGAGCGGGGCTGCGACAGCGCGGTGCGCCTCTATGCGCTCGCGGCGGAGCTGCAGTCGCTGCTGATGCAGGCGGACTGGGTGCTTGACCAGAGCTTTCCCGCAGACGGCGCAGGGAATGTATCTGGACTATCATGCCGAAACGCGCGGCATCACGCGCGCGGCGGCGGAAAAGGCGGCCCGTACCCTCCGCTTTGCCGCGGCGGACAAGGTAACGGCGGCGTGCCCGATCGAAAAGGGGCACGGTGTGCATGACGGCGGAGGGCGTGCGCTTTGAGACGACGGAGGACGCGACCATCGCCGTGGGCAGCCAATGGGCCGACGATGCCCGCGCAGGCTGTGGAGGCGGGCGCGGGCGGCAATGTGATCGCGGGGACGGTCACGCTGCTGTCGGCGATGCCGGTCGGCGTGGTGCAGTGCACGAACCCGGCGGCATTTTCCGGCGGCTGTGACGCCGAGAGCGACGAGGCGCTGCGCGGGCGGGTCCTGGCGAGCTATCAGCGACTGCCGAACGGCGCGAACGCGGCCTATTACGAGCAGGAGGCGATGCGCTATCCCGGTGTGGCGGCGGCGAAGGCGGTGGGTCGCGCCCGCGGCATCGGGACGGTGAACGTGGTGATCGCGACGCACGCGGGCGTTCCGGACGCGGCGCTGCTCGCGGCGGTCGAGATGGACTTGCAGAAAAAAAGCGCGAGATCGCGGTGGATGTGAAGGTGCTCGCGCCGACGGTCGAGACGGTGGCGGTGACGGCGGCGCTCAAGGCGGCGCCGGGGTATACCTTTGCCGAGGTCAAGGCCGGCGCGCAGAGCGCGCTGGAGGCGCTGTTCACCGGCGGGCTGCTGGGAAAGAACGTGACGACGGCGAGGCTGCTGACGCTGCTTTGCGGTGTGGAGGGCGTGGAGAACGTGCATCTGACCGCACCGCCGGCGGATGTGGCGGTTGGCTCGACGGAGCTGCCAATGCTCGGCACGGTGACGATCAGTGAGCTGACGGAGGCGTGAGGCGATGGGCTACTACAACTATCTTTGCGAGCTGTTGCGCCCGCTGCGGGTCTATCGGCTCGATGAGGGCAGCCTGAGCGGTGCGGAGCTGTACGCCGCGGGCGAGGGACTGGACGCCGCAGCTGAGGCGCTGGAGAAGGCGGCGCGTGAGGGGTGTGCTGATGACGGCGGAGGACGAGGGGCTTTCCCGCCGCGAGCGGCTGTTCTCCCGCGTCGGCGCGCGCACGACGCCGGCGCTGCGCCGGCTGGCGATCGCGTCGCTGCTGCTGCGCGTCGGCGGCGACGGCTTTCACGCTCGAGGCGGTCAACCAGACCATCAGCGGCTGCGGCGTGCGCGCCGTGGCCGCAGAGACGGACGAGCAGGGCGTGGTGCGCGTGACCTTCCCGCAGGTGGCGGGCGAGCCGGAGGACTTTGCGCGCATCCGCGACATCATTCTGGAGATCATGCCGTGCCATCTGCAGGTGGACTTTACTTCCGGTTCCTGACATGGGAGGAGTGCGAAGGCCGCCGCGTGGACATGGCAGGGCATCGATCGGACGCGGGGCACACCTGGGAGGAAGCTTTGAAAAGGCGGTGCCGACGGTATGACGGAGCAGGAGGTCTCGGTCCGCCTGACGGAGAACGACGAGCGCCTGTACGCCTGCGCGAAGCGTCTGGAGGCGGTGGAACGCAGACAGGACGCTCTGGATAAACTGGTAACGGCGGTGGAGGTGCTCGCCGTGCGGCAGGAGAGCGTGGAGGGCAATGTGAAGGAGATCCGAAACGCGGTGCAGAGCATCACGGAAAAAGCCGGGGAAGCGCTGGGAGGCGCTGGCCGACCGTGTGCTCTATCTGCTGCTCGGCGCGGTATTCTCCTGCTGCTGGCACAGGGGCGGCGGCATGAGAAGAAAGTGGACATTTTCAAGCTGCTGCTCCTGCTCGAGAGCGCGGTGGTGCTCTACACCACCTATGAGGGGCTTCGCGCTGGCGCGGCTGGCGGTGGGGTACGGCTATCTCGGCACGCTGCCGTGGGTGGCGGCGACGGTGAGCGCCGCCTGGGGGCCTACGGCGCATCGGTGGGCTTTATTACAACAAGGCAAAGGCGGAGAACACCGCGGGCGGCATCGTGTTTGAGGCCGCCTGCGGCAGAACAGGTGCGCAGCGGACAGGACTGCGACGGATGGGAGGAGAACGGATGAAGGAGCTGGCGCTCAAGCGGCTGACAAATCTTTTTACGGTCAAAAGAGCATCGTGACGATCACGCTGACGATCACGTTCTGCGTGCTGGAGTGCTGGGTCGATCTCGCAGGACTATATGACGATCTACACGGCGGTGATCGGCTTTTATTTCGGCACGCAGAGTAAGAAGGACGAGGATGTATAACAGTCGGGAGATCGGCGAGCTGCGCGCCGATGTGGCGGTGAACTGCCGCACGCTGATCGAGCGCGCGGCGGCACGGGGACTGCCAGTGCTGGTGGTGCAGACCGTGCGCGACGCGGAATACCAGCGCTACCTCGTCTCGATGGGCTACGCGGCCAGGACGGCGACGGTGCCGACCTTCCACGCAAAGGGCGTGGGGCTGGCGTTCGATATCTGCAAGAATGTGAAGGGACACGAGTACGACGACCCGCGATTTTTTCACCGCGATGGGAAGACTCGGCAAGGAGATGGGCTTCACCTGGGGCGGCGAATGGCGGAGCTTTCCGACCGGCCCCATTTTCAATGGGACGGGGGCGGAAAACACCTCGTCGATGGTGCGCGCGGGGCGGTATCCGCCGCCGATGCCGCGCTTTGAAGAGGAGGAAACGATGACGCAGGAGCAGTTCAACACGCTGATGGAGGGCTTTGGCGCTCGCTCGCGCAGCGCGAGCCGGCGGACTGGAGCGCGGAGGCGCGCGAGTGGGCCGAGAAAAACGGACTGATCGTGGGCGACGGAAACGGCAACAAAGCAGTACCGCTCGTTCGTCACGCGCGAGCAGCTGGCGGTGTTTCTCAAGCGCTTGCGGGAGCTGGAGAAATGAGAAAGGGAGGAGGCAAGCCGAGCGCTTGCCTCCCTCCCTTTTGATTCAGCCCTTGATCATGTGGACATTGAGATGGTCGTAGGTCATCTCCACGCCGTGGGCGGCAAAAGGTTTCGCGGACCTTTTCGTTCATGCCGTAATAGACCGTCCAGTAGTCGGCGGCGGAGACCCAGAGCCTGACGAGGTAGGAGATGCTGCTCGCGCCGTATTCGCTGAGGACGACCGTGGGCGCGGGCTCGTCCGTCACCTGCGGGAAGGCGGCGACGGCCTCCAAGATCGCGGTGCGGACGGTCTCGGTCGGCGCGTCGTAGGAGGCGGTGTAGGTCAGGTCGACACGGCGGCGGCCGAGGGGCATTGTAGTTGACGATCTTGGCAGCGACGATCTGGCTGTTGGGCACGAAGATCTCCTTATTATCCACGGTGGTGAAGGTGGTGTAGGCGGCGAGGTCGACGGCGCGGACGGCACCCTCGATACCGTCGCAGGAGACGTAGTCGCCGACGGTGAAGGGCTTGGAGATGAGCAGCATGACGCCGCCGGCAACGTTGGAGAGCGT
>VOFC01001479.1_pt1 | contig 30670 bp, 48 predicted proteins | sample 5384161 | NCBI WGS metagenome assembly VOFC01 (sample SAMN12384722, study PRJNA508395) | human gut metagenome | isolation source: healthy gut B | host: Homo sapiens
TGCAGGGAACTTTTCTACCCAATAGTTGTTATTAATCTTACGATCGGCAGCTCCCGGGTCAGTAGTCTTGAAATTAGTGAATGCACCTACCGGAGATGCAATCTCGACATCTTTCAGGGTCACAAGACTAAATACCATATTATCCGTAAGTTCAGCAATCGTTCTTTCAGGAATTGTGAAGGTAGAAAGTTCCGAGCTGATTACGTGGGCAGCAGTGATACCGCTAATCAGTCTATAAGTAAAGCTACCCTCTGATTCTTCTCTTATCATTCCATCTTTCAGACACAATGACACTTTGGCAAATTGTGCAAACGTAATTAAAGATTCGGACTCAAACACAACTGTCTCTCCTGCCTCATTCTGAATGACATAGCGATTGCTCGGGAAGTTCTTCGAAGTGCCATTGGCTACGATGGTTCCTTCAACATATACATTGTTAGTAATTCCACCGACAGCATAACCATGTACGGTTGGATAACTGACAAGTTCCGCATTCGCATATTCAGAATATGCTTGCGAGAGATTAATGGTAGCCGTGACCTTACGCTGGTACTGATCGTCATAACTCAACACAATACTTCCTGTACGGGGTGATTGCGAATTTGTTTCCGTATTAAAATAAAGCTTTCCATCACTTATCCTATACTCCTGCACCCAGTTCACCGTTGGCGTAATAACGATATCCGTTTCGGGCACATTGGTAGAGATTTCCATTTCATATTCACCTCCTTTAGTAAACAGCTCCATCTTATCACTGGCAGGAACAATAAATGGATAACGGGATAATTGTTTTATCTTGATTACATCCGCAGTCTTACCATCTTTCGTAAACACACGAATATCACAGAAACGTTCGGAATCACTGATATTCTCATCATAAGTCACAGTGAAATAAGTTCTTGATGACTGGGCTCCACGTATATCCGTAGAGAACCAGGTTGATTCTACAAAATCAATTCGCCACTCGGTATTGGACTTCACCTCCACCTGAACCGGATCACCTTCCGCCTGAAGAATAATCTCATTATTTGTTATTTCCAATATACCGGCTTCATGTTCGTCAGAGCATGACGGAAACATTATGATTGCCATCACAGCCAGAAAAGCTGTCCAGGCTATTGACTCTTTAATTTTCATGTTCATCAATTATTAGATTTAATCTCACCTGTTTTATATAGTATCTCATAAGCTTCATTCCGATCATTTAATACAAAGATCTGAAACTTCTCTCCACCCGGATAAACACGCGTAACAACATGTCCGGCAGGCTTTATCTTCAAGCCGTCTTCACCCAGTCTGCTCCTGTTACTGTCTACCATACCGGCAGCAAAAACCGACCGTTCACCAGGATAAAGAGTTTGAGACAGCATCCGGCTCAACGTTGCCGGTTGAGGGTGATAGTAATCCCATACAGGAATTACATAGACTTGTGGTTTCACTTGGGAAATGTAGGTATCGCACATAGCATCAGAATAAGCGTGATGATTGGCAACAACCACATCCGTCTCACCGAGCAATCTGGCTACCGGCGTTTCTATATCAAACCATTCCGGTGCTTTTTCTACGCCCAGAATATCTCCTGCGGAGAAATAATCAAAATTACCGTATGTGATACGAATTCCACAACTGCAACGGTTTTCGTTCAACTGTTCACTTGAAGAGGCTGTAGAAGGCACAAGCTCTTTGGCTGTTGTTCCGCTACCTGTCCAAATTTTACCATTACCCACGATATTACGTACTTCGAATGTAGGATAAGAGCCCGGATCTTTCAAGAGTTTGATCTGACTATTGCTTCCTATTACAAATCCCTCATTCTTTTTACCTTCCCTGTCACGAGCGGCAACATATAATTTATAGTTTGAGATATGAGCACCAGAGACTTTAGCTGCTGTCGGATAATCATAAGTAGGATAACCACGATCTATCAAAGTGGAAATATTGAGAAGATTACCAACATGAGTGATTCCGGTAAGTTTGTAATCCAGTCCTACTTTTTCGATTGCCAGTTTTCCATTCTGTCCGATATGGTCCGTATCAAAGTGAGTGAGCAAGGCATAATCAAGTGCTCCGTTATTTTTTAATGGCAATGAGAAATGTTTTATATATTGAGCAATCCATTCGGCAGGCCGCTTAGAATCATTAGGCACTGCTTTCATAATTTCCTGTGTGCCTGAATGTACTCCTAAATCTCCTGCATCCAATAACATGGTAGTCCCATCTGGAAAAAATAAGATAGGCTGCATTACCTCTTCCGGTACTAATCTGATGAATATCCAAATAACCTGCCTGCCACTCCGGAAGGTATTCATACACTTTATCTACTGCATCATCAGGAAAAGGCTTTTCTTGTTGGCAACTTGCGAATGTAGGCAGCAACATGATGGCTCCTAAAAAAAAATATCTTGCTATTCATTATATTATTCTTTAATAGTTGATTAATCGATTTGTTTCACACTATAGATACCGGCTTCTTCTTTAGTCATTTCATTGCCGCCTCCGTATCCCGGATTTTGCTTCAAGACATTGCTGACAGAAATTGACTTTTCCGGAATAGGAAAAAGCTCATAATGATCGTCGTTAGTAGGTTTATGATCCACCAGGAACCTGTTGTATACAACCCCCCAACGACGAAGATCGGTACGACGACGCTGTTCACCCAGAAACTCGACCATCCACTCATCAAAAAGAATCCGGTACTTGTCGATATTCGTTTCGGTCACCGGATCAGGATCGGCTTTATTCTCGAAATTGCGTTTACGCACTTCATTGAAAAGATTGGCTGCTTCTTTTTTATAGCCGCTTCTATATTTACATTCAGCAAGCATATAATAGATTTCAGCAAAACGAATAACCGGATAATCGGATTAAAAGCAATGGTTTTGTCGATATTGTCGGGAACCGGTAGTTTGCACAAACGTATTCCGGAATTCTCTTCCCCGGTACTTATATTGGAGGGAAGCTCATTCACTGAAGAATATTCTCCATCTTTCACTTTCTTGAATTGTGCCACCTGATCGACAAATTCAAGAACCTCACCCGGATATTCGTACAGTCCCGTACACTTCACCTCTGTACCACTTCTTGATGTACGCTGTAATTTTCCATAAAGGAACATTCCTTCGTATTTTCCATTCCCTTTATACAAGTACAATTTTTACGAAGATCTTTATTGTTGAATTTGGCAAAAGGTCGCCCAAGCTTATCCGTATAGGGATCGCCATTGGGTTTAAGAGACGGCTGAAGATGCATACCATTAGTAGAAGAATAGCCGCTTAGATCAAAATAGTTCTTTGCATTATAATGATTATAGCGTTCGAACTGCCATTGAAACAAAGTGCCTTTTGCATATTGCGACTGAACAGACCACATTACTTCCTTAGATTTATTATTGTCGAAAGTGAAAGGACCGAACCAGTCTTCCTCCAATTCGTAATAACCGTATTTGCCATCTAATAGATCCTGGCAGACCTGCGCACATTCAGCAAAACGGTTCTCTCCCATGTAGACTTCCGCATTAAAATATAATTGAGCAAGAAGGGCGGCGGCAGTTCCTTGACGTAAATAGCCTTCTTCCAGCATATCTGCTCTTTTTTTCTCTAATTTGGGAATAGCGGCAAGCAACAGTTCTTCCACATAATTAAAGGTTTCGCGTGCAGTGGAACGTGGAACTTCCTCGGTAGTAGAGCGCCGGTAAATAGGCATACCCCCATAGAAATCAAGTCCCCGCAGATAAAAATAGGCAACCAATGTCTGAAGTTGCATCTGATGATCTGCTTTCAATTCTTCCGTCATGCCCAGTGATACATAATCCACACCGGATAAGTCTTCCTTACAAGCTAAAGCCATTGCCACTCCCATGCCTACCCCACGCCAGGTTTCTTCGTTGTTGGGGTGAAGAGGTGTCAGTCGTGATGCTGCAGTTGGGAATATCTGACATCATTGTAATGTATTCCTTTTTTGTGTGACACACATCTCATCTGTTGTACATTCTTGAAGAATGGCACGGTCGAATCCGTGAAACCAACGCCAATGTGTGAAAGAGCGTACCAAGAAAGAATAAACAGTTTCCTTAGACGTGAAATAAGTGTCCGAGTGACTTCGGAATACCACTTCTCATCCAGATTTGTACAACCGGATGACACCAGAAGGGTGAGGAAGGAGATAATGATTAAAATATTTCGTCTCATATCATTTTATTAGTTTATAGGTACTTTAATATTAGAATTGGATTTTCATACCAACGGTATATCTACGAGTTTCAGGATAAATATTATTAAACCATTCATAACCAGGGTCCAGTCCGTTGACATTCACTTCGGATTAAGTCCTGAATATTTCGTGAAACATGCCACATTCCGGACGGTCAGGTAAAGATCAATCTTATCTATATATTTCTGCCACTTTTTCATGTTAAGAGAATATCCCAGACTAATGGCGTCTATCTTTAAGAAAGTGCCGTCCTCAAGCCAGTAATCGCAAAGCTGCTTTACTTCTTTGATGTGCCGGTTGTCAATGTACGCATTGCGAAGAACGTTCTGGCCTGCTACTTCAGAAAGTCCATAGTACATATTTATGGTATTAAACACGTCGAAATCGATCCAGCTACGCAGGTTGATACCTAAAGAGAGGTTCTTGTAAGTGAAGGTATGATCCCATGATACCATCAATGCAGGAATAGCATTACCGATGTACCGCTTGTCATCATAGGTCTTCTTATCGCTAAGAATCACATTGTCGTTCTTATCATACAGAAGCCATCTTCCATTATCCGTGATACCGGCATATTTCCAGATATAATAGCTTCCGATCTTTGTTCCTGCTTCAATTCTTCCGGCTGATCCGTTCGTTCCCCGGTGACGGGAATCCTACACGATCCTGGTAAGTATTATTCCCCCACAAAGAGGTAATTTTTGGAAGAAGAATGGGATAGACGCATGGTAGTTGTCCAGTTAAAGTCTTTCGTTTTAACAGGCACTCCGCCAATCTCAAACTCCCATCCGGTATTCTCAAGATTACCATAATTCATGGTCGTTTTCTCGTAAACGGCGGGAGGATTGGGTACACTGATATTGTATAACATTCCGGAAACTCTTCTTTTATATATATCGAACTTTCCAAAAAGCCGGTTATTCAGAAACGCATAATCCAAACCGATGTTAAGCTCTGCCTTCTTTTTCCCAATGCAAGTCATTATTGACATTACGAGCCGGTCCATAAGAAGTAATCCATGTACCGTTATAAGGCCACATTGAATTGGAGGAGTACATGGCCGTGGATGCTCCTGCAGAGAAATTGTTATTTCCCGTCACACCATAACCGACACGTACTTTGAGGTCATCGAGAAAACTGACGTCACGCAGAAATGCCTCATTGGATATACGCCATCCACCTGATACTGCCCAAAATGTTCCCCAGCGATGATTCTTTCCGAAATTTGGAAGATCCCTCATGACGGACACTTCCTGTAACCATATAGCGGTCTTTATAGCTATAATTCGCCCGGCCAAAGAATGAAATAAGACGTTCACGGGGATATTTGTGGGAAGACATTGCCGCCTTTCCGTCGGAAAGCCAGCTACCTGTCCCCATATCCCAAGCCCCTACTCCATCCACAGGAAAATCGTAGTTAGTCATATTAAAGTTTTCAGAGTTATTTTTCCCAATAACTTCTATATCCGGCTACCGCACTAACCGTATGGTCGTCTGCAAAAACACGCATGAAATTGATGGTAGGTTCAAAAGAGACATTGACTGTTTTGCTATATGCATGAAATCCTCTTCCTTTATAACTTCCATTTAAAGAGGTTCTGTGTAACGCGGACGTATAATGTGTCTGCTGATACTGGCGATCTTCCCAGCCAAGAGTGGCTTGTGCCGAGAATCCGGCAGGCAAATTGAGCTTTTACCGTCGCATCCGCCTTCAGCCATTTATCAACATTATCTGCCTGTTTCAACATTACTTCTGCTAAAGGATTGTAATATTCACTACCACCAACCAATACATTATAGCCTGTTTCACTAGTACTATCATAAACATGTTCCGTTGGATTCATCTTCAATGCCATGTCGAAACAGGAACTACTGCTCCGCTGATCCCGATGTGCTTCACGGTATTCTGTGTGCAAGCCTATTTCCAGCAAATCATCGAGAAGGTTAAAATTTGCATTGATGCGCCCCGAATAGTCTTTACGGTTGTCACCAATTGCGATACCTTTTTGATCCTGTGCCATAATAGTAGCATATATTTCAGCTGTATGGCCGCCGCCCGAGAGGTTGACAACATGGCGCTGGGAAAGTGCTCCCTCATTCTAAAAGTTCACCGTACCAATCGGTAGACGCTCCTAAATCTGTTCCTACTCCGAACCTCACGAAAGCATCGCGATCCAGGACCTGTGGTCTTCTGGAAACTTGCTCGGTGGACAGCTCGCCTGTATATGATAATGTGATAGGACCTTCTTTCGCTTTTCTTGGTAGTCACGAGAATGACACCACCAGCTGCCCTTGTTCCGTAAATAGCACCTGCAGAGGCATCTTTCAAAACATCAATGGATTGAATATCTTCCTGACTGATAGAACGCAAATCACCACCAGGAATTCCGTCTATCACAATCAAAGGGGAAGAAGAAGCATTGATGGAAGCTACCCCACGAAGCTGGAAACTAGCAGAGGCATTCGGACTGGAGGTCTCGGAAACATTCATACCGGAGATTTTTCCTTTCAGAGCAGTCGCAATGGTAGAGCCTCCCAATCCAGTCACTAAATCTTTTGAAGATATGGAAGTAATGGAGCTGGTCACAGCACGTTTCTCCATTGTTCCATAACCGATAACGACTACTTCATCCAGCAACTGATGATCTTCTTTTAATACCAAAGACAAGCTTGTCCGATTTCCCACCTTTACTTCAAGAGACTGAAAACCGATATATGAAATCAGTAATACAGCATTTGACGCAACTGACAGGTTAAATTTTCCATCCAAATCAGACACTGTACCTTTCCCGGCCACTCCTTTCTCCTGAATACTGGCACCAATCACCGGATCTCCATTCGTATCTACAATCACTCCTTGTATCTTTTTTCGAAGTTGCTTCCGTTTGCTCTTGTTTTACCGGTACGGGAACCAGAACGATATACCCTTTTTTCTATCTTGTAAGTAAACCCCGTTCCCGCGAGCAACTTATCCAAAACAATAGAGAGTTTTTGTTTCTTAAAATCAACACTCAATGTCCGATTCACATCTATTTTAGTCCGACTATAAGTAATGCTTAATTGAGTCTGACTTTCAATAGCATCAAAAGCTTTCAACAAAGTTATGTTTTTTCCGGCAATAGTAATCAACTGATTCTGCCCATAGATAGTACCCAAAGGGACTATAAAGAATAAGGTTAACAATAAAATACGCAAATTACTGGTATGTTTTATAGTAAAATAAGAATTAAAATTCATACTTTTGTATATTAAATGAATACTACATTTAAGGTTCACTATTTCCTAAAATTTTAAATGATAACGGTATTTATTTCGGGTTGGACAAAAGGATCAGTTTTGTCCAACCTTTTTTATGGATGGGTACCTCCTTTCTTACTCTTATTCGCCGGTGAAGCAGCTGTCAGTATCACAACCTTATTGTCTGTGACCTTGCTTTCCATACCTCCGACGGTCATTGTTACAATATGAATTGCCGCTTGAAGAGGTTCGCCCTTTCTAAGCTTAATGGTATATAAATCATTTGTGTATAAATGCGGTTCTGCCTTTATTTCTACATTATAATGTCGTCCCAATGTGTTCAGAATATCCTCCAGATGGCAATCGACAAAATTCAATTCACCACGTGTCCAACCGGAAGCCATCATCACATCTATTTTTCGTTTTTCATAATTCTTAGTCAGGTGATTGTATTCAAGTTGTTCACCGGGAGTAAGAATAAAACAGCTGTCTGGTGCCAGCAGGTTATTGATTTGCACTTTTCCATTTTCAAGAGTTGTGATTGTCTTTCTGTCTTCCGAATACGCCTGTACATTAAACTTCGTACCTAAAGCACGAACTGATAACAAAGATGTCTTGACAATAAACGGATGTTTCTTATCCTTATGGACATCAAAATTCGCCTCTCCGGAAAGATAAACAGTGCGTGTATCGCCTCGAAAGCTTTTCGGATAAATGATACTGCTCTCCGAATTGATCTGTACCTTTGTCCCATCCGGCAAAGTCAATTCTCCCCGTTCACCCATGGGAACAATATATTCTACCAATTTGCAAGAATCAGTATAATCATTTATATAATACCACGATAATAGCACTGAAAATAAGGGGATTAATATCATAGAAGCAATGCGAAGAAGTGGTTTGATTTCCCAATGCGGTTTTATTATCGGATTTGCAAGTCCCGCTTTACGCCGGACCTCATACCATGAACGCCGGGTAGCCTCATCAGGTTCAGCGATGATATTCATCCACTCTTCCTGTATAGCTTCTTCTTTATCTTCTGCATCAGCAGGAGAAACCAGCCAACGCCAAAACTTCATCTGCAAGGAGTTTTGCAGGGGGGATGGCGAACAAAAAAAATGTATTAGTTCTGATATGCTTTTCTTCTTCATGATTTTATCCGTTTATTAATAAGATGCACGAGATAGAATACACACACAGTCTAAAAGCTATTTTTTTCTACTTTTTTTTTGAGAAAGGAGAATAAAAGAAGAGTTTTGTCAATAGGAAGTGGTTTTATTTAGAAAAGATAAAAGTGCTTCAGCATCTTGCGGATATCAGCCAATGCTTGTGTGAGATGGTTTTCTACAGTCCGTTTGTTTATTGCAAGCAGTTGCGCTATCTCATCATTGTTTTTACCTTCTTTACGGCTCATCTCATAAATTCTTTTTTCGTTGGGCGGGCATTTGCTCTACCGTATGCTGTATCAATAGCAGTAATTCTTCGGCAAACATATTTTCTTCGATGTTTCCCGCACCCTCATTCTGCTGACGGGAAAGATTCTCCTGTTGCTTTTCTCCATATTCATTCACCAAAAAGTATATGTCGTAAATGCTGGTACACAGCATTCCGGGAAGTCCGATAAAGGTAGGCATTCAGATTTTCGATTTTTGCCATCTCCTCACGCTTCTGCCATAGTTTGAGGAGAATATCTTGTGCAAAGTCCTCGGCCGTTATATCATCCTGAAGCAAACCGGATATAAAACGTTTCACTCTCGGGAAATAACGCATAAACAAAACCTCAAAAAGCTTTCTCATCTCCTCGTGACAAAGCTCTCAACAGTATTTGCTCTTCTGTAAATTCCATTTGCAACTATTGTTGCAAATATAAGAATTTTTAAGCAATGAAATTAGTTGCTAAGCAAATATAGCCGGATAATATTTCATCGGCTATATATTAGCAATGAATCACTTGCTTTTATTTAGTTCTTCAATGTCTGTGCCTTACTCTTCTCTGCCCAGGCTTTCTCCATCCCATAGAAGTTTATTTCCTGTCCTGCAGGCTTCCCATCCAGCTCCGCCTGTTTCTGCTCAAAGAAGGCTTTCCAACGCATAATACAAGTCTTTCAAAAGTCCACTCCATTCCCGATGCGAATAATCATGTAGTCCGCCTTGATTGGCAGCAATGCTATCTCCCCAGACTGTGATTAATGCGGAAGCATTCCATTCGTACAATCGCTTTTTCTTCTTCTGTAGTTCCCAGAGAACGAGCTGCATTCAACCAAGAGGAAACGGAAAATTCTTTTCCGGGTAGATAACAAACGATCCTGTGCCAATATCAAGTCCAGGAATTGCTGTGTTTGTTTGCGGAAACCTCTTTGTCCTTTCGGTCATAGCTCTGGTGATATTTCTTCAAGTAACACATTTCCTTTATCGGCATTACTCTGACGTACGATGTCTACCAAGTCATACTCAAAATTGTTGTTTCCTTTATACTGGTCGGCAACGGAAGTAAATAGCCGGGCTGCCTTTTGCAGTAGAATCGGGAGCATAAAATAGTTTGGAATATCCCCAAGTGGAAGTTCTATCCAGATGGAAACCCGGACGGGCACATAACAAAGACTCAATGGTTCCTTCACCCTGATAATCTTTCGGAGCATTGTAAACGGTGTGTTCCAATGCACGCCAAGCCTCCATTATTTCCGGTGAAACTTCTCTGCCATAACGAGCTTTCAAGTAAGTCTGCAACCATTCATCGGAAGAAAAGCGTTCTTCACGCCAAGGAAGTTCGTAAAGGAGTTCGAACATCACCGGATTATTCTCTATGCCCTCCGGGGTTGCTCCTACTCCATGCATACATTTTCCCATTAGTGTGTGCACAAGCATCATAATACCCGTTCACCAGCTGATTCATCCGGCCGTGCAAACCAACATTACCTCCAAAATTCAGCAACATACAATAAAGCCAGTCGTGTTTGCCAAAGCCCTTTTCCCGATACCACATGGAATCCGGATCTCCCCATTGGGGACGTTTCTCACTATATAAATCCAAACCAACATATCCCCGGCATTCAAAGAATCAATCATAGCCTTCCCGGATTCGCCTGCCAGGCCTGAATGATCCAAACAGCCTTCGGATTGGCTTTCTTCATAGCTGCCATTATAGAAGTTCCGGTTTTCGCCAAGTCTACTCCTTCCGTGTTACCTCCCTCATGAAATGGATCCATGCTGTAATAGTTGGCTTTTCCATAGAGTTTCTCCAATTCCTCATAATACATAGCGGCAAAAGAATCGAAGTGTTCATCTTCCGTAGAAAGGAAAGCCGGACGGGGAATCCGCACCATTTACCGGGGTCAGCGATCTGATAACCTAGCTTTTCACCAATGTTACGGGGGAACCATTCCAGCATATCCGGGGAATACTGGTTCAATACCCAACTCCCGCATACGGGCTACGATCTTCTTCTGAAGCGCTTCTTGTTGCTGATACCAGCTGTCGGGATTCGGTCCACCCCAACCCTCCAGATTATTCATTTGCCACCAAGCCATAAAGGCCGGGCCGGAAATAAATTCATTGACTTCTTCTGTTGTGTATCCCAAACGTTTCAGCAGATTGTACCAGACTACTTCCATTCCGGTGATGCTCAAAGGCATATTGATGCCATGCAATGCCATCCAGTCTATTTCTTTTTCCCAACGCTCCCAATCCCAGAAAGCCATGGAATAAGAATAAGTGCAATAGTTCAGATAATATCTGTTCTGCATGGATGTCTCCTGACGTATTTTTCTTGTGGAAGCGGTAGTATTTCCGGTAACTTCTGCGAAAGATTATTCCAGGAAAGATGAATACCGGCTACATATTTCAGATACCAGTTCAACCCCGTAGCCAGAGACAAATCAGAGTTTCCGGTTATCAGCACTTTACCGTCTTCAGAAGATATTTCAAAATAATCTTTTAACGGATTGTTTTCATCAGCAATCATCCGAAAAAGAATTCGATCTTTCGAAGTACCTTCCGTCACACGATCTGCCAATGTATTGACAGGAGACTGTTCGGTTTGGCAGCTACACATCCATGTAGCCCCAAAATAGAATGAATAAAAGACGTATGTTATACATAGTTTTATTTACAGTTTGTCAAATATAATAATTAAGAGTCGTATTTTATCTATTTACTACGTTTTATTCAATGAAATAAGAAGAATTGTGGACGACCATATATATTTATATCTTTCACCTTTCCTGATAAGAATGAACCTTTACGAACTTTCACGCGAAAAGCCGAAACCTTATAAATTTCTTTCAAGTCTATAATAACCCGGTGAGGATGGTTAGACTCCACAGCCGCATTCGTATGCCAGAAAGAAGAATATCTCCATCAAACAGGTTTTCTGCTATTCCCAAGTTCTTATCAGCTTGTTCGCTGCTTACATAAACGACTTCCCATTTAGTTTTGTCAATCGGCTGTCCCTTATCATCTATCAGTTCCACTTCCGAAATGCAGGCCTGATTATCCTCTGTGTAGGAAGACAGAGTCTCTATACAAAAGTGGCGAAGAGTAGTCGCAACCGGTAAATCGAATGACTGCCACTCATTAGTCTCCTGCAAAGTAGTTTTTAATGCAAGATCACCGTCTTCCAGAATCGGAGTGCCTACCACTGCACGACGCTGGCTTTCTGATAATTCTTATCAATACCCAAACTATCCAGAATGGGTTGATTCAATCCTTGCAAAACACGCTTACCCGTATCTTCCATTTCAAACACTACAATTTCATTTTCTCCCTCTTTCAGCCATGGAGCGGGCAGATAGAGTGTTTGTTGAGGGCCGATATTCCAGAAACGTCCCAGAGATTTGCCATTTACCCAGACAGCACCTTTGCCCCATTGACTCATATCCACAAAGCAGTCACCTTTCTTCTCTACTGTAAACGTTCCTTTATGGAAAGCCAGGAACGCCTTTGATGGTTTCGTCCAAACTCCATTTCCGAAACTTTTTCTTTATACAGAGGCAATGGGTGATAGACCATCCGGCCAACTTTTCATTTCCCCACAAAACTTGGCTGGTGATACCTTTCCGGTTAAACAGTATATCGGGGCCATAGTTGACGCGTCCGGTATTTTCTACCAGAATCTCCAGTGTGGCAGGTGCCTTCGGCATTCAAGGTCACACTGTTCTGATTATAACGACGATCCAGGCTGGCTACTTGCTTACCATCTATGAGGATCACAGCATAGTCACGCAAATCCTGTATGACAAGTTTCTGTTTTCTCGCTTTTTGAAGTGTGGTCTGATAATGAATATATCCGAAATCAACTCCTAAATCTTCCATCGACAGCACATTTTCAGACTGGGTAGTCTGATGAAATGCAGTCCTTAATGGAGCACTTTCCTTTAATTCGACTGTTGCAAAAGTGGTAGTCGGATTATCTGCCGGAACTTCCGGCAGTACTGTCCCCGCAGGCAGGTATTTCTGAATCACTTCCCTGAATGCATGATATTTGGGATAACAATTTCCCCACTCACCCAAGGGAGCGTCATAATCGTAGCTTGTGGACTGGGGCTGATATCCGCCTCCGGTATTGGCTCCATTGGTATACTCAAAGTTTGTACCGCCGTGGAACATATACATGCTGACAGAAACACCATGACTCAACATCCAGTCCAGCTGTTCGGCGGGACGTTCATAAGCAACAGAGGAATGTCGTCTGCCCCACACATCGAACCAGGCCGGATAAAATTCCGCAACAAAGTAGGGACCGCCCTTTTGGTACTTATCGATCATCTTGAAGATATCCTCACTAAACACTCCGTTCAATGTAGGCAGTGCGCCCTCAACATGTCCGGCTTCCACCTGTCCACCACCGTCGCAGGTAAATAGCGGAACATTGAATCCTGCTTCTTTAATCATATCGCGGATAGCAGCAAGATACTCTTTGTCGGCCGCATACGAACCGTATTCGTTTTCCACCTGTACCATGATAATATTACCGCCGTTGTTGATAGTCAGGGGGGCCAGTTGCTTGCCAAGTTCCTTGATATATCGTTCGCAATAAGACATGAAACGCGGGTCCTTACTGCGATAAGTCAAGTCCTTTTCTTTCAGCAGCCACGACGGGTAACCTCCGAAATCCCATTCCGCACACACGTATGGCCCGGGACGAAGAATGACATACAGTCCCTTCTTCCTGTGCCGTACGGATAAATTCCGCAATATCAGCCTGTCCACTAAAGTCAAACTCTCCCGGCTGACGTTCATGGAAGTTCCAGAAGACGTAGGCAGACACCGTATTCAGTCCCATCGCACGCGCTCTCTTCAGGCGGTCACGCCAATACTCGTGCGGAATGCGGGGATAGTGCATTTCTCCACAAATCAACTGGATATCCTTTCCTCGATAGTAAAAGTACCATTTCCTATTTTAACCTGTTCCTGGGGGAGGAACAGGAAGAAATAAAAAATGATACAATGATGTTAAGTATAACAAGTACGGTTTTATGATTTTTGTTTATCTTCATTCAAATAAGAGTCGGTGGAGTTTCAAAGACTCCGACCGCAACATGAGATCTGTTCTATACGGTCAGGAAGTATTCATCAATTTTATTTTTAGAATGTAACTGTTCCGAACAGGTTCACGAAGCATATTTGTCTGCATCATCATACTGCAATGAGTCACATTCTCTGTTTTAGCAAACTTAATGGCATATACCGAATTGTATTTCAAATCGGCTACTTTTCCGGCATCCAGATTCCAACTTTATAGGTCCCGCTCACACCGGCTGCCACACTTCCTTTGATAGTGTATTTCGCAGCCTGATTCGGTTCCTGTTCGGTAGCCGGAATCCAGGTTTTAGGATCCACATCCAGTTTGAAATCTTTCACTACCTGGCCGCTTTCCGGAAACCAATACGAGATATACCTCTTTCGGATTAATCACCGTAGCAAAACCGGTATTTGTAATCGTCAGATCGTATTCCAAATTTCCACCTTTTTCGCTTCTACTTTCGATTCACTTTGAAGATTCAGACGATAGCCCAAATGGTCGCGTACAAAATCATAGAATGAACGGACAACTTCATTGCCCTCCTCATCTTTGAAGTAACTCTCATCAAACAGAATGTGATTATCATTTAATAAAGCGGGATTTACTTTTACCCGTTTCCAACTCATGATATTCAAATCAAAATTCTGCGTTATATCAAAAGCCGAATAACGGTGTTCACGCAAAATACGCAATGACTTCATCGGAGTAATTAGTGCAGCCAAACCCCATTCGGTATCTTCATTATAAGGAATCTCACCACTCATATAGAAATTATTCGCTTTTACCTCCCTTCGGTTATTTGTTTATAATCATCCGTATTGGGAACAAAGTCATTGCCCGGCGCATGAGAATGTTCACCGGCTGTAAAGTAATCGTTCGCATATCCGATACGTCCGCGGTATTCTTCCTGCTCCAATGTCAATGCTTTCTTATGACTCGGGTAACGCATTTCTACACAATATGGAACAGGCAAAGCTCTTAACAGTGCACTGACAATTGCATTCTTCGCATCCTGATCATTTGCCAACGGCGACGTATGCCACTCTCCCAAGCACCAATAAAACCAACTTGCACCGTAGCAATCTGACCGATATATTCATTCAACAAAGGTGTCAATTGTTCAATATGCCTAAGAATCCATTGTTTGGATTCGCCACCGGAAGTATTCAGCCCGGCGTGATTGTATGCAAAACGAAGAATGGCTTTATACCCCTGCGCTTTCATCAACTCGAATATCTTGCGGATATTATTCAAAGCCTCATCATCAAGATCTTTACTCACCCATTTGGTCAGATAGATATATTGCTGTACAAGAGTCAGGTTGTCGTCCTTTGCATCAAATTGCTCTACTTTCTTCGTATACAAATCATTGCCATAAACCTCATAATCATTATATGGACTTTTCATTTGGTCGGCAAGCAAATTACATTCAAGATGAAAGCCTCTATCAGGATTTCTCAACGACTCGATATGAACAATTTTACCTACAACTTCCGGAGTTTCCGGTTCATTCGTACCTTCTTCCTCTCCATACTGTCCTGCATACACATCTATCGTATCAGAACAAAAAGCTACACATAATACCTAATAATAAGGTAGATAATATGGTCATAGTTTTCTTTATATTGATTAACATGATTGATCTATTTTTAATTTTCACCTGATTAATTTTCATTGAAGATAAAACGTGCAGGAGCCCCTGTTGTCCAAGGAGTCCACAATGTTGCTCCGCCATCATGAAGCATACATCCATGCTCTGTATTATCAGTCACCAACAAATAGCAATACTGTCCGGTGTGATTATTAATATTCGGTTTCTACCCATTGACCGGAAGCACACAAATTGAATTTCCAGTCGTTCAAATGCGCCTGTCCTTTCACTGACTCATAATAATCAGGGTCTTTCAAAACATTCCATTGACCTTCAGCTGTTCCCGCTTCGGCAAACAGGTTCTTATATTCCTGCATAGTCGGTAAGCGCCAACCCGTAGGAGCTATTTTGTCACGAATATCGTAATGATAATGCACTCCATAGGCTTTCACTCTACCTTCTCCAAAAGATTCCGGCGTATTCTTATAATTATTTGACTCAATATCAGTTCCGTCAGGATACTTGGTCGTCCTCAAATTATCTGCCAGCCAAACCAGTGAAGTTCCGTCGCTATAAAATATACGAACAACACGATAAGTAATCTTTTCATCTCCACGAACATCGATGAAGCGCATCATTTCTGTCATATTCAGTACTCCGGAAGAACGTGACACCCATTGCCCGTCATCAGTCTTCACATTCCAATACACAGAATTGGAAGTCCAACGTTTGATAGAAAGTTTATCGAGCAGTGCCTGAAGTTCTCATGAGTCAATGATGATTTACCATTCACAACTCCCACACTATGTTCGGCAACCGTCTGTTTCATTTCAGGATCAAGTGACAGACAGAGCGAGTACGAGGTTGATTCAGGCCTTCCTTCCGTATCCCATTCAAACTGTACGGCAGTTTCCGGGGCATTTTCAGCCAAAGAAATCTTAGTCAAATCTTCCGGCTGCACTAATTTGCTAGTCATACGTTTCACCCGAATGGTGCGTGCTTCCGAAGCTGCTGCGGTTATATTACCAGTTTCTTTGACCGTCCAATACAATACCGCTTCCTGCCCCGCTTTAATTCCCAATTGAGAAAAACTCTGATCGGCAGTCAGTGCAGATATCGCAACAGAAGTTGATTTTCCTGCATCAATTATTACCGGTTCTTTGAATTTCCTGTCAGTACAAATAAGCAGCTTTGCTCCATTTTCCAGAGGTTTCTCCCAAGAGAAACTATATTTCTCAATCGATAAATCATTCAAATCAATGATCGCTCCATCTTGAGGCGCGCTCAAGTAAATATCCGACATCGGAATGATTACATTGTACTTGTCTTCCTTTACATCCGGCAAGCAACAAGATTCCTAATAGACTATATAATAAATGTTTCATAATGCTATCTATTTTTTAGTAACCGGGAGTTTTGAATTATAAGACCTTGTCCTTCAGTAATCAAATGAGTAGGTAACGGGAACTTCTCATATTTATATTGCCCGTCTACCTTCGTTTCGATTTTACCAGTCGGCTGACCTGCAAATCTTGCTTTAGCAAGTGCCGCTTCTATGAATTTTCCGTGGCGGATCAAATCCTGACGACGCACTCCTTCAAAATAAAATTCATGTCCACGTTCTTCCAACAATTTATCCAGAAAATCTTCTACAGAAGTGAAAAATCACTCAATTGATAAGCTTTCAGTCCACCATGAGTAACACGTACTTGATTCAATAACCCCAGCCTCCTGAGTGATACTGTTTCCATTGCGGACGATAGCTTCCGAAAGTAAAGTCAATACATCCGCATAACGATAGATGGGCATATCTATTTCACACAGTTCTCCTATCACCCCCTCAATTTTATATTTCACCGGAATTGCACCGTAAGAAGAGTATACCTGTCGTACCACCGTCACGGTCAAGCGCCCGGCTATGGTGTACGCCCTCCGTACCTGTATATTCACCAATAATTCTTTCACGTCTCTTGTCTTTAGGATCATAAGATTCGTATGCAGGCCAGGATATTTTATACCCTCCCCATGCAGTCACCGCCATTCCTGCCGGAAGCGGATAGTCAGAAGTTAATACATGTGCAAACCACTTCTGCTCCATCACACCAGCTTCCGCTACACAAGAGAATATTACTTCCGAATTCTTTTCTCCTGATAAAGAAAACAAAGAATGATAATCGTCTACCAATTTATAACCGTATTCCGGATTTTGTCAATTCACGTCCTATTTTCTCCGCCTCATCCCACTGCTTAGTCATCATGTAGAATTTCAGCAACAATGTATTGGCCAATCCTTTTGTAAAACGTCCGTAATCCGTATCTTCATATTTATAAGGCAACATGTCGGCTGCTTCCTTCAGGTTAGTAACAATGTATTCACGCATAGCTTCTTCCGACAAACGTGGAATAACAATCTCCGCTTCCGGTTTCTGCAAAGTCTCCAGATCGGCGATAGGTATCGGACCATACATATCATACATCAGAAAAGCCAGAAAACCACGTCCACATTTTAATTCCGCCATATAACGGGCTTTCAAGGTTTCATCCATATTCACGTCCTTGATGCGATCCATTGTCAAAGTCATGGAAGCCAAATACTGGGAATAGTCATACACACGACGATAGTCACCGTCAATATGCCAGTCATTAGCTTCATACGAATTGTATACGGTAGTCCATCCCCAAGTGTTTTCCACATAATCGGTTACCATTTCCGAAGTCGTCACATAGCCTGCCGCTACTTCAAAAATTCCCCACGGAGAAAACACATAATAAGCACTCGAATTGACCAAAGCATTTACATCTTCAGCATTCTGGGGAAACATTCCCGGATTAATTTTATTATATACTTCCTGCTCCAGCGTACAAGACGAAATGAGGAACAAGAGAGTTGCTATTGCAGTATAAATTGTCTTTTTCATATTCATCACTTATTAGAAAGATATTGATACACCAAAATTATATGAGGTTACATTCGGATATGCATAGGTTCCATTGTCCGTTTCCGGGTCCAGACCTGTCCAGTTAGTAATCACAAACGGATTATTCACGTCTACATATACACGGAGATTCTTGGCAATCTTCTGGCTGATAGGCACTTTATATCCTAATGTAATGCTTCCACAACGAACGTAATAGATAGATTTTACGTAATAGTCCCCCAACCGTTTCCCCCCTCGACGTAGGTAGGATCAGTAGCTGTCAAGTTATTACTACTGAACGCTTTCAATGCGTAAGTGGAAACGTTGATACCATTATCCATACGTGTCCAACCTTCATAATAGCTGGCTCCCCGCTTTCTACCCGCTTCTCCGTAAAATAGATATTCAAATCAAAATTCTTATAGCGGAATGAATTGTTCAAACCGTAGATTATTTTCGGATCACCATTCCCCATATAGACCTTATCTTCATCTCCCTAACACACCATTTCCATCCCGATCTTTTCAACTTCATCATACCCGGAACCAAGTCTTTTTGAGCGTCTGGCCTTCTCTCCCGGTTGCAGGATGCCAAGCGCTTCATATTCCCACCATGCACGAATCGGATCATTTTCTTTTTCATAAGGTTTGGGTTTCCAGTTCGGGTCACGTGTCAGCCAACGGTCATTGTAATGTGACAAGGTTAATGTCGTATCCCATTCAAAGTCTTTAGTAACGATATTCACCGTATTCGTACAGTGATTTCCACACCCTGACTTTGTGTTGATCCTATATTACCCGCTATTTTATTTATTTCATTATAAAAAGGCAATGGTTTATTTGTCACCAACAAGTCTGTAATCTTACGTTTGAAATATTCGGCTGTCAACTTAAACCGGTTATTAAATATTCCAAAGTCTACTCCAAGATTAAATTCCGTAGTCGTTTCCCAAGTCAGGCTCCTGTTGCCCAAATCCGAAGCATATACTCCTGTTGATTCTGCACCTCCGATAATGGCACTTCTTCCCACTTCATAATAGTCGTAAATGCGATAACCGACATTAGAATTACCGGTCTGTCCATAAGAAGTTCTTAACTTCAACATAGACAACCAGTTTGAAGCCCCTTTCATGAAATTTTCTTCACTTATCATCCAACCGGCTGATACGGAGGGAAATAACCCCAACGATTTTCCGGGGCGAAATTGGAAGCAGCATCAGCACGAACTGTAGCTTCCAGTAAATATCTGCCTTTTACGAGTAATTGGCACGGGCAAACAAAGAAGCAATACTGTTAATAGAAGCCCATGAACTGACAGAAGGCTTTTTGTAATTTCCCGAACCCAAACTATTATATCCAAAGCCATCTACAAGAAAATCTTCATTTCCGGCACTCAATCCATCATTTTTAAATTTTTGGAACGAATAACCACCAATAGCTTTCACGTTATGATCGCCAAAACTTTTAGAATATTGAGCGGTCAATTCCATTAGATAAGTAGTGCTTGTCTCTTGTGAAATATCTGCCCTTCCATTCTTATTTGCCCTTGCAAAGTTGTCTTAGGCAAATAGCTGGAACGTTTCTGGAAACTACGGTCGACTCCTAACTGCAACTTCACTTCCAAGTCTTTCAACGGTTTTACTGAAACAAATGCTGAACCGATCAACCGATCTTTTACCGTATTATCCTTAATATCCAACAAAGACACCGGATTCGCAACGAAGGGACGTTTCGGATCAATGAAATAATTTCCTTCAGAGTCATAGATAGGAATTGTAGGATTGGATTGGATAGCACCGGTCAATACGCCGGAATATTCATTGGCATTGTCTCCCAGAGGAACATTGTCATACTTATTCTGCGAGTAAGTAGCGGTTAATCCGAAAGATACATATTCACTCAATTCTTGATCCAGATTCAAACGGGCAGAAAAACGACTGACACCATTATTCTTGACAATTCCTTCTTGGTTCATATAGTTGACAGAAGCCAGATAACGAGTTTTCTCCGTACCACCATTCACAGAAAGATTGTGCTGTTGCGTATATCCATTGCGCATCACCGCATCCAACCAATCGGTACCACTTAGCAGTCAATATTTCATCATTATTGAAAGTGGGTTTATATTGAGTAGGCGGAGTATCCGGCTTCTCCACATATCCTTCATAAATCCCCATTCCATTCAACTTTAGCCACTCCTCGTGCTGCTGCTTATTATACATATCCATATACATACGAGTATCAAGCATCTTGTAGTTGGAACGAGCTACCTGCACCGACCCCATACCGGAATAAGTCACTCTGGGCTTCTGACTTTACCGCGTTTGGTGGTAATCAGAACAACTCCATGTCCGGCACGCGCACCATAAATAGCTGTGGAAGCAGCATCTTTCAACACTGAAATGGATTCAATATCATCCGGATTCAATGATTCCAGTACATTATCAATATTACCCGATTCATAGAAACCATTACCAGAACTTAAAACCGGAAAGACGATACCGGGAAACCATCAATAACAAACAAAGGTTCGTTACCAGCACCTATAGAAGCCTCACCACGAATACGAAACTTCGCCTCACCACCCGGCTGTGCAGAAACCTGGTTCACACGGAACCCCGGCTGCTTTACCCGCCAACGCACGAGATACATTCGGTACGGTATTCATTTCCACATCACCCATGTTTACCATAGAAACGGCACCTGTCAATGTCTTTCTTGCTCTGTGTACCATAACCCACCACTACCACTTCATCGAGTTGTTTGGAATCTTCCTGCAAAATGATTTTCATATTTTTTACCGGGTTGCACGGCAACCGTTTGAGACTGATAGCCGATATAGGAGATATCAGCTGTGCCTTCGATGAAGAGACGGAGATTTTGAAGTTCCCGTCAATATCTGTTATCGTACCGTTACCCTGTACTCCTTTTTTCTCTAATACACTGGCTCCGATTACCGGTTCACCATAGTGTCCAGTACCGTACCCGATACTGTTATCTTTCTTTTCCTGCTGTGGTGATTGCGCTTCAACAGACAATATTATTTTCTTATCCAACACCGAATACTTTACATTAGTACCGGAAAAGATTTCTCTTCAACACACTAAAAATATTACTTTTATCAGCAGACATAGATACGCGACGATTCAAATCGACATGTTTATTATTGAAAAAGAAGTCAAAATCCGACTGCGCTTCAATCTCTTTCAAAATGTCCTCCACACGCTGGTTACGTACATCGATACTGATCATAGCCTTCTGAGCGTAACTATCGGCTGCATAACTTAGTCCGATAGAACATACTAAGAACAAAACCAATAGTCTCATAGATAATGGGATTTTTTGAGGTTAGCCAAAGTGACTTTACCACCCATAAAAATTGGATGCTAAAATAATTTTGCATAATTTTGTAATGACTTAAAGTTAATAAAAAGTTTATCTAAGCTTGTCGCCAAACAAGCATCAAAAAGATTTACCTGATTTCCATACGGGAAGATACGCCAATATCCTCCCGTATGTTTTTGTTTAAGGGGTCTGTCTTTCATTGCATTTTTGTTTTAAGGTTAATCAATCAATATATTTCTATTTTACTCTTTTCATCTTTTTATATCCGGCGAATCAAGATAACGCCAACGGATTTGAGAAGAAAGCTGGAAATATTCCAGAATACGCTCAGGCGTTGATTTGTAAACGTACCTGTAAACGAGTCTCCTTTCAAGCGGTCGTTTTTAATAATGAATTCCACATTATACCGCTTCTCCAACATTCGCAATCCCTCTTCGAGAGGAGTATTTCTAAATATAATCTTTCCCTCTTTCCAAGCTATTTCCGACTCACCGGAGGTGGCATAAAGCTGCACTTTACAATCTCTTCGTATCATAGACCAGCTTCTGTCCCGGATCCATTCAGCACCTTTTTCGATCCATTGTCAGATGAATAAATAAAAACCTATTTTTCCTTCAACCAATGTTGCTGCAATCACTTCGGTCTTCTTTTTCATAAGCCTCTACATTAAAATGAGTTCCCAGTACTTCGATCTGTGATTGGTGGGAAGTAGAAACTATAAACTTCTTTTCGGGTTCTTGGCTACTTCAAAATAAGCCTCTCCCTGCAATGTTACATTTCTCGTGTCGCTATCGTTGAAATGTGAAGGATAAGTCAGGGTAGATTCTGAATTAAGGAAGACCACCGTGCCATCCGGATAATGTCAGAGAAGTCATCATTCCGGGATTGGTTTTACTTCCATCATTTGTGCCAGTTCCTGTTCGTCTTCCTCCCCAATGTTGCACCAACTGAACAACGAGAAGTGGAATGAACAGCACTGCTGCCGCACGTTGCGCCCATTCCCACCCATGTCGTTTTCCTTTGTCTGTTACCTGTCATTCTACTTTTCACCTTTGTCAATGCTTTCTCCTGTGTCAACTTTCGTCATGATGTGAACGGTATCTGTAGCAAGATAAAGAGCATGTATCTGTTTGGCCATCCGCCGGTTTTCCTTCCGACTCATCCATCCACATCTCAACCTGCAGACGCTCTTCTTCCGTTGCCAGTCCCTCACAATAACGGGGAAGCAATTCTTCTATTGTATTTTTATCAGTCTTATCCATATTCGTATTTTATTGCCTTTTACTATAAGACAAGAGAGACTTGTGGAATTCTAAACTAAAATCCATTTTTTTTCAGAAAATCTTTGTTTTCTTATAAAAAAGCTATATTTGCAGTGAATTACAAAACTAATACATGAAAGAAGTTCACCTGTCAGAAAGCAATTTCCTATTATCTGCTATACAGCGAGGCGACCAAAAAGCATTCGATGCACTGTTTCGGAGGTATTATCCGGCACTGTGTGCCTACGGCCATCGCTTCGTAGATCTGGAAGATGCGGAAGAAATTGTGCAGGACTCTCTTTTTATGGATTTGGGAGAACAGAGAAAATTTGTTTATCGAAACCTCGCTTAGTTCGTACCTCTTTAAAATGATATACCGCAAAGCTCTGAACAAGCTTGCACATATTGATGCCACCCAACGTGCCGACACTCGATTTTATGAAGAGATGCAGGAGATGCTGCAAGATACGGATCTTTATCAAGTTGAAGAGTTGACACAACGCATCAAGGATGCCATCGCCACATTGCCGGAAAGTTATCGGGAAGCTTTTTGTGATGCATAGGTTCCGGGATATGAGTTATAAAGAAATAGCGGAAATTCTGGGAATATCTCCCAAAACAGTAGATTACCGTATTCAACAAGCATTAAAGCAACTACGCGTAGATTTAAAGGATTATCTGCCATTATTACTACCGATTCTATTTCCTTAAAACCAACCATCTATTTTCTTATCTATTACTATCTGTCTATTAAAGTACTAATAGATAACTTCCGTTGTATTAGAGGTAAACTTGCATTCCCCTACTGCCAAACTTCTTTTTGGCTACGAGAAAACTATAATTGCAAGCTTCATTTATACAACTGCAAGTTCCGGTTATATAAATGCAACTTGCAATTATACAATCAGAACTTGCGTTTATAGTTTCTTCTTGGTCAAAGACAACTTATCCAATAAGGGAAAGGAAGTTTGCAATAAGAGTATAGCAACTTATCTACTGATAGATTGGAAAGAAGTAAAGCATTAATTCTGCCGATAAGGTAAGGTAAACCAGAAAGTAGATCCTTTGTTCTCTTTCGACTCCACTCCTATTTTCCCTCCCAAGCGGTCTACAATCGTATGGCAGATAGAAAGTCCCAGTCCGGTACCTTGCACAAAGGAATTGTACTTCACAAACCGTTCGAAGACATGAATACACTGTTCAGAAGACATTCCACAGCCTGTATCCGACACATAAAAATAAATCGTTTCAGGATCAAGCAAACGATATCCCATACGGATAGTACCCACCTCTGTAAATTTGATGGCGTTAACTGCAAAATTGGCAAGCAGCTGAATCAAACGGTTCTTATCCGTATACAATGTACATTGGGACAGTCTCTCCGCAAATGTGAAAGTCACATTATTGTGCCGAAGACGTAGCTGCATACTTTGCTCGATTTCTTCAAGCGTCTGGTTCACATCAATCAAGGCAGGATAGAAATCGAATGTACCGGCTTCAATCTTCGACAAATCCAGAATATCATTAATCAACTGGAGCAACAAATCCGTATTTGTTCCAATGAGTTCTACATATTCGGACATTTCTTCACGGTTTTCTACATGAGGAAGCATATTGGAGAATCCTACAATGGCATTCAAGGGGGTACGTATCTCATGACTCATATTAGCCAGGAATGCGGATTTCAATTGATTGGCCTGTTCCGCTTTTTCCATTGCTTCATGCAGGCGACTATATGCTTTCCGAAGAATGCTGATATAATATATGATAGCAACAATCAAAATCAACAAAAAGAATGAACAGGAAAGTATTTGAATGTAATACTGTTGAAAAAAAGTCTTGGGCTCATTGACATAAACCGCATCGTCTGGATAGCGGGAAGAAGGTATATTGTAGGATTTCAACACTTGATAGCAGAGATTGGCACTTCCTTCTCCTCCCGCCCCACTGGGGAATATCACGTGCCTGTTCTCCATCCAAGACACGACCAAGTATTTCCAGCAAAGATTTACAGAACGATTCCGTCGAAACGTAATATCCTCCTGCAAAAGTATTATTCGACAAGTCTTCGGGAGAAAGTAAAAACAATGGAGATGGAGTAAAATTGACAATCACTTCCTGAATATGATCAAAAAAGATAGTTATTATCATTTTTGTTATGCGACTCAAACCAAGAATAATAAATGATTCCCGTATTCGGTTTATAACAACGTAAAGTATCCAACAACATTTCTGTAGATAATTGAGTGGTGGAAAGTAAATCCAGATTCAAGTCCGGGAAGTTCTCTTCTACAGCTTCCCTTTACATCTCCGCGAGTTTCTTCACTGATATACCTATCGTCGGAGATAAACGCCAGACGTTCCATATCAGGTATCAGTTTATAAATTAAATCGATTGTCTCCTTTACATAATAATATTGCTTCAAGATAGTTATATTATATCCCCGCCTCCATTCATCGCCGGAAACTGTATTGGCTTCCGTCAACGGGGCATGAGATAATAAGACCTCAAGAGAAGCAGGTAAATGGTCGCGGGCATTTGTCACGATTACCGGAACTTCTTTCCATACATCATCAAATAATTCGCGGCAAACAATCCATCCCGGATCTCCAATCATCACGATAGCAGTGGGAGGTTCCGGATACTTCTGACGCAAATGGGTGACTACGGCATTCGCCTCCATCTCATTCACCAGAGCAGGTACGGAAAGCGATTCCGCCTTCACAGAAATTCTTTGTTTCTGAAGAGCATCATGAAGACACCAATAAAAGTTTTTAGCCCAAGGCAGATTGAAATTAATCGAGTTTAAAACCAGTACTTCTTTATTTGTATTTTCGGTTCGGGCTGACGCAGGTGATAAGAACCCTTCAATAAAAAGGAATAATCCAAGGAGGAATGGAATGATCCGTAACGATTGTTTCATTTGTGGTATTCTATAAATAGCGGAAGCAAAGATAGTATTAATTTCTTTTAGTGCAAAAAAAAGGCATCCCAAAACGAATTGAGATGCCCTTTATTATATAAAATTAAGTATCAAAGGATTATGATTTCTTTAAAGCAGCAATACTTTCTTTCAAAGAATTAATGATGCTCTCTGCATCGGCTTGCTTTTACGTTCCAGTTCAAGAACGGCAGCCGGAGCATTGTTTACGAATTTCTCGTTGCTTAGCTTTTTAAGCACGCCTTGCAAGAATCCTTCTTTATGCTTGAGTTCGGCTTCCATACGGGCGATTTCGGCTTCCACGTCAATCATATTACCCAATGGCACGGCAAATTCGGTCGTTCCTATCATGAAAGAAGAAGCACCTTCTGATTTGCTTTCTACCACTGTTACGGAAGACAGGTTACACATCTTGATAATCACCGGATTCAATTTCTCTACCGGATGAGTGCCTACAACCTGCAATTCGAGTTCTTCTTTCAGAGCAATGTTCTTCTGCAAACGGATGCTACGGACATTACTGATGATTTCCTTAGCTACTTCAAACTCTGCCAGGAATTGTTCATTTGCTCCGACCGGTTCAAACAGTTGAGTAACCATCAAACTTTCACCCGGTTCACGCTCACGCAGTTGTTGCCACAATTCTTCTGTGATAAATGGCATAAAAGGATGCAGCAATTCAAGCAGACGCTCGAAAGAGCTAAGAACCATACTATAAATAAAGCCATTAACAGGCTGTCCATAAGCAGGTTTCACGATTTCCAACAGCCAAGAAGAGAATTCATCCCAGAACAGTTTGTAAACCAACATCAACGCTTCACTCAAACGATATTTTGAGAAGAGATCGGCCACTTCAACAGCTGCCGCATCCAGTCTTTGGTCAAACCACTGAACTGCCAGATGTGCATCGGTAGGGATCTCAATAGTACCTTTGGCATTTGTCCAGCCCTTGATCAGACGGAATGCGTTCCATATCTTGCTGTTGAAGTTACGTCCTTGTTCGCAGAGTGCTTCGTCGAAAAGAATATCGTTTCCGGCGGGAGCTGCCAGCATCATTCCCATACGGACACCGTCGGCACCATATTTGTCGATCAGTTCCAACGGGTCGGGTGAGTTGCCGAGTGACTTGGACATCTTACGTCCCAGCTTATCACGAACGATCCCTGTGAAGTAAACGTTCTTGAACGGCATCTTGCCTTCGTACTCGTACCCTGCCATAATCATGCGGGCCACCCAGAAGAAGATGATATCCGGTCCTGTCACAAGGTCACTGGTCGGATAATAATAGTTGATTTCTTCGTTACCCGGATTGTTGATACCGTCGAACAAAGAAATAGGCCACAACCAGGAAGAGAACCAGGTATCCAGACAATCTTCGTCCTGACGGAGATCTTCGATTGTCAAGGCGGCATTGCCGGTTTTCTCTTTCGCTTTTGCCAATGCTTCTTCTGCTGTAGCAGCTACCACATAACCGCCCTCCGGGAGGAAGTAAGCAGGAATGCGATGTCCCCACCACAACTGACGACTGATACACCAGTCTTTGATGTTTCTCCATCCAGTGACGGTAGGTATTCTTGTATTTTGCAGGATAGAACTTCAGTTCATCATTCATTACAGGAGGCAATGCCATATCTGCAAAATGCTGCATCTTGAGGAACCATTGCATAGATAGTTTCGGTTCGATCACTACGTTGGTACGTTCCGAGTAACCTACCTTATTTGTATAGGCTTCTGTCTTGTCCAGCAGTCCGGCAGCTTCGAGGTCTTTTTCTCTATCTGTATACGAACATCGAAACGATCCATACCGATATAAAGACCGGCAGCCTCGCTCAATGTACCATTATCGTTGAAGATATCGATGCTTGGCAAGTTATACTTTTCACCCAGCATATAGTCGTTCACATCATGCGCAGGAGTCACTTTCAGGCAACCTGTACCAAATTCGATGTCTACATAATTATCTTCAATCACAGGGATGGCGCGGTTTACCAGCGGAACGATCACTTTCTTGCCTTTCAGCCATTCGTTTTTCGGGTCGTTCGGGTTGATACACATCGCTGTGTCACCCATGATTGTTTCAGGGCGGGTAGTTGCCACTACGGCATAGCGTCCTTCCGGATCACCTTACTTTATAGCGGAGGTAATACAGTTTTCCGTGCTCTTCTTGTAGATCACTTCTTCGTCAGAAAGGGCAGTCAACGCCTTCGGGTCCCAGTTTACCATGCGGACACCGCGATAGATCAATCCTTTATTATATAGGTCTACGAATACTTTGATTACACTTTCACTGCGTTTCTCATCCATTGTGAAAGCAGTACGATTCCAGTCGCAGGATGCACCTAGTTTGCGCAGCTGTTTCAGGATGATACCTCCGTGTTCTTCTGTCCAGTCCCAGGCATGTTTCAGGAATTCGTCACGACTAAGGTCAGTTTTCTTGATACCTTGTGCAGCGAGCTTGTTCACAACTTTGGCTTCGGTGGCAATGGAAGCATGGTCCGTACCCGGAACCCAGCAGGCGTTCTTGCCTTCCATACGGGCACGGCGTACAAGGATATCTTGGATGGTATTATTAAGCATGTGTCCCATGTGGAGCACACCGGTGACGTTCGGGGGCGGAATGACGATGGTGTAGGGTTCACGGCCATCGGGTTTCGAACTGAATAAATGATGGTCCAGCCAATACTGGTACCATTTTCCCTCCACGTCAGCGGGATTGTACTTACTTGCTAATTCCATGTTTCTTTATGTATATATGATAATGTATATTCTAAAATAACGGCTGCAAAATTAATAATTTTAATTCAAATCTTACCACCCTCGGGGTGTTTCTGTGCACGGAAAGAGAATTTATACCCCTCATAAAGAGCGAATCCGTAGAATAAAGCAGTCATTGACATCACATTTTCCAGCATAATAGAGAATATTTCTCCATAGTCCACACTTACCAGAACGTCGAAATAGGACATATCATAATCCTGGGAAATATACCCGATAATGGAAAAGAAATCACCCAGGACACAACTAATCAGGGATAATGCCGCACCGATAATTCCGAAAATGGGACGTATTCCTTTCCCTTTCCGCATGGCAAAGCCAACCATAAATCCGATAGCAATGGGCATAAATCCAATCTGACGACCCGTAGAAACAGATATCAGTCCCCATGCCACCGCACCCACAATACAGGCAGCGACTGCGTACAGTACTCCTTTGGAGAGATTCTCTTCGGCAAGCATTTCTTCTTCTGTCATAGATACCGGGAAGTCTTCCGGCTTGGGAGGGGCTAATCTTTCCAGCTCTTCATCTTTCTGAAAACTTTCACATTCTTCTTCAAATGCAGGAAGTTCTCTGGTGCGCTTACAAACAAGATCTTTACCATTCACGAAATCACGTGATACGCAATTCCGGCAATACTTTTCAATTTCTTCTGATGTAGCCATCTCTTATCCGGTTTATGTTGAATGACTTTCCCTATTATACAAGTTATAAAGCCATTGTTAACAGATTTTTGCAAATATAGAGGTATTTTTTCGCGCGACGTCTATTTAATGCATATTTTTGTTGACTGATATTAGACAAATGATGAAAAAGAAGCCAAATGTAAGATATTTAGCCTTAGGAGCAATCTTAATCCTGGTGTGGCTAACGCAATGGATTCCTGCTCTGGCAACAATCTATTCGCAAACAATCTACCCTTTTATCTCTTACGTTTTGTCGTTTTTTTCAATTTATTTCCTTTTGCGATAGGAGACTTATTTATCTTCCTTAGTATCGCGGGCGTGATTATTTATCCTATTTATGCCCGTCTCCGCAAAAAGTTGCCTTGGAAGAAAATTGTTTTATTGCGCGACGGCGAATATCTGTTGTGGATTTATGTATGGTTCTATCTGGCTTGGGGACTGAATTATTCTCAAAAAGAACTTTTACCAACGAACCGAAATCCCGTATACAGCCTACACTCCCGAAAATTTTCAGGAGTTCGTTGACGACTATATCACCCAATTAAATCGTTCGTACACCCCTGTAAATAGTATCAACCAGGATTTGATACGGGAAGAAACCGTACGAATCTATAATCAGTTAAGTGATAGCCTGGGCGTACACCGACCTCCACACGATCATCCGAGAGTAAAGACCATGTTGTTTACTCCGTTCATTTCCATGGTCGGAGTAACCGGAAGCATGGGGCCTTTCTTCTGCGAATTCACCCTTAACGGAGATTTGCTTCCCGCCAACTATCCTGCCACTTATGCTCATGAACTAGCCCACTTGTTAGGTATCACCAGCGAAGCGGAAGCAAATTTCTATGCATATCAAGTTTGTACCCGCTCGCAAGCCATGGGCATTCGCTTCTCCGGATATTTCTCTGTACTGGGGCATGTACTGGGGAATGCAAAAAGATTACTTTCAGAAGAAGAATATGCAAAACTCTTTCAACGCATCCGACCGGAAATTATTGAATTAGCCAAGAATAATCAAGCCTATTGGGCTGCCAAGTATAGCCCGGTAGTGGGAGCCGTACAGGATTGGATATACGATCTTTACCTGAAAGGAAACAAGATAGAAAGTGGCCGTCAGAACTACTCGGAAGTAGTAGGGTTGTTGATATCTTACCAAGAATGGAAAAAATGAATTAAATAGATAGAT